>ENA-OZLS01000596-OZLS01000596.1-human-gut-metagenome-genome-assembly--contig:-NODE-596-length-13841-cov-3.516393_pt1 | contig 13841 bp, 12 predicted proteins | sample MGYA00243864_ERZ653793 | MGnify/ENA primary metagenome ERZ653793 (study PRJEB26926, sample SAMN06164605) | human gut metagenome | biome: ENVO:00009003; feature: ENVO:2100002; material: ENVO:00002003...
TGCCTGTCTCGTGGGCTCGGAGATGTGTATAAGAGACAGGCCATGCCTTTTGTTGGCCTCTATATTCTGATAAACCCCTATTCAATGTCAAAGGGTCTGGGACTTCTTCTGACTGTTTTTGGGGTTGCCATTTGGATCATTGTTTTTACGATGAAATGAAACCTATTCCAACAAATTTGAAAATACCGGAGGAAATAGAAATGAGAGCTTTGCTTAGAGATGCGCAGGATCAGACCCGCATCGCCCTTGAAGTGGAGGAAGTCGTGTACGACCCGAAGGACAACAAGCTTTTCCTTTACACCACCAGCGAGACCTGTTATGCGGTTTCAAAGGTTGTGAGAGCCAATGCAGATTCGATTATTGAAGAGCTTGTCATGAAAGGTTACAGCGACCTCACACAGTTTGAGTCGGAACAGGACGAATAACTGGAAGGAGGTCTCTTCCCATGATCGTAATAACCTGTTTAGACCAGAAGAATGGCATGATGTTCAACCATCGCAGGCAGAGCCAAGACAGCGTTCTCCGAGAGCATGTTGCTAAGTTGGTTGCCAATGTCCCCCTCTGGATGAATCACTACTCCGCAAGCCAGTTTGATACCGAGAGCATTACGAACCTAAACATAGATGACGCCTTCCTTCAGGAAGCTGCTCAAGGCGAATACTGCTTCGTGGAAGATGCTCCGCTTGCACCATTTGAGAAGTGGATCGAGAGAATCATCATTTTTAGATGGGATCGCACCTATCCCGCTGACCAGTATTTCGATTTGCAGCTTGGACCTGATCAATGGCATTTGATTGGCATGTCTGAGTATGCAGGGCATTCTCACGACCTGATCACAATGGAGGTTTATGAAAGGTGAAAAGACGAAAGATCTCCGTCTTCCTATCGCTCATACTCTGTCTGTCGCTGTTGTCTGCCTGCGGAGCCACGACAAATGTGCCGGCATTCGATTCGAACCGTAATATTGCATTCGAGAAGACACGGCAAGAAAATCATACTAAAGGCTTAGATTCTACCATAAGTGAGAATGGAGAACCCACCTCAGATGTGGTACCAGAAAAAGATGACTCAGTATCTGTCAAAGCGCAGCCGTCTCAGCCAGAGCAGAACGCAAATGAAAATAGTCTGAGTGCTGAAGCACCCGCCTTCTCGCTCAGCTCAATCGCTGAATACACGGATAAGCCCTATGTTGCGGTAAATGGAAATGTGCCGTATTTCACCGAGAGTGAGTTGACGGATCAATCCTATGAGTACTACAGCGATCTCGACGCACTTGGACGTTGCGGCACCGCATGCGCAAGTATTGGACAAGATCTGATGCCAACAGAGTCGCGAGGTTCCATCGGCATGGTAAAGCCGGCTGGCTGGCACACCGTCCGCTATGATGATTTGGTTGATGGCAAGTACTTATATAATCGCTGCCATCTCATTGGCTATCAGCTGACTGGTGAAAACGCCAATACGAAGAACCTCATCACGGGCACACGGTATCTGAATATTGAGGGAATGTTGCCCTTTGAGAACATGGTTGCCGACTACATCCAGGAGACTAATAACCATGTCCTATATCGCGTGACCCCAATCTTTGAAGGGAATAACCTGCTGGCTAACGGTGTTTTGATGGAAGGCTATTCTGTGGAAGACAAGGGTGCCGGGGTTTCCTACTGCGTCTTTGCCTACAATGTCCAGCCAGGCATTGAGATTGACTATGCCACAGGCGAGAGCAAGCTGGCAGATGGTGCTCAGCAGGAGGAGCAGAAGACGGCTACGGTAACTCCCACACCTTCCCCAGAGCCTGAAAAGCAGGAGCCAGTGACCGGAAGTGAGGCGTCGCAGGCAGATTATATCCTTAATACCAACACGAAGAAGTTCCACTATCCCACCTGTTCCAGCGTGAACGATATGAAGGAAAAGAACAAGCAGGAGTTCTTCGGCACCCGTGATGAGGTCATTTCAAATGGGTATTCTCCCTGTGGCCGTTGCAAGCCTTGACTGGTCGGCCAAATAGGAAATCTTGTTTCTTGTTAAGTGTGGTGAAACGATTGTGGATCACTTGAGGGACTATTCGATTGATTACATCAGAACACGCTGTTTGGATGTAATCAACAATCAATACAAAACCGTAAGTCAGCAAGCCAGAGAGAATGGCCGGTCAGTGTCCTTGTTCTGAGCAGAAACACTGTTGCGTTTTCTCCGATACTGCGATAATGATTGCTCAAGAAACTGGCTGTGAGGATGATTGGCAGGAATAATTCAACGAGTTCTCGGAATGTGACAGAATCGGCAGACTGTGATATGATGAGGTTGCTGCTTCAAGCAGCTAGACCAATTTGATAAGCGAGGTAACCTAAATTGAATTTGAAAGAAGTAAGCGAACTGCGCCGCCGTTTTCGTATGGATCGGAATGCTATCAGCCGTATCTATGGCTGTTTTGTCAATAGCAGCCGTGAAATCGTTTCATACATTGATGAATACATGGGGATTCTCCCGCAGGACGAAGCAGAGAAGTACCTGAACCTGCTGAAGAAGGCTCTTTCCGGAAAACTTGGGAAGAACCTGATCGATATTATCTTCTCTACTGAACAGGTAGCTGACAGTGATGAGCATCGCCTTCTCATGGCACTGCGCGACTCGGAACTGAAAGATGGTGAGATCCGTGAGGAGTTCTATCAGAAAATCATCAACTCTCTTGACCTTGGGGACAGCAACTACCTGATCCTCCTGGCATATGACACATACGATGTCCCCCACAAGAATAAAAACGACGAGATGGATGCAGATGCATCCGATGCCGTATTCTCCTATGTTGTTTGCTGTGTCTGTCCTGTGAAGGAGCGCAAAGCGGAGTTGGGCTTCTTCCCCGGAGACAATGAGTTCCACAGCTGTGCCGGTCAGATCGTTGCCGCACCGGAACTGGGATTCTTGTTCCCCGCCTTTGATGATCGTGCGGCAAATATCTACAATGCCTTGTTCTATTCCAGAAAGACAGATGAGATCCACCAGGAAGTTATCGACAGCGTATTTCATACCACAGCCCCCATGTCTGCCGCTGAACAAAAAGAAGCATTCCAGAATGCACTCAGCGAAGCTTTGGGTGATGCCTGCAATATGGAACTGGTCCAGTCTATCCATGACAGACTCCGCGACCAGATTGAACAGCATAAGGAGAGCCATGACCCCGAACCGCTGGAACTCTCCGTCAGTGATGCGGCAGAAATCCTGCGCGATAACGGTGTGGAAGAGGAACAGATCCTTGCGTTCCGTGATAGTTGCGCCACCCAGTTCGGTGATGGAGCAACGCTGAACCCGGCCAATCTGATTGATAGCAGCCGCTTTGAAGTTAAGACCGCCGATGCGACAATTTCGGTCGGTCCGGAGCACAGCTACTTGGTTGAGACAAGGATCATTGATGGCCGGAAGTACTTGCTCATTCCCGCAGACGAGGATATTGAAGTCAATGGGTTTGGGGTTCGTGTCAAAGGCGAGTAAACGAAGACCGACTACGGAGGAATAAAGATGGAATATAACAAATTGATCGCAGAGATGTCCCTTTCGGATGAGGTGGAGGGCTTCTATGTTTTGAAAGCTGCATATCCCAAGACAACCGCAACCGGCAAGCCGTTTTTGAGCGCCTCTCTGTCGGATCGATCCGGCTCCATCGAAATAAAAGTATGGGACTATTCTGGCCCCATCTCCTCTGCAGATGAAGGCAATGTTGTGAAGATCCGTGGCACTGTCTCCGAGTTCAGAGGCACCCCGCAGATTACTGTCGATCGGATCCGTTTGGCTGACGACAATGATACTTACGACCTGTCCGCCTTGGTCCCGGTGGCTCCCATTGATGTGGACACTACGATGGCAGAAGTGGAGAGACTGATCAGTTCGATTACGGATGCTGATTACAGGAAGATCTGCAGCACGATGATGGCCCGCCATAAGGAGTCCCTGAAGACGATCCCAGCCGCCAAAAGCGTCCACCACGGCTTTATCTCCGGACTTCTGATGCACACTGCGACCATGATGAAAACGGCTGATTTCCTGGCCGGCCTTTACGGGGATATCATCGATCGCAGCCTGCTTCTTGCAGGCACGTTCCTGCATGACTTTGCCAAAGAGAAGGAGTTTACCTTTTCCCAGCTCGGCCTCGTCACGGAGTATTCGGTGAAAGGACAGCTCCTTGGCCATCTCGCAATGGGTGCACAGGAAGTTGCTGTCGTAGCTTCGGAACTGGGGATCCCTGAAGACAAGTCCGTTTTGCTGCAGCACATGATTCTTTCCCATCACGGAGAGCCAGAATTCGGCGCTGCAGTGAAGCCCATCTGCGCAGAGAGCGAACTGCTCTCCCAGATCGATATGCTTGACAGCCGGATGGAAATCTACCGCGAGACCTTGGCCGGTCTTCAGGTGGGAGAGGTGAGCAGTCGCATCTTCGCGCTGGACAAAAGAGTGTTCAAGCCTCATGAACTGAATGGGTGACGGATATGGCTATTGGAGAGAAATATGCTCCACTTGGAAATTGGCTGAAGGAACACGGAGGAGACTCTGTTAAGCTTACTTTCGATGAGTTGAACCAGATCATCCCAATCCCTAACCACGCATATAAGAACAGACCATCTTGGGCAAATCTCTCAAACCCTGCATCCTTTTGCTCCAGCTGGATCAGTGCGGGATATGTCGTGGATTCCATTAGTTTAGAGGAACAATGGGTCGTATTCAGGAAAGGCGAAGTACAGGGCCACACGCCCCATAGTAAGCCGCCCCATCGTGTTGTGGATCAGAAAAAACTTGCTGAAGCCATTCAAGCCGGATACGAGTGCTATGACAGTATGAAGGATGATCCACATCACCGGTATCTCTCTTGGGAGTACTGCCATGAAGCGTTTCGGCTGAATAGGCGCCCGCAGATTGACGCCACGATCGACTATCTCTGCCTGCACTTGGCTTGGTATTTGGCCAGTTGGGGTATGCTTCGAAACTCTTTCCTCATGCAGAAGGATTACAAGATCCATGCGGATGTTGTCCGTTTGATTTATCAGCCGGAGTGGGATGATCTCTGGGACCTTTCTCCCGAGAAACTCTCGCAGGAGTATTATGCTGACCGCATCACGAAACTTAGCGAGAGCATTACAGAAGCTTATGTGGCGTCCGGTGCCGGCATCCCAACGGAAACCTTGCTTACCAAGATCTTGCTGGGTACTGTGGGCTGCGTACCCGCCTATGATCGGTATTTCAAAAAGGCTCTTGCTGATACCGGTGCAGCACCCCAAGTATTCAGTGCGAAATCCATCCGAACCCTTGGCAACCTGTATCTTGACCATGAGGATGAGTTTGAAAAGCTCCGGAAACATTGCGGTAGCCGAATTGAGTATCCGGCGGCCAAAATCCTGGACATGTGCCTTTTTGAGTATGGCTTCCAGAGAGACGCGAGCAGCCAAGAAGACAGCGATTAGATTATTCTGTGAGGAGCGATCACTTTGGAATATGCTTTGACAGCGGATCATCACCGCATTCACGCAACGGATGCAGATAAGGATTCTGAATATTTCTGCCCTATTTGCGGGAAAAGTGTGATCCCCCGCCAAGGCGAAGTGAATGTCTGGCACTTTGCGCACCAGTCTTCCTGCATAGATGATTGGAAGTATGATATGTCTGAATGGCACCGAGGATGGCAATCGCGTTTTCCCGAAAATGTTCGTGAGATTGTCGTGGAACACAGGGGCGAATGCCATCGTGCAGACATCTTGATGGGCGGCTATGTCATTGAGTTTCAGCACAGTCCGATTTCTGCCGGTGAATTTGAACGGCGCAATAAGTTCTACACGAGGGCCGGCTATAAGGTGATTTGGGTGTTCGATGAGACCTACGCCTTTGGGAATGAGTATATCTCCAGCAGTCTGGATGATGAGAACAGGTTTGTGTGGAAGTGGCCGAATCGCGTGCTCGCTTCAGTTGTTCCTCAGCAATCCACAGATATAGCAGTCGTTCTGCAGCTCACCGAAGACCATGATGACGACGGTTGCGAATGGCTCGTGAAGGTGGAGTGGGCGATCGTAGACGATGATGGGTATGCCAACTATCGCCGATTCTTCATTGATGATGGTTTTGCGCCAGATCTTTTTACTAAAGACGGCCTACATAGCATTCTGTTGAGCAAGCGGAAGCGATTTGACGCCTTCCTCCGTGATAACCAACCTTATGCGCCGAAGTGCAGCCGAATCAAGGGTAATCCACGGGACTGATACATATGCCCGAAAACGCACGATTGGCATAACAACCAATGCCGGGAATGTCAGAACAATTTAATCAACGAGTTCCGGACAGGAACGGATTATAGGCAAGGAGGTTTGTTCTTCTACTGTGCTTATCCTCGCATTATCCATGAAGCGGATAAGTATGGAGAGGTGCATCTCCCATCCATTCGATTTTAAGGAGGGCGCAGACATGAAAAAGGAATATGACACCAGCGTGAAAGAGGACATTGAACGAGTTATGAGCGTATTCTCTGAGTACATCAAAACAACTCCATACTTCGATATCGTATGGTCTGATAAGGTTGGGTATATCTACATCAGCATCGAGGGTTGCCGTGGTACTGTCGGTGACATGGACTGCCTTGTAATTGATAGCCCCGAAGAGCTTCTGGATAAGCTGCTATATGAAATGGCAGTGGATATCATGGAGGAAGGTGGGCACGACCTAAGCCCGGTAGAAGCATCAGCATTGGAGCGTGCTGAGGTAGCACGGCGCCTTAATGTCTATCTGGAGCAGTTGCCTGAATACCAAGACCGTATCAGTTTTGTATTCGAACGCAAGTGATCTTCAAAGATAATCTCGGTAGAATATAGCGAGGTGCATATGGCAAAGAACATCAAAAAGCGTTCAGCGAGTCATATCTATTTCGGCGTCAATAAGCTAACCGGCGAGTTGAAACATATCTCCGAGGTGCCCAGTGGTCAAAAGTGCGACTGCATCTGTGCGGCTTGTCTGCAACCATTTGAGGCACGAAAAGGAACGCGGCGGCGCCACCACTTTGCACATGTTTCAAATTACGAGTGTAGGCCTGTGGTTCCAGCCGGTCCTACGCAAGAGGAGCTGGATGCGGAATATATCCGGATCTGCCAGAGCTATGACCCGTCCTCTGAAGAATGGACAGTGGATCGCTACAATCAGCGATGGATCATGTGTACGGTTTGCGGCCGAATTAAGCAGGATGCGCAGATGTCCTATTACGGTGGCAAGGGAGGTGCAAACCGGGGAGTCTGTGCCGATTGTTCACGAAATGGTCGTAGCTAATCCACATAGCTGACTTGATATTATTCGCATGATGGTGTATTATTAACTTGATACTTGATAGTTTTACAGCTGCGTACTTTGGCAGCCATTTAGAGGTTCTGCCACGACAGGACCTCTTTGTTATGTGTGAGGTGTCGAGATGGATTATATGACCATAAGCGAAGCAGCAACTAAATGGAACCTATCTAACAGGCGTATTCAAACGCTTTGCTCTCAAGGGCGGATACCGGGCGCAGAGCGTGCTGGTTATTGTTGGCTCCTTCCGAAAGACGCAGAAAAGCCAGTGGATGCCAGAATAAAGAGCGGAAAGTATATCGGTTACTCCGAGAAATATAAGAAACCCGGCAAGAAGAACGCCACTGATGGGCTGGAGGGTAAATCATGAACGGCCAAGGAAAACTTCTTACTCATTATTTGAAAAATGCGGACAAGCTGATCATTCCTGTCTATCAGCGAAACTATGATTGGCGCGAGGAGCACTGCAAAAAGCTGTACCAGGATCTTGTTCGGACGATCCAAAACAAGAAGCGGTGGCACTTCTTTGGCGGCATCGTGTCTGTAAGCGACCCTATGGGCAGTAGTTCTGACTACCTTGTTATTGATGGCCAGCAGCGCATTACGACCGTTTCCCTGCTCCTTTTGGCTATGGCCAACCTGATCAAAGATGGAAAGGTTGTTCCTGAGGACGATACTCTTTATGCGCAGATCACCAAGAAATATTTGGTGGATGAGATTAACCCTAAGAACCGAAAGGTCAAATTGAAACCTATCAAGGGTGACCAGGATGCCTATGATCGCCTGTGGGGAGATCCTGAAAACTTCGCACGCTCTTCAAACATCACTCAGAACTATCTTTTCTTCTACAATGAGATCCAAAAGCAAGCCATTACAATCGACCAGCTCTTCAAGGCCGTTGAAAAGCTGCAGATTATCGACATTACGCTGACACCTCCTGACGATGATCCTCAGCTCGTTTTTGAGAGCCTCAACTCTACCGGACTCGAACTGAATGAGGGCGACAAGATCCGGAACTTCGTCCTGATGGGCCTCGACATTGAGGAACAGGAGCGTTACTACGATAATTACTGGAACCCCATTGAGAAGAATGCGGGCTACGATAAGCAGAACAACTCCTACGATGTCAGCCCGTTCATCCGCGACTACCTGAGCATCAAACAGAAGAAGATCACCGGGATGAAGGATATCTACACCGAGTTTAAGGCATATGCCGAAAAGATGCCCGGTGAAATGGAATCTATCATGAAAGATCTCCTAGGCTATGCTAAGCGGTATAACAAGCTTCTGCTTGGCCATCCGAGTTTTCCTGCGAAGCTGAAGGCGTCTCTTTTCCGCTTGAATCGTTTTGAAAGCAGCGTCACAAGACCGTTTCTGATGGAAGTAATGAGGCTACAGGAAAGCAGCCTCTTGACCTTGGATGAGGTTGCCGAGATTTGCAGAATCGTAGAATCCTACCTCTTGCGCCGTATCATTTGTGACCTGCCTTCTAATACACTTGCAAAGGTATTCCTTACAATGAGTTCCGATATCAAGCGATTTGACGGTACCTACAGCAATTTCATTGAAAAAATGAAATATGTACTGACCTCCAAAAAGGAAAAGGCCGCATTCCCTGATAACGAGACTTTTGCAGATTGTCTGCGGACCAAGAATATCTACGCTATGCTCCCACGTTACAAAGCGTATCTGTTTGAACGCCTGGAAAACGGTGACAGCAATGAGTATAAGGACGTCTACGGGCGCCTCGATAGCGGTGAGTACACAGTTGAACATATTATGCCTCAGAAATTGACCCTCGCTTGGACTAGTGAGCTTGGGCAAGATGCAGAGAATATACATGGAGAATGGCTGCACACGTTGGCGAATCTGACACTTACAGCCTATAACTCGAAATATAGCAATGCTCCCTTTAGCGAGAAAAAAACAATGGAGGATGGGTATCTACAGAGCGGTATCAGAATGACTCAATGGGTCGCACAGAAAGAACACTGGGGTCTTTCTGAACTTGAAGAACGCTGTAAATACCTTACACAGCAAGCTGTGTTGCTGTGGCCCTATGCTGATAGCTGCTATACTCCGCCACAGAAGCAGTATGAGGAGGTATCGTTGGATGATGATATCACACTTACCGGTCATAGCATCGTGAAGTACCGCTTCCGTGGTATTGAGCATGAAACAACTTCGTGGGTAGAAATGTACACTGAGGTTCTAAAAGAACTGCATAATGGAAATAAGGCATATCTCAATTACCTTGCCGATGCCGATGATAGTGTAGATCTGTCGATCCAGGTTACCAGATCACCAGATGAATTCTCCAGCAGTGTAAAAATTGATGATGATATTTATATCTGGACTGGTACCGCGACTCAGTATAAAGTCAATCTACTGCGGAAGTTCTTCGAACAGTATAAGCAGGATCCGTCCGATCTCGTATTCTTCCTCGATGATAGTAGAGGCATTGGTTCAGATGAGGAGATCGAACGCTACAAGATTCGTCGGAAGTATTGGGAGAGTGTCCTTCCATCACTTCAAGAGGCAACGGGTACTTTCTTAAATATCAGCCCATCTAAGAATAACTCTATCATGGGAGCCACGGCACGTAGTGGTGTTTACCTTTGCTGCGTAGCGAACTATGACTCTGCTCGTGTCGAAATCTTTATTGATCAGGGTGATTATCAAAAGAACCGGGCAATCTATAAACGCCTCGAGCAAAACCGGGATGCAATTGAGGCAGCATACGGAAAAAGCCTGAATTGGGTCTGCCAAGATGATGTTAGAGCGTGCAAAGTTTATGATGAGATTAAAGAGGTCAGCATCAAAAATGAGGAAGACTGGCCAGTAATGAGCGCTTTCCATATTCAACAAGCAAAGGCCTTGTTTGCTGCGACAAAGCAGTTTCTGGGATAATTCTTATATGCATCAAGTTCTGATAATCAGCAACTATCGGAAGTTTGGAGGATAATCGCATGGCAGCAGTCTTATCGAAAAGGCAGATGACTGAAGAGGATATCAAGCTTCAGTTTATTACGCCTGCCATAACAAAAAAGTGGGCGCTTAGTCTCATTACAATGGAGACAAGAATTACAGATGGACAAATCAACTTGAGAGGAAATATGGTCTCCCGCAAGGAAGCCAAGAAAGCAGACTATATTCTTTATTTGAACGAAAGCACTCCGATTGCAATCGTTGAGGCGAAAGATAACAAGCATGCTGTCGGAGATGGGCTGCAGCAGGCAATGCAATACGCCATAATGATGGACATTCCATTTGCCTACAGTTCTAATGGTGATGGTTTTATGGAGCATGATTTCCTCACCGGAGAAGAGCGCAGCATTTCTATGGAGGATTTTCCAGCTCCTGATGCTCTCTATGCGAGATTCAAGGCTGGAGCCAACCATGGAGAAGGGCTCACGCAGCAAGAGGAATCCGTCATTCGGCAGCCGTTCTATTCAGGGCAGAATACATATCCCCCTCGCTATTATCAGCGTAACGCTGTCAATAGGACTCTTGATGCGATTGCCAGAGGTCAAGATCGCATCTTGCTGGTGATGGCCACAGGTACAGGCAAAACCTATACTGCATTCCAAATTGTATATCGCCTTCTAAAGAGCGGAATGAAGAAAAAAATATTGTATTTGGCTGATCGTAACATCTTGGTCGATCAATCAATCCAACAGGATTTTGCTCCGCTCGAAAAAACGATTCATAAAGTCAATTTTGTGAAGGACGATCCTCTTACGATTACCTCGCACGAGATATTCTTTTCGCTCTACCAACAACTTGCGGGAAAAGACGATGACGATACAGAAGATGGGGATGAGACTGTCGAACGTCTTGCTCAGCTATTCAGCAAAGACTTTTTCGATCTCGTAATCGTTGATGAGTGTCATCGCGGCTCAGCCAAGAAGGAAAGCAATTGGCGGAAGATCTTGGAGTATTTCTCCTCGGCAACCCAGATCGGCATGACCGCAACTCCCAAAGAGACTAAGTATGTTTCCAACATAGATTATTTTGGCGAGCCGGTATATGTCTATAGCCTCAAAGATGGCATCGAGGATGGTTTTCTGGCACCTTTCAAAGTCATCAATATAACGACCGACATTGGCGATGGTTGGCGCCCACGGAAAGGTCAACTTGATATTTACGGGCATGAGATCCCTGACCGAATTTATAATAACAGGGACTACGACTATAACATCATAATTGAAGACCGCATTGTCCAAGTCGCAAAAGAAATAACAGACTACCTTAAAGCGACTGATCGGATGTCCAAAACCATTGTGTTCTGCGCAACAGAAGATGCTGCACTTCGTATGAGAAATGAGCTCGCAAGGCAGAATCCTGACATGATGCAAAAGTACCCCGACTATGTTGTACGCATTACCGGCAACGATATTTTTGGCAAGGATAAACTCGACTACTTCATTTCGGTCGGGTCGAAAACGCCGGTCATTGCAACGACATCTAAGCTGTTGTCAACTGGAGCCGACTGCAAGATGACAAAGCTCATCGTTTTAGACGAGTGGATCAACTCAATGACTGAGTTTAAGCAGATTATCGGAAGAGGCACAAGAATACGCGAAAAAGATGGAAAGACCCATTTTATTGTTATGGACATTCGCGGTGTTACAGCCCTTTTTGCTGATCCTGATTGGGATGGCCCGATTGAAATTGATGAAGATTATGGGAGAGAAAAGCGTGGTCCCGGTCCCTGTCCTCCTGGACCTAAACCAAATCCCGACCCTGACCCAGTTGATCCACCGTATCCACCAGAAGAAAAGCCCATTGTTGATGAAAATGGGTGTCGTGTCCGCATAATCAATAAAACGGTCTCTGTGTATGATACGAATGGGAAACTCCTGCGGCAGGAGAGCATCGTCGATTACACCAAAACGAATATTATTGGTACATACGCTTCCCTCGACAACTTTATTCGGCAGTGGACATCCGAGGAAAAGAAAAAGAAGATTCAAGAATTGTTGGCCAGCAAGGGGATTGACCTTGAAGCACTGAAAGCGGATCAGCATATGAGCGATGTAGATGACTTCGATTTCATCTGCCATGTTGCCTTTGACAAAAAGCCACTTACCAGAAAAGAGAGAGCCAACAATGTGAAGAAGCGGGATTTCCTCAGCAAGTATAGCGGGGTGGCAAGAGAAGTCTTGGAAGCGCTTCTGGATCAGTATATGAATGTCGGAATCTACGAGTTAGAGCATGAAGCTATTCTGACAACTCCACAATTCGCAAAATTTGGGAAGATCCAGAGGATATTCAAGTTCTTCGGCGGCGAGGATAAGTATAACGAAGCTGTTCATGAACTTGAGAATGAATTATATGAGGCGGGTTAATCATGAGTAGTTTAACAGGTTTTGTAAAGCGCATTCGGGACATCATGTGGAATGATGCGGGAGTGAATGGTGACGCTCAGCGCATTGAGCAGATGGCCTGGATCCTTTTCTTGAAAGTCTACAATACAAAGGAAGAGGAATGGCGATATACAGATCGGCCCTATACATCAATTATTCCAGAAGAATGCCGCTGGAATAACTGGGCCGCTGATGATAAGTCGGGTAAGGCGATGACGGGCGACACGCTTCTTGATTTTGTGAATAATAAACTCTTCCCAACTCTGAAGGGGCTTAATGTGACTGCAGCAACACCCATCAAAAAGGCTATTGTCAAGACAACCTTTGAGGATGCGAACAATTACATGAAGGACGGCGTTTTGCTGCGCCAAGTGATCAATATCATCGATGACCTGGATTTGGATGATTACGAGGAGAGCCATGCGTTTGGGGAAATATATGAGTCCATTTTACGGGAACTCCAGAGCGCCGGATCCTCTGGTGAATTCTATACGCCTCGTGCTGTGACTGATTTTATGGCGAAGACAATTAAACCGAAGCTCGGCGAAAAGGTCGCAGACTTTGCGTGCGGCACAGGGGGCTTTCTGACTAGTTGGTTGAATGAACTGAGTAAGCAGGTCGTAACGGCAGAAGACCAGCAGGAGTATGCAACCTCTATTTATGGGATTGAGAAGAAGCCTTTCCCGTATACTCTGTGCATCACGAACATGCTGCTACACGGTATTGATGTTCCGATGGTGTATCATGACAACTCACTTCTACGGGATGTGCTTGATTATACCGAGGAAGATCAGTTCGATGTAATTCTTATGAATCCCCCTTACGGCGGACATGAAAAAACAGAGGTCAAGAATCACTTTCCTGCAGATCTTGCAAGTAGTGAAACTGCAGACCTCTTCATGTCCGTGATTATGTATCGGCTCAAACAGAATGGCCGTGCCGCTGTCATTCTCCCCGATGGTTTCCTGTTCGGCACTGATAATGCAAAGATTGCAATTAAGGAAAAACTGCTATCTGAATTTAACCTTCACACTATTATACGCATGCCGCATAGCGTTTTTGCACCGTACACCTCTATCACGACAAATATTCTGTTCTTCGATCGGACGCATCCCACGACGGAAACTTGGTTCTACCGCTTGGATATGCCGGAAGGATATAAGA
>ENA-OZLS01000612-OZLS01000612.1-human-gut-metagenome-genome-assembly--contig:-NODE-612-length-13549-cov-5.512672_pt1 | contig 13549 bp, 15 predicted proteins | sample MGYA00243864_ERZ653793 | MGnify/ENA primary metagenome ERZ653793 (study PRJEB26926, sample SAMN06164605) | human gut metagenome | biome: ENVO:00009003; feature: ENVO:2100002; material: ENVO:00002003...
TACGAGATTTCTGCCTGTCTCGTGGGCTCGGAGATGTGTATAAGAGACAGCTCGACGACTACGAGGGCGACATCTCCAAGCTCAAGGCCGACTGTCCGTACCTGTTCGAGGAAGAGAAGCCCAAAGGCTCAACCGGGGGCAAGCCCTCCGGCGCGCTTGACGACAAGGAGAAGCGACTTGAGACGGCGCGAAAGGCAGCTAAGGGCCAGCTAATTGCTAAGGAGGCATAATGGCTGACAGCTACGTCACCGAATTTCCAACCGAGTATTTGACCGCGCTTGACGAGGAGCTTGCCCAAGCGTCGTTCTCGTCCAAGTACGATGTCGCCGGTGCCGAGTTCGTTTCCAAGAAGACCGTGAAGGTACCGCGAATCGAGTTCGACAACGGCCTGATGCCGTATGACGGCTTCCAGACCGACACCGGCGCTAGCCTGATTTACGACACCTACGAGCTTGACCACGACGACCAGGCAACGTTCCGCGTCGATGCGGTGGAGGACATCGACACGGCGCACATCCTCTCCGCCAACCTGGGCGGCGAGTTCATCCGCACCAAGGCGGTGCCGGAGATGGACGCGGACTTCTTCGAGAAGATGGTGAAGCTCGCGGGCAATCGCTCCACCACTGCGCTCACCCCGCAGAACGTCAAGAGCGAGATCCGCAAGATGCGCACCGCCTTCACGCAGGCAGGCCTCACTGGCGGCGACCTTTACATGTCGTCTGCCGCTTTGGAGCTGTTGGAGAATGCCATCGACCGCCAGTTCGCAGGCGAGGGAACCATCACTGATTCTGTTGGCAGCTACAACGGCTTCACGATCTACGAAGTGCCTGAGGTGCGCCTCGGCACCGGCGTTGACTTCATCGGCATCGCGCCCGGTTGCGCTCGCTACATCAAGAAGCGTGCGGCTTCCTACATCTTCCAGCCCGGTTCCCACCCGCTGGGCGACGACTGGCTGTCCCAGTTCCGTTGGGTCTACGGCGCTATCGTGCGCCTGAACCGCAAGCCGGGCATCTATGCGCACCACTCCGCAGAGGTCGGCGTGAACCTCACCAAGTTCACGGCTGGCACCTTCGAGGGCGTTATCGACAACGATGCCAAGACCGTCGCCATCAACGTTCCGGCGAGCACCCCTATCACCGGACTTGCGATCTCGTATGAGGATGCGGCGATGGCCTGCAAGCAAGGCAATACGCCCATCGAGAACGGCGTCACAACGGTATACTTCACAAGCGGCACCGCCAAGAACTTCACCTTCACCGCCGCGAATGGGATCGGCACCGCGACATACAAGGTGACCGTCACGGTGGCGAGTGAGTAGTGATCGGAGACGAGCACATACCGGATTACGCCTGGTACAAGGAAGAGTACCGGGGGCGCGAGGGGCAGGAGGCCTTCGAGGGGTCTCTGCCCCACGCGGTTGCCGTCGTTTCTGATCTTGTCGGCTACAACGAGGTGACCGACGACACCGACACCGCCTGCAAGAGGGCTATCTGCGCCGCGTGCGATGTTATCTCGACTTACGGCTACGGGCCTATGGGCGGATTCACCATCGGCGCGTTCACGATGCAGGGCGACATGACGCAGCACAGCTCCACGCTCGCCCAGATGGAGGCGAGGCGGGAGCTTTCAACCTCCGGGCTACTTTGGGCGGGGATAGCATGAGGCCGATCCTGAGAACGCTCCTTGGAAGCAGCTGTACCGTTCGCGTTCCCGCCGACGGGGATTACGGCGGTGTGTTCTCGGAACCAAAGGTCATCGAGCACGTGCGGTTCTGTCCGAGATCCGATCTTGAGCGCACGGGACACGTGTTCTCAGACGGGGCTAAAGGCCTGCTCTTCATCGACTGCATGAACTCCACGGGCGGCTTCGAGCTGCCTGTGGGCACGTTGGTGAGCATCGACGGCGCTCAGGAAGTGGCCGTGACGCGCTGTGAGACGCTTATCGGATTCGGAAACGAGCCGCACCATTGGGAAGTCGAGGTGGCATGATGCCCGTCGAGATCGACGTGAACTTGAGCGCCTTCGAAGCGATGACGGACAGCCGATCCATCGACCGAGCGCAGCTTCTGCTCACGCAGCGCGTGGCAGACGACTTCAAGCTCCACGCCCCGGCTGGGCATTTCGTGCCGAGAGATACCGGAACGCTTCAAGACACCGTGGAGGTGTCAGGAAAAGACGAGGTGACATGGCCTGCCGAGTACGCGGAGGACGTGTACTTCGGCACCGAGAAGATGGCTGGCAGGCCGTGGTTTGAAAACGGGAAGGCCGAGCAACAGGAAAACTGGGCGCAGTACGTCGGAGAGGTTTTGACAGGAGGCTCTGAATGATCGACTTGCACGAGCGAGCAAAAGCCTACCTCGAAGCGAAAGGCTACGACGGCGTTTCGTTAAAGCGTCTCGATCAATTTACGGGCAAAGAGGGCATCGTGGTGCAGCTCGCTCCGGCTTCTCTGGTCGAATCCTACTACGACGGGACGCAAGTGTTCGACCAGCCCTACAGGATTACAGTGCGGCGCAGGAGCGAAGCGGAGGCTATGCAGGTCTGCTCCGACGTTGCGGAAGCACTTGAAGGCGTCACTCTAGAGAGCGCCAACGGCTCATATGTCCCGGCTGACACCCAAGGCCAGCAGATCTACACAGCGCCGCAAGAACTGGCGCTCGAAGAGGCGAATTTTTACGCATGGTACGTGCAGATGCACGCCAGGTTTGAGAGATAGGAGAGATATGGACATCGGATTCGCGCAGAACTATACCAATCTGTACGCGATCAACACCACGCCCGGAGCGGGAAAGAACTATGCGCGCGTTGGCGCTGGCATCAATTCCGTTAGCTGGGCTGGAAACGAGGCCATCAGCCAGGACGCGTACTACGACGGCGACGGACTGAGTTCGTCCGACGTGACGGGCGGGCAGATCGTCGGCACTTTTGCCGGTCACCGCAAGATCGGCGACCCCGCGCAGGACTTTATCTCCGCGTTGCTGCTGTCTTACGGCGAGGCACGCAAGACCGACTTTTTGTGGATTTCTCCGGACGGCACCACGCTCGAAGGCGAGTGCACCGTTGCGAATATCAACCCGCAGGGCGGCGATCCCAACGCAAAGAGCGACTTCGGCTTTGAGATCCATTACAACGGCATGCCGACCTACACGCCGGGTGATGCGTCGCAGTTCCCCACCGAGGTTTCGTGCGAGGCAGTGACGGTGGAGGAGGGCGCGACTGTCGCAGCCGAGGCGACTGTTACGCCGGAGGGCGCTTCGGAGACGCTTTTCTACGCCGTGGACGACGATTCTATTGCCACTGTGGACGCGCAGGGCAACGTCACCGGCGTGAAGCAGGGAACGTGCAACCTCAACATCAAGAGCGCCGTGAAGCCCACGGTGCAGAAGACCGTGGAGGTTACCGTTTCCGCAGCCAGCCTAATGAGCGTGCAGTCGTCCGAGCAGACCGCGAAGGCGGCGAAAACGGCTTCCGCAGCAGCGAAATAGCGCCATGTGACACCTGGCGCACAATACGCCTTGAAGGGCCGCGAGGACGCACCCCTCGCGGCCTTTTTAGTTTTAGAAAAGGAGAAACGATGGCGATCCTCAACCTCATGCGTCAAAAAGAGACTGTGAAGCTGGACGATTCCCCAGATTCGCCCGAGTTCGTGTTCGACTTGAGCGACAGCCGCATAAAGGCGCTCTCGATCCCGTTTGGACAGGCATACCGAACCATCAGCCGCTTTGCGGAAGGGCGCGGCGGCGACTACGCCGCGCTGGCAGGAGCCTATAAGGAGGTCGTGACTGCCGCTCTGGGGGAAGACGCATACCGGGCGATCCTCGATTACGTGACCTGCGGCGAGAACAACGCCGAAGACTCCACCGTTTACATGGCTCCCGTAGCGGCGTATCTGCTGGCTCGCTACACGGACGCATGCACGCTCAAGCGCATGAATCTCGCGGAGAAATACCTTGAGGCTGACTGACCCGTTAGAGACGCATAGCGGCAGGCTTGTAGCGACGGTGGACGGCCACGAGGCGTACTGCGACGCCATTGCGGCGCTCCGCTTGCTCGAACTGGCGGAAGAGGATGCCGCGCCGCAAGACAAGTCGTGGGTGGCGTGGCGCGTCGTGTTCGTGGACGGAGACAAGGCGTCTGCCGATGATCCGGTGCTTTTGTCACGCGCCGCATGGGAGCTGTACGGGATCGACTTAGACGGCTCCCATGAATCGGAGTGCGGGGGGCGGCGCGTCATCGACTGGAAGGCGGACGCACAGCGTATCGCTGCAAGCGTAATGCAGGTGTACGGGATGCCCTGGCACAGGTTCGCTCGCGAGAACACGTTTCGCGACGTGTGCGCGATGATCGGCATGCTGCCGAGGGAAACGCCCATGGGAACGGCGATCTACTACAGGACGGCTGAGGCTCCCAAGTTCAACGGGCGCAATGCCGAACAAGTGCAGGCGTTCCGCAAACTTCAACAGGCCTACGTCATAGAGGGAAAGAACGGCATGGCAGACGCGAACGCCAGTGCCACGGACATGTTCAACGCATTGAGGAGGGCTGCTCAAAATGGCTGAGGTCGGCAGCGTAACGATTAAGGCCATACTGGACGCTTCGGGCGTCGAGAGGGGCGCTAAGGACGTCAAAAAGGCTCTTAACGGCGTCGGCGAAGGCGCGTTCGACGGCTTGGACAAAGAGGCCGAGAAAGCAGCTGACGCTCTGCAGGAAGAGGCCGACAAGGCCTCCAAGGCAGGAAGCGAGACGGAAAAGGCCGGGGAAAAAGCCAAGAAATCGTCTCAAGACCACGACAAGCTGAGCGAAAGCGCCTCAAAGGCCGGAGACGCGCTGCGCATCGGATTGGCAGGCGCGGCGGCTGCGGCAGGCGCGGCGGTGTTTGCAGCGGCTGCCGATTACGACACCGCCCAGCAGCGCATTCAGGCCGCTTTGGGAACCACGGCGGAGGAAGCGGGTCGGTTCCGCGATATCGGCGCGTCGATCTACGAAGACGGATGGGGCGACAGCCTAGACCAGGTCACCGATGCGCTGATCCAAACAAAGGAGACCATCCGAGATATTGACGAGACCGGCCTCCAGAAGGTCACCGAGAACGCGCTTGCGTTGGAAAAGGTGTTCGGCTCGGACGTAAACGAGACGATCCGCGGCACGAACGCTCTCATGGAGGGCTTCGGCCTCACCGCAGAAGAGGCGAGCGACCTCATGGCGGCGGGCATGCAGCGCGGCCTCAACTATACAGACGAGCTGGGCGACAACCTGAGCGAGTACGCGGGGCGCTGGGGCGATGCGGGCATGACCGCATCGCAGTACTTCTCGCTCCTTGAAGCCGGAACCGCCAACGGCGCGTACAACCTCGACAAAGTGGGCGACTTCCTCAACGAATTCCTGACCAGCCTATCGGACGGGCGCATGGAGGAGAACATCGGGCGGCTGTCGGATGGCACCCAGCAGGTGTTTGAGAACTTCAAGGCAGGAAAGGCCACCGCAGAAGACGTGCTGAACGCCGTCATCGGAGACTTGAACTCCATGACCGACGAAACCGAACGCGCGAGCTTCGCGTCCGACGTGTGGTCGTCCTTGGGCGAGGACAACGCTATGAAGATGATCCTCGCCATGGGGAACGTCGAGGACACCTTCGGCAACGTCGCCGGAACGTCGGAGCAGGTTGCCGAATCGATGGAGCAGAGCTTCGGGCAGAAGGTTCAGAGCGCCATACGGACGCTTGCGGGATCGTTTGAGGGGCTTGGCGATCCGATTCTGAATATAGCCGAGTATTTGGCGGACGGCATCAAGGCGTTTTCAGACTGGTTCAACAGCCTTGGCGAGGGCGGTCAGCGAACGGTCGTCACGCTTGCGGCAATCACCGCCGCGTCAGTTCCGGTGGCGAAGGGATTCAACGCCGTGAGGGACGCCGCCAAGGGCGCAAGCGGCATCATCGAGGCGGCGTCAAACGCATTCGGCTCTTTCGCGGAGGCGGCAGGGCTTGCAGGCGACGGCATTGACGGGGCGGGCAAGAAGACCGACAAGGCCAAAGGCAAGTTCAGCGGATTGAGCGCCGTACTCAGCCCCACAACGGCTATGGTGGGCGCGTTTGCGGCGGCAGCGGTTTACCTCGGCGTTTCTTTCTTGGAGGCGGCTGAGGACGCAGCAGAGCTAGACAAGGCGACGAACGGGCTGCGCGACGTTGTAGCCGGTGCCGGAGACTCGTCTCAAGGCGCAAGCACCGGCGTGGCGGCGTTTGGAGGAGCGGCATCGGACTCTGCGAAATCGGTTGACGAGCTGCGCGAGGCGCAGGCGGCGTGGGTGGATCAGCTTTCTTCGCGCGAATCCGAGCTGCAGAACAATATCGGCTCGCTTGACAGCTACGCGTCCGTGATAGACGACCTGGCGGGAAGGGCGGACCTCGGAACCACAGACGTTGCAAGGCTGCAAACGGCGGTGGATCAGCTGAACGAGGCGTGCGGCACCTCATACACCGTGGCACAGGATGCTGGCGGCGCGTACCAGGTGATGGCTGACGGCGCAACGGTGGCAAAAGACGAGATATACAAGCTAATTGACGCGCAGAAAGCCCAAGTCCGCTACGAAACCTACAGTGATGACTATGCCGAAGCGATGCAGCAGGAGGCGGATGCGGCGGCCACGTTGGCGGAGGCAACCGAGCGGCAGGCTGCGGCGCAGCAGAAGGTTAACGACGCCATATCGGCAGGATGGAGTGTCGATGCCGTTCAGCAGTACCAGCATGAACTCGACCTAGCGAACGCCGACCTTAAAGAAGCCCAAGCCCTCTACGACGGCGCCTCCGACGCTCTTTCAGGCTACGAGGAGAAGATGACGCTCGCGCAGATGGCGATGCAGAACCTTGACGGCGGTTATGCCTCGTTCGTGTCGAACAACGAGCTTCTGCAATCGACGCTCATGCAGAATGGGCAATCGCTCCTCGAATTCACCGAGCAGTTAGGCTATACGGGCGTTTCGGTAGAGGATTTCAGGCAGCTCAATTCCGATGAGCTTGCCAAACTCGGGCAAGACTACGACGGGACGGTTGGCTCGATCGTTTCCGTGCTTGAAGAGTTCGGCTACGATGCCGGATGGCTTGGCACGGAAGCGGGGCAAAGCTTTGCGACCGGGCTGTCTTCAACATCATGGCAAGCCCTCGCAGCCGCTGCCGAGGTGTCCGGCGTGTCTGCGGAAGAGCTTGCCAAGACCGCTCAAGAAGCGGGGGTAAGCGGAGATTCTGCGGTGCAGGCATTCGCGGCTGCGGTGCAAGCTGGCGCTGATCCTACGGAGGCCGCTGCGGAAGCGGTTGCCTCTGCCGCTTCTGGAGAGCTTTCTTGGCTTGGCGATAGCGCCTGGTGGTGGGGAAATGAAGCGGGGGAGAACTTTGCTGCAGGCATACAAAGCGCGCGTCAATCTGCGAAGAATGCGGCCTTAACGGTTGCAGGCGCGGTTGCTGGAATCTTTGGGCACTCGGTTCCGAAAGAGGGGCCACTTCGAGCCGGGGGCAAAGGCGAGAAGCTTTGGGGCGAGCATGCGGCCCAGAATTTCGCCGAAGGCGTTGCGAGCGCAGCACCGCAGATCAAGGAGGCGTCGCTGGATGCGGCGAACATGGCTTTTGCCGGGTTTCAGACGGCATCAGACAGAGAATCATGGGTTATGCCCACCATCGGCGCGTTTGGATCATCGACATACGGCGGCACGAATGTAAGCAACAGGAGCAGCGCCGTCAACGTTACCATCAATATGCAGGCGACTGTGAGGGAAGAGGCGGACCTCGAGAAGATATCGCGTTCCATAGCGCAGAAAGTGCGCATGGCGCAGCGGGGAAGGGGGCAGGTGTGATATACGGAGGGTTCGACTTTTCTCCATGGCTGCATATCAAGCCGACGCGGGCGTTGGCTCCGAGCGTGAGCGTAGAGACGCAGGAAGTGCCGGGGAGGGACGGAGGAGTGTTCGTGCGAACAAGGCTAGAACCGCTCTCAATCCCCGTGTTCGCACGTCTGACGCTCAAGGGCAGGCAGGCGACGGAGGATGTGAGACGAATGCTCGCGGGAAAGCTCATATCGGGCGAGCCGAAAGAGCTTTACCTTCCCAACGATCCTGAACGGTGCTATATGGCGGTGCTGGATGGGTCTAGCGAGCTTGACACGCTATGGCAAAACGCCGCAGCAGACCTCACGTTCCTTGCACCAGATCCTGTGGCGTACGGAAAGACGCGCTCGGTCGCCATGGGGACAAGTGCCGTCTTCAACGTCGGCGGGAATCGAAAGACGTACCCGAGAATAACCTGGACGGCTGCGAATGTTGACTTCGTTCAATTCACCATGCCTGAAAAGGGCGTTTACCTCCGGCTCGAAACGGAGTTTTCAGCAGGCGGCAAGCTAGTGATCGACTGCTCGGATGGCGGTCACTGCACGCTGAACGGCGCGAACGCCGACGACATCCTGACGCTCGACAGTGATTACTTCGAGTTCGAACCGGGCGTGGTGCAGCTTACTGCGTCTAGCGGAACTGCGATTGTGGAATGGCGGGAAAGATGGCTGTGAGATTCATCCGTTTCGACCGCTGGGGCAACCAGCTCGGCACCATTGCAGACATTCGCGAGGCGACGTGGAGCGAGGAGCTTAACGGGCAGGACGTGCTTTCGCTGGTCACGTCTACCGCGATAAACAAGGGTGACCGCATCGTGTGGTGCGATCAGATGGGCTTGTGGCATGAGCACATTGCCGCAGAGGTCGCCATGAACCACGAGGCGGAGCCGCTTTATACCGTTGAGGCCGAAAACTCCATCTCAGAGCTTTACGGTGACGTAGTGCTTGATAAGAAGCCGAGGGACGCTACGGCTGCCGAAGCGTTGGCGAGCGTGCTTGAGGGGACGCGTTGGAATATCGGCAGCATCACTATCTCCGGCACTGCGTCTACGAACTTCTACCGCATCACATGTCGAGAGGCCGTGCAGCAGATCGTAGAGCTGTGGGGCGGAGAGTTGGGCACGACAATTGAGGTTGAGGGCGCGGCGGTGATTGCCCGAAAGCTCAACCTTTCGAGGCGGGGAACGGATAACGGGCGACGTTTTACCTACTCGCGCAACATGGAGGGAATCAGCCGTACTTTTATCGCCGATGACGTTGTGACCGCGCTATACGGCTTCGGCAAGGGCGAGAGCGTGGGCGACGGATACGGGAACGGGATAGACTTCGCCGACGTGAACGGCGGGAAGATGTACGTCGAAGACCTGGACGCTTTGGAAATCTGGGGCAGGCCTGACGGAAACGGAGGTAAGTCTCACGTCTTCGGGATAGCCGAGTTTTCCGACTGCGACGATCCCGAAGAGCTTTTAGAGCTTACGCAGGCGGAACTCGCTGAGAGATGCGAGCCTAAAGTGTCTTACGAGGCCAGCGTTGACGCGTTTGCCGAGTACGGATACGGATTCGACGGCGTGGCGATAGGCGACGACGTTGCTTTAGTCGATACGGTCATGCAGCCAGAAGTGAGGGTGAAGGGGCGCGTAACAAAGCTCGTGCGCGACTTGTTGGACAATGCGCGAGCGTCGGACGTGACCATCGGCAATATCATCGACGACGCGTCCGACCTTTTAGGCGGGCAGATGGCAGACGTCAAAGACCTCTCAAGCCGATCTACCGCCTGGGACGTTGCCGCATACACTCCCGGCGCATATATCCAGCAGGTGATGGACGGCCTCAATAAGCAGTTCGACGCGGGAATGAGCTACATCTACCAGTCCCCGGAGCAGGGAATCATCATCGGCTCGGTGCCGCTCGACCCCGAGACGGGCAGGCCGTCAACCACCCCGGCATCCGCCATTCAGCTCAAAGGGGGCGGCTTCCGCATCGCGAATTCGCTCAAAAGCACGGGCGACTGGAATTGGCGCACGTTCGGCACCGGCGACGGGTTCACCGCCGACGAGATAACGGCTGGGCGAATAGTCGGCGGAAGCAACTATTTCGACCTTGACAGCGGGATGATGTATTTCCGTCAAGGCTCGATAATCATAGACGGACCGTCCAATACGCAAGTAAGAATATCGGCTTCTACTGGATTTAAGATATACCAGAACGGATCGTTTATAGGCGGTCTTGAGATCGTGGGCGGGAAGGCGTATCTCAGGGCGGCGAGGGCTGGAACATCGTCTAGCCTGTATATGACCACCGGACAGACCCAACAGGGCAATCCCGGAGCGTCGTTTGTGAACAGCACGGGGAACTATCTTGACGTTGAATCGCTCCATGCTGTTGACGATCCATCAACCAAAACGACGGGAGCCGGCATGGCGTGCTTTAACAAGCCGTTCCTGCACGCATCGACATATTACAACCAGCTGTGGCTTCATCCGCCGACAGAAGACGATACGTATCTTGAGCAGCCGCCAGAGCAGCTATATCTAGGCTCTTCGGGCAACAAGAACGGGACGGCGAGGCACGTTAACCTCCAGCTCGACAGCGACCAAGGGCTGTTCATGAACGATTCGCAGTGCATATTGAAATTTGACAACACGCATTACGTGATCATCAATTCGAACGGAGTGCAATGTCGGTGCGGCTCGAGGGGCTTTGGCTGGGACGACGGTCAGTTCTACGACACTCTCACTTGGAACTAGGAGGAGCATATGCAAGAACCGCAACTGGTGACGGCGGAAGAGGCTAACGGCGTGGCGCCCGGGAGATTCGATGCGCTTGAGGAGGCAATGACAGAGCTTGCGAAGAGCATGGACACGCTCGTGCAGGTCGTGACGATGATGGTCCCGACGTTCGCCGCGTCGATTGAAAAGGAGGACGGGGAGCAGTGAACACTCAGACAGTAACGCTTGACCTTTCGAAGCCAACAACATACCAGCAGGTCAACATCGGGCAGGGGGACACGGGCGGAACGACCATTGAGGCGCTTGTGTTCGACAACGGGGCGCAGGCCGATCTGTCGGGCATGTCAGCCGCCTTTGTGGCGCTGCTGCCTGACGGCAAGCACTACGTGCGGGACACCGGATGCTCAATCGACGGCAACTCCATAGCCTACACGGTAGACGAGGAGCACGTGGCGTCAATTCCAGGAAGGACGGACGAAGCCTACTTTGAGCTGACGGCGGGAGGCGGCAGCGTATACTCGACCTCACGTTTCACACTCAATATCCTCCGCAGCGCATTGGACGGTCAGGAGCCTGCTGAGAGCTGGGATAGCGCGGTAACGGACATGATCGACAGGGGCAACTCCGCCATCGATGATGTGGAGGACGCGCTGCAAGATGCCACCGACGGCTACGCAGCCGCTGAGGCGAGCCGCAACCAGCAGTACGCCGCAGCGGAACAGAGCCGAGACCAGCAGTTCGACACGGCGGAGGCAGAGCGCGACGCCGCCCAGGAGGCAAACGACACCGCGCAGGCGAAGAACAACGCCGACCAAGCGCTCAACAACCAGCAGGCGCAGGGTTTGCAGGTGCAGATACTCGGCGAGGGCGAGTACGACGCTGACACCAAGGAGCCGACGGTTGACGGCGTTGCTGGAAAGCTCTACTTCGTGCCGAGTGGTGAGAGCGGAGATGACGCCTACATCGAGTGGATGTGGATCAACTCGACATGGGAGCGCGTGGGCATGTCGAACGCCACCATCGAAGCGATAAGCACCGACCAGATAGATCAGGCCGTGGCAGACGGATCGCCGCAGGGCGAGCAGGTGCTTAACCTCACCGGATTGTCTTATTTATGGACTAAGATCAAGTCGTGGGCTCAGGGAGCGTTTGCGGCTCTGTCTCACCAGCACTCTGCAACCGACGTGACGAGCGGAGCATTCGGCGCGGATCGCATCTCCGATGGGGCGATTCAGACGGCAAAGATCGCGGACAATGCGGTGACGGAAGCGAAGCTGTCATCAGATCTCCGGGATTCCTTATACCAGATTGCCGTCGTCGGCGGCTCCAAGCAAGTAGCTTCTGAGACATACGTTAACCTCACGTTCGATCTGAGCGATCTAGGAGCCAGCGAGATGCACGCCGTGCCTTACGTTGCAACGCCGTCGAACTCGCACATCTACGGCAGCGTCTCGGTCGCATTGACGAGCATATCGGCGACTGCGGCTACCGTTCGGCTGTACAACGATTCCAACAGCCCGTGCACGCCACGCGTCGATTTGCTGTTGTTTTACAGGTAGCATTCCTTATCCCAAACAGATGAGATGGATCTCGGATCCGGTTCTGCGTATAAAAAGGCCGGTGTAGTTACCGTGAACATTGCTTCGAGCACCACATTGGAAGCCTGGCAGTATACCGATCTATTCCAGCTGCCCGAGGGATGGAGACCCGCCGGTGAAACAATAACGATCTGCGGCACGAAGGACAAGTATATGCTGCTCAGAGTGTCGGCGTCGGGGACGGTGGGAGTAAATCCATTCGGCTTCGCCAAGACCGGCAGCGACAGCATCTATGGGTCGATAACGTTCGTTACCGCTTAGACCAGCCCATATATTGATCCAATCTCGCAGTCTGACATGCGCGTTCTCGTGGCCGGCAGGTAGCGCCGCCCCTATTCGCCCGCTACGTAGACGAGGCGCACCCAGCCGTGGTCGCCGACGTTGGACGTCCCGGTGGCCCAGACGGCCCCTGCCTGGGGGTAGAACCTCACGTTGCTGCCCGGCAGGCAGAAGTACGGAAGCTCCTCGTATGGAGCCGGCAGATCGGGGAACTCGAACTGGAGCGCGTTGCCGGTGCCCTTGGCCGATGTGCAGTCGGCGTAGAACTGCAGGATCGCTATCCTGCCAGCTCGCACCAGGCTTATGAATTGGTAACTGTGCGTCGCTGATGACACGTCATCGACCTCGGCAAACGTCGGGGATAAGGAATGCTAAGACCCCTGCAAGTGTCTAGCCCAGGCCTTCTGCGCCTGCACGCAGACGGATTTGCGCGGCACGATGTAGTGCTCGTAGGCCGTTCCGATCTCGGTGTGTCCCAGCATCATCGCCACGGTCTCAATGCCAATCCCCGCCTCGATGGCGAGCGTCGCCCAGGTGTGCCGCAGGTTGGTCATCGAGACGTGCGGGAGCTGATGCGACTTGCACCACGACTTGATGCGCCGAGCGGTTGCCGTGGGCGTGAGCTGGCATACCAGGTCGGACTTGCGCCGCCCCTTGGCGAGCTGGCGTATCCGGCGCAGGGCAAAGGCGGGAAGCCACAGGGACCTGTCGCTTCGCGCCGTCTTGGGCGGCATCACGACCGTCCCTGAGCGCACGTCCTGGCGCGACTTGCTGATGCGCACCTCGCCGGTCTTGAGGTTTACGTCGCCCCATGTCAGGGCGCACGCCTCGCCCCGGCGCAGACCCAGCGTGAGCGAGCATATCGCCGCCGCCTCGGCCTCGCAGCCCCACATCCCGCGCAGGTAGTCGCGCGCCTGCCCCGCGTCGAGCACTTGCGGGTGGTAGGCGGGCTTGCGCGGCAGCTCCACGCCCGCCGTGGTGGGGTCGTACACGCGCAGGCGTAGCTTGCGGATCGCCCAGCGGATTACCTGGCGCAGCGTTTTGTACGCCTTTTCCGCCGCACCGGGCTTGTCGAA
>ENA-OZLS01000616-OZLS01000616.1-human-gut-metagenome-genome-assembly--contig:-NODE-616-length-13507-cov-6.594930_pt1 | contig 13507 bp, 8 predicted proteins | sample MGYA00243864_ERZ653793 | MGnify/ENA primary metagenome ERZ653793 (study PRJEB26926, sample SAMN06164605) | human gut metagenome | biome: ENVO:00009003; feature: ENVO:2100002; material: ENVO:00002003...
TATAAGAGACAGGAATATTACTTTAATAAAATTTTGTAGCCTTTCTCCTTTCGGGATTACAAATTGCCTTGACCATTCCGAAGCTCGTTCTGTTCCCTTATACAAGACTTTTGTAGGGTTAGTTTCAATCCTTTCTGGGAACTCCATAAGCCGTGATTCTAAAAGATATATAATTTCTTCTTTGGTCATAATTCAAACCTTTTATATGGAAAGATATTTACTCGTTGTACAAGAACTGTTTCAGGCATTGCCTCGCCGAAAGTATCTATAACTCGTACAAGTGGTCTTACTATTACGCTGTCCCAATCCCAGTCATTCCAGTCCTCAACTGCCTCATCGACGGAATTGTATTTTATCACAAAAAAATCATCTCTGTCTATAAGGGAGCGAATATACTCTTTGTTAATTGGCCCGACTATAACAGCCGGGAAAACGACATCGGTAGCTTCTCGAAGTACACATAACACCTTTTCCCCTTCCTTAAAAAGGCATTTCTCCTGATATTTATCTTCTCCAGGAGCATGGTCACCCCAAGCGTATCGTGCATTCAATTTCTTTTCTGCTGTATATGTGGTGAGAATATAAGGATATAAGTCAACCTCCATATCCAGTTCATACCCGAATGTTCTTTTAGTAACCGGGGCTGCCTCAAGTGCTTTTGTCTCTTCCTCGGTAGTGTGATAGCTTCCATGAAAAATGGACTCCAAGGCATATGCAGTTTCATCGCCCTCAACTGACACTATCCGGTCTTTATCGAGTGGTGCAACACAAAATTGCGTGAGAGTTGTATCTTCAATCATAACATGCAAAATTAGTCAATAAAATTTAGTAGTTGAGTTGTCTTGTCTTTAATGATGATCAAAATGTTGGAAACTGAAATCGTATCTCATACTATCGTTTTCTATATGATTATATTACTAATACGAAAACCAATTCACATCAAATGTTAATGAAAGTAAATTTTGTGCAGTTGAAATGAGGATTTTCATAATAGTACCACCGTTTATGATTTATATTCACCATATTATACGTTAGTAATAATTAACATTTCAAATTCGGTTCCCTACCATTTGAGATGTTGGCAAAAGGGTCCCTTTTGAGTATTCCACAAAGATAGCATACCGGTGTCTCACTTCATGCGACAAGGTAAAAAAACTTCAAGAAAACTAATGCTGTATCGCAAAATGCGACATCTCATTATTTACTTTGCAAAAAAAGAAAGATATGAAAGTGCAGGAATTATTCAGAACAATCCCGTATGACAATATTGCCAACGCATTGCAACATACTCATTTCCCCGAAGAAAAAGACTTTGTAAGTAGTTCGGCAAATTATAAAGAAGCATACGACCAACTGTGCAATATCGAATCAAATGGAGAAGCCGGTGAAGTGACCTTCGATGTAACACCTCGTGAGGATTGGGGGAAGCCGCATAGTCTGCCTATGCTTGCAAACGGTGTGGAAGGTGATCTATGGGAGAATATAGTAGGTAAAGAAGTAGTAAGACCGGAGCCGAACCCATTTACTGATGAAGATCTGGCGGGATCCATTTTGTGGGGAAGTACGTTCTATGGATTTACACCTCAATCACGGAGAGAATGTTTCGACGAGATGTTCCCTAAGAAAAACTCGCATTTTGCTGTACAGGCAGAACGGTTGGAAATCAAACGTGTATTATTCTATATCCGTGACAGGAAGGAACGTAGATTGCTAAAGGAACAACTTGAAAACGGCAGTGATAGGCCATTTGGATTGCCTGGTGAATTGTGGGATTTTCTTCATGAGCGCAAGAAGCATCTCAACCGTAGCAAGCGAAAACGCGAATACCGTCAAGAGAAACGTATCCGGCAGCTGGAGAATCTTGACAGACGATTTGACCTTCTCAAGAGAATCGGAAATGATTATAAGGAATGTGGATCTGATTTCATAACAGAACTCTCGAAACAAGTTTATGCAGCCAAGGAAATCAGAGAAGTATGGCTTGAGACCTTCACATACGGGAAAACAAGGCGAGTAGACTATATCACGGAGCTGCTTACAAAGTATGGTGCCCATCTCAAAGAGTTGTTAAAAGACTCAGAAACTCTGAATCTGTTTGTTTGGGCTTCCCAAGACTTTCCTCTCTCTCAAGAGGAACGGGAGAATCTTACTGATTTTTTGAAACATTTCAATGTTGAAAAAGAAAATCAAGTGAATATTTATTTTGGAAGTATTCCGACTGATGATCAAGAAATTAGACTTCAACACATTTATATAAAATAGAAAAGTATGGATTTAACGTGAGTTCGACATAAGTAATCAGAATAAGGTCAGCTGATTGTCAAAAACGAACTCCAAAGATATAGAAGGTTTCTTTGGAAAGAAACAATAAGCGGCAATAGCACTCAAGGCATTGGTTATGAAGTTTGTGAACGACCGATGCCTTGAGTGTTCTATTTGTGCGATATTCTTCAGCTCGTCATTGACAGACTCTACAAGGGCACGCTTGCGCAGCATGATCTTGTCAGCGACCGACATCAGTGAGTTCTTCATGTTACTTTTGACTTTTGTCACTAACTGGATACCGTTCATGAAAAGGAACTCGAACAACTGTTTACCGATATACCCTTTATCACCGCATAATTTACCCTTGACCTTTTCGATAAATGATTCAGAGTAAAGAGGCTCACGGTCATCAACATTGCCCGGGGTAAACATGAAATTAAGGATCTCGCCACGGTCATTTATGATCAGATGCAACTTGAATCCAAAGAACCAGCCCATCGAGCACTTGCCCCGTTCCGCCAACCCCTTGAAAGTCTTGTGTATAAGAATCCGCTGGTGCTTGCAGACCCGGAGCGGAGTAGAATCAACGTATGCCACTCCTGTGCATGTGCCCAAAAGAACTTCCCTGATGAACACGGTCAGATGGAGAACCACCGATTTCTGCAACTCCACGAAGCGGTTATATGAAACGGTTTGCGGAAACAGGTACCGCATGTGCTTGCACACATACTGTGTATAGAAGTGTTTGAGGCATCTGAATCCTTTGCTGTGAAAGAGGATGAGGATTGTCATCACCTCCGCCTCCGAAAGTTTGCCGGGTTTGTTACGGCGCTTTTTGCCATCATCGAGCTGATGTTTTTTAAGCTCTGATGAAAAATATTGGCAAAAGTCGTCTGCAAGACAGAAAATTTCTGTAATTTTATCCTCGGTAATCATGATATAAATTCTTGTAAATCTTTTGACTAGGTACCTTAAATTTACGAATTTTATCCGAGACTACCAAGAAAATCAGCCACTTAGTTCATCACTAAATGGCTGATTGTTTTACTGTTGACTGACGGAATCCTTATATCGAACTCACGTTATATTATATATCTAATTATGTTTTATAACATATGATTTGATAGGGGACAAATTTCTAATTAAAGGATATTACCTATAGAAACAAATAAAGAACGAAAAAGAATATGAGTAACTATCCTTTACATAACGAAATTGATGAACTTCTTCGAAAGTATCATGCAGGGACGATAACTCCTCAAGAGTATGCCCGTCTCTCTGAACTTATGCATACTGTTTCTGATGAAGAACTCCTTGATACGGTTTCCGATTATTGGGATAGTTATGAATCATCCGATGAATTAAGTGATGATGAAATAAACCGTATATATAATGGTATAACTCCTCGCCTGAACAAAACATTCTTTATGCGTGTCCGTCGTCACTGGATGCAGATTGCGGCTTCATTGTTTGTCCTGATATTGGGTGGACTTTCAGTTCTGTCATATGAGATTTATCAGAGGAATAAAGAATACGGCCGTTTTCAGGCTGTGATAACAGAACTTGATGAATTGAAAACAGACACATCCCGTCAGGTAATACTTATCGCCGATTCAAGTAAGACAATCCATGTAGACAAAGGTGCTGTCATTGCATACAACAATAAAGGAAATCTCTCTGTAAACAAAGTTGATGTACACACAAATACCGAAGATGTTGTTTATAATCAGTTGATAGTACCTAAAGGCAAATACTCTCATTTGTTCTTGTCTGATGGAACAGAGATATATGTCAATGCCGGCAGTAAAGTTGTTTACCCTAATAAATTTGTGGGTAAGAAACGTGAAATATATGTTGACGGTGAGATAGCCTTATATGTGGAGAAAGACGCAAAACGCCCGTTTATAGTTAAGACATCATCATTTGACGTTAAGGTGTTGGGTACGACATTCAATGTACGTTCCTATAAGGGTATGGAAAAATCTGAAGTCGTATTGGCGGAAGGATCTGTTGAAGTAACAGATGTTAATGAAGAAAAAATATTGCTTGTTCCTGATGAAATGCTTTCTCTTAATCAGGGGCATGTAACAGATAAGAAGACTGTCAATTCAGGAGAGTACATGGCATGGACTAAAGGGCGTTACTTGTTGACCGGTAAAGATATTGAAAGTATACTTCACGGTCTGTCGCAATATTATGGTGTTGATATAACATACGATGATGATATCAAGTCTTGTGAGGTTTATGGAACCTTGAATCTTCATCTTTCGTTGGATCAACTTCTTGATATGATGACAAAGTTAATCCCTGTTCAGGTAGACAAAATGAACAATAGGTATCATATATATAAATTAACCGAGTAATAACCTTAAAAAATAATAGCCTATGAGAAAGAAATGAATTTTATTGCAAGCATGAATTGTGCTTTATCTTATCTAAATTACAAAAAAACACATTAATGAACTTATATAGAAAAAAACGATTCGGACAACCCCCATTGCCCGAACCATTATAAAGTATGAAACCTATGTAAGGTCTTAAAAATCTAAGCAAAATCATTACTGTCCCGTAAAAGTGGATAAATAGTTCTTTGAAATAATTGAAATATAGTCTATTAGAAACTACTTTTTAGGCGCGACGATTTGAAATCATACCTTTGAGGTCAATTAAGGTGACCTCAAATGAACCAAGATAAATATGTTTTCGCTCAGTTAGTAGAATTCTTGAACAATGATAAGTTCAGAAGACTTGTAGGCAAGTATGATGGCAATCGTTATGTGAAACATTTCACTTGCTGGAGTCAGTTACTTGCAATGATGTTCGGTCAACTCAGTAATCGTGAAAGTCTTCGTGACTTGATTGTAGCTTTGGAAGCACATCAAGGAAAGCGTTATCATTTGGGATTGGGTCGTGAGCCCATTGCCAAAACTACGCTTGCATCTGCCAATCAGAATCGGGATTACAGAATCTTCGAAGATTTTGCTTTCTATATGATGAAGGAAGCATGTGAAAAACGATCGACTCACATCTTGGATATTTCAGGAAGGAAGTATGCGTTTGATTCCACTACGATTCCTTTATGTTTGGCTACATTCCCTTGGGCGAAGTTCCGTAAGAAAAAAGGTGGAGTTAAGGCTCATGTCCTTTATGACATAGAAGCACAACTTCCAGCCTTTTATACAGTAACTACAGCATCCAGGCATGATTCAACAGAAATGTCCGCAATTAATTATGAGCCAAATGCTTATTATATATTTGACAGAGCGTATGACTCGTTTAAAGAACTTTATCGGATTCATCTTACAGGTTCTTTCTTTGTAGTCAGAGCGAAGTCTAATCTGAAATGCAAGTTCTGTAAATGGAAGCGTAGAATGCCGAAGAATATCCTTTCAGATGCGGAAGTGAAACTGATAGGGTACACTTCTGAAAAGAAGTATCCTGAATCATTCAGAGTCATCCGTTTCTATGATGAAGAGGATGATCGTGAATTCACATTCCTGACGAATGCCAAACACATATCTGCACTTGATGTTGCCAATCTTTATAAGAAAAGATGGTTCGTGGAACTTTTCTTCAAATGGCTGAAACAACACCTTAAGATAAAAAGGTTCTGGGGTACTACCGAGAATGCGGTTCGAATACAGATTAGTGTTGCTATCATCACCTATTGTTTAGTAGCTATTGTCCAATATGATATGCAACTGAATCGTTCAACTTATGAGGTCTTGCAGATTCTTAGCATCTCATTAACAGACAAAACGCCTTTACAAGAGCTGTTTAATAAGACTAATTTCAATGATGTCAAAGAACAATTTAATCCCCTTATTCCGGGATTATTTGATTAATTAATAACTCGTCCCGATTTTAACGGGACAATAGTGAAGCAAAATTATGAATGAATTTAATCATGAACAAAAAAAAGGGTATTTATCTAAACTCTTTCTTATTCTGATGCTATTTGCTGTATCAGTAGTTACACAGGCTCAGAATACCTCAAATCAACAATTATTTACCTTTAACTTACAAAATCGGACTTTGGAATATGTTATTAAACATATTGAGAATAATAGTAAATATGTATTTATGTATTCCGATCTTAAGGGCGCTTTAAACAATAAAGTATCAGTCCGTGTAAACAATCAAACAATAAATCAAGTACTTGACCTGTTGGCTTCACAGGTAAATGCAACTTACGAAATAGTTAAAAATCAGATTTTACTGAAGAAAAAAGTTTCAGTGAAACAGAATGCTGTTCAAAGACCGAAAAAGACAGTTCGTGGTCTTGTAACTGATGCTTTGACTTCTGATCCTATTATCGGTGCTGCAGTTATTGTTAAAGGAACGACTACCGGAACGGCAACCAGCATGGATGGTGACTTTACTTTGGAATGTAGTGAGGGTGATACATTGTCAGTATCGTTTATCGGTTATTCCACAAAAGATATTCCGGTAAAAGGCGTTAATATTTACTCAATTGCCTTGAGTGAAGATACAGAACAACTTGAGGAAGTTGTTGTGACAGCTTTCGGAATTGGTCAGAAAAAGGAAAATCTTGTAGGTGCCATTCAGCAGGTACGTCCTTCTGAGCTTAAAGTTCCTACTTCAAACCTAAGTTCTTCATTTGCAGGACGTATGGCAGGTGTTATTGCAGTAAACCGTAGCGGTGAACCGGGTGCCGATGGAGCAAATTTCTGGATACGAGGAAAATCAACTTTTAGTGGAGCTACAGGTGCCTTGATTATCATAGATGGCATGCGTGCCTCTTCAAGTGATTTAAATGCGCTTGATCCTGAGGTCATCGAAAGTTTCTCTATCTTAAAAGATGCTACGGCTACTGCAATGTATGGTACACTTGGAGCCAATGGTGTTATGGTAGTAACGACAAAGAAAGGTGAGGATATGAAAAAACCTGTCATTAATTTCCGTGTAGAAGGTTCTATGTCAGGTCTTTCAGAAGTTCCTCAAATGGTAGATGGAGTCAGATATATGGAACTTTATAATGAAGCTGCTGCTCGACCGGACTATCCAGGTGTTCCATATTCAGATTCTAAAATAGAGAATACTCGAAACGGGGTAAATTCTTTGTTATATCCTAATATTAATTGGTATGATGAAATATTCAAGAAACATTCATTTGGGCAGAAAGTGAATGTAAATATTCGTGGTGGTGGTTCTAAGATGGATTATTTTATGAGTGTTGGTGTAAAACACAATAATGGTAATTTAAAATCCTTAAGTACAGATTATTATTCTTATAATAATAACATTAATATTACCCGTTATGATTTTGTCAATAATCTGGGTATTAAACTTACGAAGACAACAAAGATATCGTTAGGATTAAATGTCGGCATTCAAGACTATGACGGTCCTTTAAGTAGTCCGGCAGATTTATTTTCTGATGTTATGAATTCAAATCCTGTGGATTTTCCGGTAAGATATCCGGCTGAAGAAAATGATACTTATGTGAAGTGGGGTGGAAAAACAGGAGGAGCTCAAGGTGTTGGTTATCCGAATCCTGTAGCAGAATTAGTAAGAGGTATGAAATCTTCATTGAGTAGTACAGTTACAGCTAATCTTAAATTAGATCAAAAGTTGGATATGATTACTCCAGGACTTAAATTCTCAGGGTCTTTCTATTTCAAAAATTATTCATATAGTGGTGTAAAGAGGTCTGCAGGATATAATAAGTTTGAGATAGATCAAATAAATGATGAAACAGGAGAATATACACTTAGAATGATAGGAGAAGAGGCTAATACATCATTGGTAACAAGTGCTGATGGAAATACAGGTAATAGAAGAATGTATTTACAGGCTGTATTGAACTATGATAGAGTGTTTAATGACAAGCATGATGTAAGTGGTATGTTGTTATATAACCAGGAACAGTATGATACAAATGTTCCAAATAGTCTTTACACTTCATTACCACAAAGAAAACAGGGAATTGCAGGACGATTAGCTTATAGTTACGATAATAGATATCTGATTGAAGCAAATTTTGGTTATAATGGTTCTGAAAATTTTGCAAAATCACATCGTTTTGGTTTTTTCCCTTCAATAGGTATAGGTTATAATATATCACAGGAGAAGTATTGGGACAAGTTTCGTGATGCTGTAAGTAGCTTAAAATTGAGGGCTTCTTGGGGACTTGTCGGTAATGATAATACTCCCGGTGGCAGATTCGCATATATGGAAGATATATCTTTAAGTGGTGGTCCTTCATATTCTACCGGTGTAGGAGGAAGTTATTTAAATTTAGGTGGACATACTTGGAATAGATATTACAATCCTTCACTTACTTGGGAAGTTGGTGAAAAACTGAATTTGGGTCTTGATATGCAGTTCTTTAATGCATTAAATATTAATGTTGAGCTATTTAAGGAAGTAAGAAAGAACATTTTCCAACAAAGAGCTACAGTTCCTGAAATTTTAGGAAGTGGTAAAACTTCAATATTCGGAAATTATGGTAAAATGCAAAATTTAGGTGTGGATCTGGCTTTGGATTATAACAAACAGGTAAATAAAGATTTGTTTGTTTCTTTTAAAGGAACGTTCACTTATGCTCATAATAAGGTATTGTATAAGGATGAACCTGAATTTTTGTTGTATCCTAATTTATCCGATGTCGGTTATGCTTATGGTACACCATTGTTGTATGTTGCTAATGGTCTTTTCCCGGATCAGGAAACAATAGATAATAATCCTCAGCAAATGCTTGGTTCAACACCTCTTCCGGGAGATCTGTGGTATGCGGATATTCCAGATGCAAACGGAAATTATAGTGGAACAATTACGACTGATGATAGAATACGTATGGGATATCCAGCTGATCCGGAAATAGTATATGGCTTTGGTCCTTCTATAAAGTGGAAAAATTTTGATTTCTCATTATTTTTTCAGGGAGCAGCTCGTACTTCTTTAGTTATGAGTAAATTCTTTCCTTTTGGTGATATTACAGTACGTGGGGTATTGGATTTTGTTGCTGACAATTGTTGGACTGAAGAAAATCAGAATCCTAATGCGGAGTTCCCGAGGTTGAAATTAGGAGCAAATGGGAATAATCAGGTATCATCATCCTATTGGTTGAGAAATGCTGCATTTCTTAAATTGAAAAATGCGGAAATAGGATATACTTATAAAAAAATGCGTTTTTATATAAGTGGATTTAATTTGTTAACATTCTCACCATTCAAATATTGGGACCCTGAAATGGGTGGAGGTAATGGTTTGAAATATCCAACTCAAAGGACGTTTAATTTAGGTTTCCAAATGACTATAAACTAATAATAGAAGATTATGAAAAAGATAAATAAATATATATTGTACTCTTTGATGATGATGTCTGTTTCTTCATGTAATTATCTTGATATAGTTCCTGATGAAGTTATAACTGAAGAACAGACATATCAAAATGAAGATTTTGCAAAAAAATACCTTTATATGTGTTATGGCTCTATTCCGAGAAGAAATGATTCTGATAATATGATAGAGTGGCGTGCACGTGGAATAGAATATTTGGTGTGGATGAGTTCATTTACTGAAACAAATTATAGTCCATCAAACCCATTGGCCCAAAATACTGGAATGTGGAGTGGTATTTGGGGTGGAATAAGAAATTGTTACAAGTTTCTTGAAGTTGTAGACAAAACGCCGAATATAACTCCCGGGAATTTAAAATTTTTCAAAGCTGAAGCTACATTCTTGATAGCTTATTATCATTTTATTTCATTACAGAATTATGGACCGACTTGTATTATAAGAGAAGCATTAGATCCTAGTTTAGCTTTAGATAAATTCCCGGAAAGAAGTTCTTATGACGAAGTTGTTTCTTTTATAGATGAAAAATTGGAGGAGGCTTTGCCTAATCTTGCAGATCGTTGGACAGGCTCTGATTATGGTAGAATAACAAAGGCTGCAGTATGGGCATTGAGATCACGTATGTACCTGTATGCTGCTTCTCCATTGTTTAATGGTAATACAATGTATGCTGATTTCAAAAGTAAGATTGACGGACGTAACCTGATATCTCAAACTTACGATCCTAAAAAATGGGAGAAAGCTGCAGAAGTTAGTAGAAAAGCAATAGAAGAGGTAACAGCTTTGGGACATCATCTTTATTTGGATGCTGATGCAGGAGAACCTTCAGATTTGAAGCCTTGTCCGGTAGATAAGGCTCAAAGAAGAGTAAGATATTGTTTTATGGATGATCAGAATACTTGTGAAATTTTATTGGCAGAAACTCGTGCCGATGATATATATGATATGCAGAACCGTTCTTTACCTCGCTGGAAGACCAAACAACCAAGTGTACCTATGAATGGAGTCGGTCCTACTGTACAAATGGTAGAAAAGTTTTATACTAAAAACGGTCTTCCTATGGAATATGATAAGGACGAAACTTTTAAACCGGAAAACCGTTATAAAGTCGTAGATATGCCTGTCAATTTTGATCGTAATAATTATAAATCTGTAAGTAACGGAAAAACTATGCAGATGCATCTTAATCGTGAACCTCGTTTTTATGCATGGGTAGGTTTCCATAATGGTTTTGCAGAAACAGTTAAACATAATAATGTTGTAGTAAGTACTGATAATTCGAAAAAGGCAATTGTTCTTAAATTGACAAAAAACGGAGAACAGGGAAAAGGTAACAGGACTAATCATTATAGTTATACAGGATATTTGTCAAAGAAATTTGTACATCCAAGAAATGAAGGAAAGCCAGTTCGTTACCCATTTCCTGTGTTCAGAATGGCTGAACTCTATTTAAACTATGCTGAAGCTTTGATAGAAATGGGAGGAGATGAAAATTTACAGGAAGCGAAAAAACAGATTGATATAGTGAGAGAAAGAGCCGGTATTCCGAAAATTGATGACGCTTGGAACAATTATTCGACAAATCCAGGTTACCAAAATACGCAGGAGGGTTTAAGGGAAATAGTTCGTAGAGAAAGGACTATAGAGTTCTACTTTGAGGGACAACATTTTTGGGATTCAAGACGTTGGATTACTACTGTCGAGGAAGAGTTGAGTGCTGATAATCCTCATAAGATATTGAACGTGGATGGAGTAACAGAAAAAGACTTCTTCCAGATTCAGGAATCTATATACCCAATGTATTTCTCTAAGGCGCAATATCTAATGCCTATTTCAACTACTGAGACTAATAAATTACCTCAGTTGGTACAAAATCCATTTTATTAATATAAATATTAATTATTAGATTGAAAAGAGTGTTTAAAGATCGATATTCGATTTATATATTATGAAGGATGTTCTTTTAAACACTCTTTTATAGTAGTTGATATATTCTTTTGATTCCAATTACAAAATAGTTATATAATGGAAAAAGCAGGTATGAAATACATGGTTTTTACGACTAAACATCATGATGGCTTTTGTATGTACGACAGTAAATATACTGATTTCTCTATTGCTAAAGGTGCTTTTAAAGATAATCCCCAAAAAGATGTGGCAAAACATGTCTTTAATGCGTTTAGAAATAAAAGCTTTATGATAGGAACTTATTTTTCTAAACCAGATTGGCACTCTAACTATTATTGGTGGGATCAGTATGCTACACCTAACAGGTTTGTTAATTATGATATAAAAAAGAATCCGGAACATTGGCAAAAATTTCAAGAGTATACATCTAATCAGATATTGGAACTGATGAATAATTATGGTGATATTGATATTTTGTGGCTTGACGGTGGCTGGGTTTCTGCAAAACGTAATGAAGATATTAAAATTGATGAGATTGTAACTGAAGTCAGAAAGAAACAGGAAGGTATTTTAGTCGTTGATAGGACTGTTGTTGGTCAAAATGAAAATTATCAGACTCCAGAACGTGCGATTCCTAAAATACAATTGAATAATCCATGGGAAAGTTGTATTACTTTAAGTAATGATTGGGGATGGAGAGAAAATGAAAACTATAAATCTTCAAGAACTATCGTATCATTACTTGTAGAGATTGTGGCAAAAGGAGGATGTCTTTTATTAGGAGTTGGTCCTAATCCTGAGGGATTGATAGATGATAAAGCGGTGAAAGTATTGGGTGAAGTAGGTGATTGGTTAAAAGTTAACGGAGAAGCAATTTATAAAACAAGAAATGCTACTCTTTATAATTATAATAACATCTGGTTTACTGCAAGTAAAGACGGAAAAAAAATGTATGCTATTTATTCTTTAAAAGATAATGAAGAATTACCGGATGTAATAGAATGGAAGGATAATTTACCTGCAGGTAAGATTAAGATTTTACAAAATAATTCTTATGTAAAGTATAAAATTGCAGAAGGATGTGTTAAGATAGACTTACCTAAAAATATTAAACCGGAATCGATAGTTTTTAGTTATGAACTTAAAAATAGAATAAAATGAAGGTATTATTAATTAATATATTGTTTTTGATTTTTATAATTAGTCCTTTGTATAGCCATGCTTCGGAAATAGACACTATTAATGTTTTCAGCAATTCTATGAACAGAAATATAGAAGTAGTGGTAATATCTCCGACTTTGAAGGAATCGAATGGAAGTTTTCCTGTAATTTATTTATTACATGGTTTTCAAGGGAATGCAAAAACGTGGATGCAAACGAAAAAAAACTTACCAGAAATTACAGATAAAATGAAAGTAATGTTTGTTTGCCCTAATGGAAATAAAAGTTGGTATATTGATAGTCCAAAAGAATCTGCTTTGAAATATGAAACGTTTATATCCGGTGAATTGATAGAGTATATAGATAATAATTATCCTACAATAAAGGATAGAAAAGGAAGAGCTATTACGGGGATGAGTATGGGTGGACATGGGGCCTTATATAATGCTTTCAGACATAGTGATATTTTCGGGGCAGCCGGAAGTACAAGTGGTGGAGTTGATTTAAGACCTTTTCCACAGAGGTGGAATCTTGAAACTTTATTTGGTTCATATCATGAAAATAGGGAATTGTGGGATAAGTATATGGTTGTAAATCAGATAAATTATATTAAAGATAAAGATTTAGCTTTAATTATTGACTGTGGTACAGAAGATTTCTTTTTTAAGGTAAATGAAGAATTACATAATAAACTTTTGGAAAATAAAATTTCTCATGATTACATTGTAAGACCTGGTAAACACAACAATGATTATTGGGAAAATTCTATAGATTATCAAATTTGTTTTTTTGAGAAATACTTCTGTCTCTTATACACATCTCCGAGCCCACGAGACAGGCAGAAATCTCG
>ENA-OZLS01000633-OZLS01000633.1-human-gut-metagenome-genome-assembly--contig:-NODE-633-length-13268-cov-4.004692_pt1 | contig 13268 bp, 13 predicted proteins | sample MGYA00243864_ERZ653793 | MGnify/ENA primary metagenome ERZ653793 (study PRJEB26926, sample SAMN06164605) | human gut metagenome | biome: ENVO:00009003; feature: ENVO:2100002; material: ENVO:00002003...
ACGAGATTTCTGCCTGTCTCGTGGGCTCGGAGATGTGTATAAGAGACAGTATTAGTACAATCAAAAGCAGCCACTACGGATCTTCAAGCATTGTATAATTCTAATAGATATGAGGTTGCTCTTAATCTCCAGAACTGTCTCTATCAATTAGAGACATTCTCACAACTTGTTAGTAATCAAAGCGATGGAATGCCATCAAGTATGGAGTTATTATTTCAGGAGGTTACTTTTAATCCAGTTAAGGCTAACATAAAAATGGTTATAGATATTTTAAAAGATGAAAAAGTAACTATCGATAACGCATACAGTTATGCGTTGAATAATGTAAAGATGTTTGGAGATCAATTTAGAAACCTATCAAGATTATCTGCGCTGTTGAGGCATAACATAGTAGTAAGACGGCATATCTCTTCTAATTCCATATTTAATGATACCCAACATTTAATCACTTGGATCTAAAATTTTTCTCTTATGGAATCAGGATTTACAGAAGAAAGACTTGACTCGTTATTCGCAGGAGTCAAAGGTTATAGGAGTTCAACAAACTTCCGAGCGATGATGAAATTTTGTCAACGTATGAAAGTTTTGGCTCCCTATAACGCTATGCTTGCGTATATTCAACGACCAGGGGCAAAATACCTGTTGAACGAAGGAAAGTGGAAAAAACTTTTCGGCAGAGGTATCAGACCAGATGCTCGACCAATCCTGGTTCTTATTCCATTTGGTCCTTTAGAGTATCTATTTGATGTAGATGATACGTATCCAATGCCGGGTACCGAGTATGATGATATCGAAATTGAAAAAGTTATCAATGATTTCTCAGCTCCTTTTTCAGCTCAAGGGAACATTGATAGTTCTAAGTTTCAACTTCTTTTGAAAAATCTTCCATCGTTTGGAATTGCATATAACCCATCGATGATAGCTGGTCGAGAGTATTGTGCTAAGATTATGCGCTTGGATAAGAACGAAGAAAAACTCGAATTTAAAGTATCAAATAAATTTCTTCAGTATCCGGCAAATTTCCTATTGAGCGTTAATTCTAAAGCTGAAGAGGCAGAACGTTTCGCCAGTATAATTCATGAACTGGGTCATTATTTCTGTCATCATATCAAAGCTCCTTGCACACCGAAAGAATGGTGGCATTACCGAGACTTAGACCATAATGCAAAAGAGTTTGAAGCAGAATCTATTTCTTGGCTTATCTGTGATAGAGTTGGAATTAAAAGTCCTTCTGAAAAGTATTTGAATGGATACTTGGACTCAAATTCTGAAATACCATCTGACATAAGTATAGACATGATATTTAAGGCTTCAAATGATATCTGGAAGATGCTTATGGAGCCCACAACATTGGCAAAAGGTTTCTTGCATAAGTATGATAAAACTTTTGTGACCAAAATTAAGTCAATGCGTGAAAAACACGTTCAGCAGTCTCTTTTCCCAAACCTCTAAAAATCGTACTTTTTTATGAACAAGAGAAAAATAGTAGAAGAAATTCAAGAAAACATTGCTTATAACGAAAGCAGTCTTGATAACATATATTCTACCCCTTTGACTGAAGGCGGTATGGATTTTCTTGCTCAAAATATCAATGATATAACCTTTTTTGAGGAAAGAATTAATGAAGATTTGGATGAGCTTGATTTTTGGGAAGAAGAAGATCCTGTAGTGATGAAATTCTTTGGAATAAAATCTTCGAAGGATGAGTAGGACAAATTCTGATGAATATTATGTTATCGATTTGTGCGATGAAGTTCTTGGCATGAAGGCAAAGAGACAGCATAAGTTTGATTTTTTACGTGGAGATTCCGGACGGAGACTCCCGGTGGATGCTTTTTATGAAGGATTAAATCTTGTCATAGAGTATTACGAACGTCAACATACTGAAAATATAAAGTTCTTCGATCAGAAACAAACAATCAGTGGAGTGCCAAGAGGTATTCAACGGAGGTTATATGACAACAGACGTAGAGAAGTACTTCCACAGCACAATATCCGTCTTGTTGTAATCTCCTTTAGTGATTTTGGCACAACCAAAAGATTGAAACGGAACAAAGAGAGTGATATGCAGATAGTAAGAACTCTACTTAATGATTATTTGAAAATAACTGAATTACTCTAAAAATGAAGCGTATACCCAACATACCATCCGATAAGGTAATCCTATTAAATATCAGTAGATGCTATAATGCTACTGATAAGGAAGATGATATATACAAACGCCCAAATATCTACGAAATGACAAGGAAGTATTGGAAAGTTGATAAATCCCATGTGGAGCAGGCAGACTTGGCATTAGGGGTAGCTAATGGTATTGTCGTAGCAGCTTTCAAGGATTTGAAGTGGAAGTATGAGGATTTTAAAGGTTATCTGAGATGCTCATTTGAAGGCATCGAAGTTCCAGATTGCCCTTATATAGGAATAAAAGTATCTGATTATGTACGAAGTCAGAATCCGGTTACTTACATTAACTTTTAACGCTATATTTATTTTCGGTAGAAAGCATAATAGGAATAAAATAAACAGATATACGGAAACTATGAAATGTCTATCAGTTCAGCAGCCCTGGGCATCTTTAATATGTGGTGGAATTAAGGATGTTGAGAACCGCTCTTGGCGGATAAACGAAGCGCCGGGCAAAATATTGATTCATGCAGGTAAAACCAAACGCCCCATGGATGAACTGCCACTTTTCTTCAGTACGATAATAGAGAATGCGATTGCTTGTGGCCATGTGCCCGAAGAAACAGATATGCCACTTGGCGCGATAATCGGATATGCAGACGTCATAGGTTTTACACAGGAATGTATGTCTGATTGGGCGCAAGAAGGTCATGGCGCAGAATGGAAATGGCAGATTGAGAATGCCCGACTTTTCAAATCACCAATCCCTTATCGGGGACGTCAGGGGCTTTTTGACGTATCGGAAATAGACGTCAATAATCTTCCGGAGGTGATAGATTTTCCTAAACTGTCTCGAAATGGTTCCACTCTTGATATACCCTTGGGAACCGCTACTTTCAAAACATTGAAAGATTATGAATTTTTCACTCTTTATCTAACAGAAGAGAACATGCCGATTTTCACAGATGAAAATTTGGAACCTCTTTTGACTGAAAAGGTGATATTTATAGAGGCAGTGAGTGGGGAAAAGATTAGTTTAGATGTTGACAAAGTTATAGTTCAAGAAGAGGCCGATGATAATAATGAACCTATTAGCTTCTTTGATCCCAACGGGAATGAGTTATTCCTCTATACAGTTAACATCTTCTATCGTAAATAATAAGCTGAAATGATGAAGATCGTATCTTGGAATGCCAACTGCAAGTTCAGAGAAAAGTATAAGGAAATCGCTAGGCTAAAAGCAGATATATATGTGATTCAAGAAAGCGAAAATCCTGAGACTTGTCATGACAAAGACTATAGAGATTTTGTGAAAAATGGCTTTTGGACAGGAGGAATACCATTCAAAGGTCTACTCGTCTTTTCACCGAATCCTGACATCAAGCTAGAACTTCTGGACTGGCATACCCAGGATTATCGTTATTTCCTTCCAATTAGAGTGAATGATACCTTCACAGTAGTCGGAGCGTGGGCTTGTGATCCATATATTCAGGAGTTTTGCGATTTTGTTCGAGCTGCTAAGGCTTATCTGACCGATGATGTAGTAATTATCGGTGACTTAAACAGTAATGTTATATTTGACAAAGACAATCAGCGTACTGGGAAAACTCACTCCATTGTCGTTGAAGAACTTCGTCAAATTGGTATCGAAGATATTTACCATCACATGACCGGTGATGAGCAAGGGAAGGAACAAGTTCCTACATTTTACATGTATCGTCATTTGGATAAGCCCTTTCATATAGATCATTGCTTCTCCAATCCTCAAAATATTCATAAGATGTGCATTCATGCTCGTTGGCAGTGGCTTGCACTTAGTGATCATTTACCATTTGAAGTAGACCTTATCAATAACTAAATAATGATGGTATACATGTGGTATATGAATGCGATGAAGGTTTGATATTCTAAATTTATTTGTATCTAAATATATAAATTCAATTATTTATGGATTCTTCGGAAGTATATAAAAGATTTAAAATCGCAAAACAGAAATTTATGGATGAGATTGCTTCGATACAAGCGTCTTATGTTTCGTCTAATTTTTCTTTTAAGGAAGGAGATGTAGTTTCGGTAATAAAGAATCGTAACTACAATCGGAATGCGACACCGATATTGGTTTTGATAGAATCAATATTTTTTAATAACAAAGGAAATCTTTTTGAGGAATGGATTTATACGAATCCTTCCATAATGATATCGGGACACAGAGTTGATAATGAGGGATATGATTTGACCTTTTTTAAGGACTCAGATCAAAGAATCGGTGAATTGTTTAGACCTGAAGATGTTGTAAGCATTACAACAATACGCCCCAAAAAGATTAAGCGTCCCAATTCGTGAGGTTGATGTTCTTCGAAAAGCATTTCCCATATAATTATGGAAGACCTGAAAAAATTAGTTGATAAAGAGGTTTCAATACTTCATACAGATTCAAAAAAATGTCAATGCCCTGAATGCGATAAGAACCGAAAACGTTACATTCAGATCATTGATGTAGATATATACGTAAACGCCTTAAATGACTGGGATTAAGACATGATTAAGCTGCGGTGCGTCGTTGAGCACATCACTTACCAGAATCCGGACAACGGATGGTCGGTGATGAAAGTCAAGGTCAAGGGTTATGATAACCTCGTGACTTTGACCGGATCGCTTTTGGACGTACCTGTGGGTTCAGTGCTTCTTTGCGAAGGAGACTGGAAGCTGGATTCCCGATATGGACAACAGTTTGTTGTGCAATCATGGACTGAAGTAATGCCGGCTACCATCTACGGTATAGAAAAGTATCTCGGAAGTGGTCTCGTCAAAGGGATAGGTCCGGTGTTCGCCAGGTCTATCGTCAGCAAGTTCGGCACAGAAACGCTGAATGTAATCGATAATGAGCCTGATAGACTGTTAGAGGTGCCCAAGCTCGGTAAGAAGCGAGTAGAGCGAATCAAGGAGAGCTGGGAGAAACAGAAGGACATCAAGGAGGTGATGGTGTTCCTGCAAGGATATGGGGTCAGCACTGCTTTTGCATCGAAGATTTACCGCAAGTATGAGAAAGATTCGATAACTAAGGTAAAGGATAATCCATATCAGCTTGCCGATGACATCTGGGGAATCGGTTTCAAGACAGCCGATGGAATTGCCTCAAAGATGGGTTATGTAAAGAATGATCCGCATCGTTGCAGGAGCGGGATTCTATATTCTCTCAATCAACTGGCAGAGGATGGTCATGTATATGCCGAACCTGAACAGTTGGTGGAAGCGGCAGTTAAACTTCTCGAAGCTGATGAATTTTCAGTCAGGGAGGCTCTTGCATCAATGATAGAAACAAAAGATATCATAGCCGACAATGATGTGATATACCTTCCACCTTTCTATTACGCAGAGAATGGCTCAGCTAGACGTTTGCAGACGTTCCTCTCCACTGATACATCTATAAATACCGGAATGGTCGCTGAACCTATGGTTCAGTATGGTATGAAACCGACTGGAATAGTATATGATGAAGTTCAGCAAGCAGCCATACAAAAAGCATTGGAATCAAAGGTTATGGTGCTGACAGGTGGCCCTGGTACTGGCAAGACAACCACCACCCAAGGGATAATCGAGGCATTCAAAACCAGGGATATGAAGATCTTGCTTGCTGCTCCGACTGGACGAGCTGCCAAGCGAATGACAGAGGCAACCGGTATGGAAGCCAAGACGATTCACCGACTTTTGGAATATAATCCTATGGATGGGTACAAGAGAAATGCGGAGAATCCGTTGGAGGGTGACGCTCTGATTGTCGATGAATGTTCAATGATTGACATACTGCTCTTCTACAATCTTATGAAGGCTATACCGGAGAAGATGCGACTTGTACTGGTTGGTGACATCGATCAGTTACCCAGTATAGGTGCAGGGAATGTACTCCGTGACATCATTGACTCTAACCAGATTCCTGTTGTGAGATTGACTAGAATCTTCCGACAGGCACAGTCGAGCCGGATAGTGATGAACGCCCACGCCATCAATGCCGGGAGGATGCCGAACATACAAAACGGACACGACACAGACTTTTTCTTCATCAAACAGGAAGATGCCGATGAAATGGTGAAGTTGATAATCAGTCTCGTGCGTGACCGTCTGTCAAGGAGATATGGTTATCCGGCAAAAGAGATTCAAGTGCTCACACCAATGCTGAGAGGAACTGTAGGAGCCGGAAATCTGAACATTGAGCTTCAGAACGCCCTCAATCCATCTGGCCCGGCTCTTACACGGGGTGGTTATTCATACCGTCAAGGGGATAAGGTTATGCAGATACGGAATAACTATGACAAGAACGTTTTCAACGGAGACATCGGGTATATAACAGCTGTCGATACCAATGAAAGGACAGTTACAGTCACATTTGACAATCGATTAGTGGAATATGATGTATCGGAATTGGATGAACTGACACTGGCATATGCCGTAACTATCCATAAAAGTCAAGGGTCAGAGTTTCCAGTTGTAGTCATGCCGATAACGATGAAGCACTTCGTAATGCTCCAGCGTAATCTGATTTACACTGGAATTACAAGAGCCAAGAAAATCTGCGTGTTGGTTGGAACCACCAAAGCCCTCTCATACGCAGTCCACAATCAGACCGTATCAAAACGAAATACAAAACTGAAAGAACGGCTTCAATTATAGATGCATTATTTAGTTTGAGATTGTTTTGAAGTGAATTGTTGCCATAATAGTTTAATCTCTCTCTCAATGATTTCAACGTCAAGTTGAAAATGAGCAAATACATAATGCCAAAACTGATTTTTAGCATTATATGATATAGAAGAGTCTATTTTTTGATGAATCTTTTTAGTTTTAGCACACTCACCAGGAAGTATTCTCAATCCTACTTCGACATTGTGATCGCGATCTATTGTACAAGCAATTGCATAATCATTGCGTAATATTTCTACACTTGACCATTTGAATGAGATAATTTCATCTGCCTGAATTATCTCGTCAGTCTTTTTATCCTCATGGAAACCTGTGTAAACTGGCTTTGTTTCCGAGTTCTTTTCTAAAGAACTCATCATTTCAAAAACTCTTTTCAGTTTATAACGACGCAGATTCTCAGAGTAATCAACCAAACGATCAATTTTTTCTTGTAATGTCTCAAAGGATTCTCCCGAGTCAATAACAATGTAAGTGGAGTTTTCCACATCTTTATCAATATGACGACCATCAGATCCTACTAGTCTTATGGTGTGATTTTCGTTGTAGTATTTGAATCTAATTTTACGGTATCTGAAGTTGATTTCAAGCCCAAAAAGATATTTGTCATTTTTGAAAGCATTGCTAATTTCGGGTGTGAAAGGTTTATCTCGGAGAATGTTTTGAACATTAACAAACATCGGATCGTCAAGAGGGAAACTTTGCGTAGCATACGCCCCACTCTGACGTGTATAATTTGTAAATACACACGGATAACATCCATTCGCACCATTCCATTTATCTATGATATAGAAATCTCGATGATGTGGCGCAAGATTGATTAGCTGATCCTGCAATAGAGAGAGTGGAATGCTTATTCTTCCCTGTTTGAAGAACTTATGTAGCTTATTACGTATGTTGCCGTATAGAAGTATACTGAGTAGATTTCCGTCTTTATTGTTGGTGTACCACCGCTGGAATACATCTTTAATTTCCTGATCCGACAAATAAGGAATAATTTTCTCAACAGTTTGCCTTTCCTCCTCAATAGTTGGTATCAAATTGGAGAGGTTCTTAACTTTAGTCTCAAAAGCATTCCAAATTCCTTCATCAGGCATCGTATCGAAAAGAAACCTTATAGTGCCATGGAAAAAAGCATGTTTCTCTGCTTTCTTCACAAGCGAATACAACTGGTGATCGTTAGCAATTGTCGCCTTTATGATTTCTTCCTTGAATTGCTCGGTATCTGAAAACTTACAGGTTTCTTCCAGACATAAGGTTTCAGTCACGTTCTCCACACCGCCTAATTCGTATATCTTATCAAACAGACGGCAGGTGCGAATGAAATTTTTGAAATTATCGGAATCGTGCTCAGCTATGTTCCAGATAACTCTCATCCATTCGTAAAATTGATTCTTGTAATCAAAATCATCACTAAGATTACTTTGAATGAAGATAGATGCCCCATAAAGTGCAGCTCTTTGAGAGAAATTTTGATCCAAAATTTCTGAGTTATTATTCTCCCAGTAAGGTCTAAAATTTAAATCTGACACAAAAGCATCAAGGAGAGCGGACAAATATTTAAAAGATTCATCCACTCCCAAAAGTTCAATTGTTTTGATAAAAGGCTCTATAGCCACATACTTATCATCTTTGATTTGTTTGTCGACTTTCCAAAGAGCCGACGCACATTCGATCAAGGCATTTATCCTTGCTGCTTCATCCTTTTGTGTTTCATCTTGTATTTCAAGTCGGCCATCTAGAGAGTCCAATTCTTTAAATACGTCTTCCTGGCAAAGTCTTATGAATAATGCATTGGCTATGAATCTAAGTATACGTGAGTCCGGTACGATAGTCGGATGATATACGTTCCAAAAACCATCGATCCAAATTGAATCAATTTTCTTTTTCCATGTTGCCCAAAGCTCCTTTTCCTCAAATTCAGTATCATCGAACTTCTTCTCGATAGTTGCCTTAAGATTCTCAAATTGGGTCAGTTCTTTGCCACGTGTATTCATCTTGAGATAAATTTCATCACTTCTGCTGGCAAGCCCGATATTGAAATAAGAGAAATGTATTTTATCAATATCGGGGAAATGACCGGAGGTTTCTTCCATTTTGTGAATTCCGTCAAGCATCCGCAACATGGAGTCTACAGTCGGATCCTGTAACCAATACTGCTTAAACCATGTTGAATTTAGAATCACCTTCTTTGGCGAATTATTCGGAAATCCGATCCAATCATTTTTTACAATTGCGGCACAGAAATCAGTTGCTGCCCTACGTGTCTCATACAGAAATGCTACTGGAATATCTTGTTTCCGATGGCTCTTGTCACGATACAATGAGAGTAAAAACAAAGTTGTGAGCCTTTGTTGACCGTCAATTGGGATGAATACTTTTGGCCGAGGATTATTTGATGATATTTCCGATCTTATTTCTTCCGAGCCAAAGACAATCTGGAAATCGAGGCCCTGCTCTCCCATATAGAATATATCTTTCAGCAATTTCTTCCTGATACGGGCAGCCCTGATGTCAACTTCCATTGATCGTCCCTGAGCATAATCGCGTTGAATTTTTGGTATAATGATGTAATTGTCGCGTGCGATTAGTTGCGAATATGTCAGTCTCTGAAGGGCTACTGTGTCATGCGTATCCTCAAGTTTTTCTACGGAAGATGTGAGATAATTGAATATAGGGGAAAATTCTTCTTTACGCTTAAATGAAGCATCTTTCAAGAATTTTTCAGCGTCTTCAAGATATGTATCGGTCAGAATTTCTTTAATCTTATTGAGATAGGCATTCCTGTCAATATCACTCCAGTATCCAGTTTTCCCTTCATTTGTTTCCTGTAATTGCTCGTCACGGGAATTATAACCTTTGGTGAATACCATAAGTGAAGAAGGCGGAAGATAGAATCCTTCACTTTGCTTTCTAATAACACACTCCCTTTTTTCATCGTATGGTTTATTGCCAATGCTTTTATTGATGTGTTCACTAAGAAAAGTCAGATTGGACAAATCCATGATTGTCTCTCCCATCAAGGCAATGTAGGGATCAATCTTTCTTTTGATTCTTTCGTCGTCGATTGTGTGGAGCTTTTCTCCAACAGGGGGTAAATTTGTCACCCCAGGAATCACCATCCCCTCAGTGACTTTTGCGTTCTGGGGAGAAATATGTTCAATGTTCCATTCACAATTATGGAAATCACTGAATGAAAATTTAGTTATATCCCGTTTATGATCCTTGACTTGTGGCTTCTGCATATTTAATGTTACCACATTGATGAGCAGCAGGAGATTCCAAACCCTGTCCTTATTCTTATCAAAGCGGAAGTTATGGTGAAGGTAGTCTAAAAAATTCGTATTGCGTTCTTTAGTCAATTCTTTATCATACCAACCAATCGTTTCAAGACAGCGGTATTTCAGATATTTTATGAATTGATCAACACTCTGACAGCTAAGGTAAGTTTCATATATTTCTTTTATCGAACGATTTTTGGCACGTAGATACCCCACAAGATTATATATCTCAGGAGTGTTATACCAACCTTGAAGAGTATGGAAACAATCTCTGACTTTTTCCCACACTAAAGTTGCAGAATGTAAGGAGTCTATCTTATCCCGGAAATAAAAATAATTTCTAAACTCTTGATGTTTATGAGATTGGTCATTATCAAGATCTTGGATAAGTGTGAATAAGAATCCGATACATGAGGTGGGTTTTGCACCTCTTCCATTCAAGAAATACCAAAAATCATCTTTCCTCAATTCTCTTTCTATGGCATCAAATTCTTCAGCTATCTGGTCTTGCTTTAAATTATTGCCACCTTCATTTTCTCCATAAGAGTTTAAAAACAGAGCTTTAATTAACTCAGCATTTGTTAAGGGGATTTTCCCTCCATTAAGATTGAGAAATGTTTCTTCCTCTTCCCTTCCAATTCCTACCTCATGCCAGATAATACGGATTGACCCAAACAAATCTTTGCTTATCGCGCCATCGTTGTAAATCAGCCAGTTTTTAATGAAGAGCCAAGCTGCAAATAGATGAAACGACTCAACACTTATGCTCTTTCCCAAACCACGAAATACCTCCCATTGCTTTGCAAGATAGTTGTTCCACTTTTGATATGAAGATGAGTCTATATTACACTTTTTTAACTCCACATCAGTAAAACGGCTGAATTTCTCGAAATCCAAATCAGCTATTTCTTCTAATAAACTTTCGCGTTCATATTTTAATTCAAACAATTCTGTTGTATCGATTTTCTTATTCAAATCATTCTGGAATCCTGATGATTTTTTGGAATCCATACAATGCAGCAACATCCAAATGGTGGTCAATCGTTGCTGTCCGTCTATGACTCGAAAGACTTTGTTGTGAGTATCATCTGCCACAACCAAAGGTTGTAGACAATAGTAGTCCTCTGGAGTTCTATTGGAAGCAAAATCTTTAAAATCGTTCAGTAAATCTTCGACTTGAGAACGAGTCCAACGATATCCTCTTTGATAAGAAGGTATCATAAAATGATCACCGTAAATATCAATTACAGGGATAAAATCATTATTTTTATGCTTACTCATTTGTATTATAAATCAATGCCTTGTTATCAGATAAATAGAATAATATTTCAGTTGCATTATAGGGTATCTTGCCTAACATTTCTTGTTCGGAGACTTTCAACCTGTTCTTTCGGGCCATTAGGTTGCCGTATGTCATCATAAGTCTTCCAACTTCATCGGCACGTTGCCATCTGAGCTGCACCGTCAGCATGGAGGGGTTGAACCACTCGATGATGACGTGCGAGGGAGCTTCCAAGAGATATGCCAAGGCAAAGATCCGGAAATCTGTCTCTCCGTTTATCCTGATATTCCACGATGTAGAGAAGGAATCGTGATCTGCCCAGTATTTTGAGCCGCTGCATTTGTACTCGGACGGTGTCCCGTCCATATTTACAGCGGAGATGGCATTGCGCTCTTTCTCGCTTAACGAATCAAGAACCGATATGCACGTTCTCGCCAAATCTGCCAATTCTCTTTTGCATTTCAATCTCTTGAAATCAAATGTGGATTGGTAGATTTTCTTTCTTCCTGACCCGGGTCTTGCTCCGCCACGGTTAGCCTTTGCATCATTTGATGAAGTTGTGTTATCAAATTCTTCCATACGATAATTGGATTTGATATTATGGTTGATAACTTGACAAGTAATCAACCATTATTGAGCCTATGACTTCACCTTTGGAAGCCGTATTTTCCCGTTCTCTGACTCCCAGGATTCGAGGTATGTGGTCAGGGCCTCGGAGATGACATCTTTCAGCAGAGACCCTTCTGCGAGTGACACATATTTGAGTTTACGGACAATTTCCGGATCTACGATAAACGTAGCCCGGACTTCATTTGTCTGCTTCCCAGTTTCACCCTTACGAGGTCTGCCTACGTTACGCCGGCGTTTCGCCTCCAGATTTTCCTTCATTTCCTCAGTTACTTCTGAAACCGGAACTTCCTGCGTGGTGGAAGATTCTTCCGGAATTATGGGCTTTGTATCACCCATAATGCCGCTCATCAACGAGGCTAAGTTTTTCTTTGCCATATTTATGACTTTATGATTTGTCCACTTTGTGATAAGTGGAGTATATTATCAATAATATAGTTTACCTATTTTTATCGCTTGTTATCAACTCCTTGACAAGAGCCATATAATCAGCTGCTCCATTGCTCTTAGGGTCATACTCAAAAATAGACTGACCGGAAAGAGGCATTTCTGCAAGGGATATGTTCTCGCGGATTTTAGTCTTAAGAACTTTGTCTCCATATCGGTTTGCAACCATAGTAACCACTTCCTTATTGAGTTTTCGGTTATTGAATCTTGTGAAGAATACGGCTCCGATTTCCAGTTTGGGGTTGACTCGTCTCTTGACCTCGCTCACCACATCATCAAGCATTGTCAATCCCTTAAGGGGAAGAGCTTCCGCTGTAAGTGGAATGAACAATTCATCAGAAGCTACAAGAGCGTTTGTGGTGACGATGCCCAAAGATGGTGGGCAGTCGATCAGAACATAGTCGTACTTGTCGATATAGTCTTCGAGAAGAGATTTCAATATGCCTTCACGCGCTATCTTTGTAGACAAGTCAATCTCCGCTCTCGCCAATTCCAGCGATGCCGGAACGAGGTCAAGATTCTCTCTTACGTTTAGTATAGGCAATGGCATATCTTTCACAAGAGAATCATAGACACTTGTCTCCGGATCTTCATTCTGTGTGAGTGTGAATGATAGGTTCTGTTGTGCATCCAGGTCTATGAGAAGCACACGTTTACCAAGTATAGCGAGGGCTGTACCGATTGATGCAGTGGAGGTGGTTTTACCCACTCCTCCCTTATGGTTGGCTATTGTGATTACTTTAGCATTCATATTACTCGATTATTAGATTACAAAGTTAATAAATTATTTTCTTATTTACAAATTTAATTAT
>ENA-OZLS01000650-OZLS01000650.1-human-gut-metagenome-genome-assembly--contig:-NODE-650-length-13112-cov-9.326798_pt1 | contig 13112 bp, 19 predicted proteins | sample MGYA00243864_ERZ653793 | MGnify/ENA primary metagenome ERZ653793 (study PRJEB26926, sample SAMN06164605) | human gut metagenome | biome: ENVO:00009003; feature: ENVO:2100002; material: ENVO:00002003...
CTCATGGATTAAATCTAAAAATAATTTTGTTTCCATCTTTCTGTATTTTTAATTAGAAGATAGACCAAGTTTACAAAATTATCAAAAGTAAATTATCAAAAGAAGAGATTACATTGCTGGTATGCAACATATTATAACAACTTGAGACGCATAGTTTTGATTTTAATCTACTTTGAATAATAATGATTATCAAAACTTTCGATAAACATTACTATGACGAGAACGAGATAGAGGTGGGCAAGCCTATCCAATGCCAGGTAGCCGTGAACCACGTTGTGGAACTCACCGCAGAGGAAAAGGCAGAGGCACGGCAGAACGCTATCCGACAATACCAAGAGGAAGAAGTCCGCAGATTGCAGAACCGCAACAAACCGAGAACCGCCACCAAAGCGACCACCCAAGAAGTACAACAACCCTCATTATTTGATTTAGGCTTATGAAACCGAGAACACACATACAGCAGGAAGTCGCACATCTGAGCAAGCGACTACCGAGATTGACCGCCACGCAAAAGGCATACGCTTTCCGTCATTGCTTCAAGCATTACGCAATCAAGAGGGCGGACGGCACGAATATCTGTACCGAGTGCGGACATTCGTGGAAGAGCGACCACGACTTTGCGGACACCCTTTGCGGATGTACCTGCCCCCATTGTGGTATGCAGTTGGAAGCGTTGCGCACCCGAAAGAGCGTTTTCAGCGAGAACGAATACTTCTCCATTGTCACGACCAGCAAGCAGTACCAAGTGATACGTTTCTTCTTCGTCAAGTCCCGATACAAGGCAGGGCAAGCAGCCGAGTATTCCATTTATGAAGTGGTGCAGAGGTGGATTTCACCCGATGGAAAGACAACGACCGTTGCCCGACTGCGAGGTATGTCAATGTTGTATTATGACCAATGGTCTGAATACAGCGACATGGAGGTGCGCAAGAACAACGGACTTCACGCATACGATATAACACCTATGTGTACCTATCCCCGACAGCGTTTCATCCCCGAATTGAAACGTAACGGTTTCAAGGGGGACTACCACAACACACTGCCGTATGACCTTTTCACGGCTATCCTTTCCGACAGCCGAACCGAAACACTCTTGAAGGCAGGGCAATACGCCATGTTGCGCCACTATATCCGTAGTTCCTTTGATATGGGACGGTATTGGGCATCCGTTAAGATTTGCATCCGCAACGGCTACACCATTTCGGACGGCTCCATGTGGCGCGACACCATAGACCTCCTGCGTCATTTTGGTAAGGACACGAACAGCCCGAAATACGTCTGCCCTGCCGACCTCAAAGCGGAACATGACAGGTTGGTGAGAAAACGCGACCTGCAAAGGGAGCGTGAGCGGACGGAACAGCAACGGCAAAAGGCGATTGAGGACGAGAAGAACTATCTGAAAGCCAAAGGCATCTTCTTCGGACTTGTGTTCTCTGACAGCCTTATTTGCATCAAGGTCATAGAGAGCGTTGAGGAAATGGAAGAAGAAGGGCGGATGATGCACCATTGTGTGGGCGGTTATCACAACAAGGCAAACTCCCTTATCCTATCCGCCACCATTGACGGCAAACGGATTGAAACGATAGAAGTCAGTTTGAAAACGCTGAAAGTGGTACAGAGCAGAGGGGTATGCAATTCCAATACCGAGTACCACGACCGCATCATCCGGCTTGTGGAGGACAATACCGAACTTATCCGTCAGCGGATGAACGCAGCATAATATCAACCTATAATAAAGAATAATATGGAAGTAAGATTTGAAAGCATGGTTTGCTTGTGGGACGATAAAATCCCCACGATGTTCCTTGAATTTATGAACCTCCTCACTTTTTGTCATAGTGAGGAGCAGTTAAGGGCAAGCGTAAAGGACTTTGCCGAGAAGCACGAACTTGACAAGTTCTTCCTTTACGGCTTCGGCTCACACCATTTCTATATGCACCAACGCTACACGAGCGACCCCGAAATGGTGATGCAGAACAGAGTGCTGTCAGTACATTTTTAACCTATAAACAGAATGGAATTATGACCAACGAAAGAGAAAAAAGAAACCGCTACTATAAGCATATTGTCAAAAGACATTTGAACGATATAAGGGAACATATCGGATTATCCACAAACGAAATGGAAAGGAGTTATTACAATACCCGTTATGCAGTCCAATTGAGTATCTATGCCGAAGCACTCGGCATACAAGAGAAGTATTTGGAAAGATTTATTCAAAAGTAAATGATATGAGTACACGAATGACCATCAATGGAGTGAGTACCTGCCAAACGGCAGGTACGGAAAAGTATGAAAGTTTCCAATTAGGTTACGGCAGGAAAAGACGCACCCTTGTGCAGTACGACTACCGTCACACGGATATGGAACTTTTCTCTTGTGTGAAACCCACATTGGGCGAATGTCGAGCAGAAAGGGACAAGTGGTTGAACAAGAAACAAGGAAAGGAGGATAAATTATGAATACACCCGCCTATCAGACAATAATCGTCAAGTTCAGAGAAGCGATTACGGAGTTGGACGGCATTTTCAGAAATACGCAGTTTTGGGGAGTGGCAACCCTCAAAGAGTGGATAGATGACTATGAGGGAAGCAGGTTTACCGCCATTGACACCCACACGGCAGTCATAACGAGCGAGTACAATATGGAGTGTCTGTTGAAATGGCTGAAATGCCATACACCCATTGCCGAGATAACCGAATGTTGAACAAGTTAGCGGTGCGGACACCGCCAACCATAAAACTAAAAAACAGATATGATAGCAAAGACCATTTTTGAACAGATAGGCGGCAGACGCTTTGCCGCCATGACAGGAAGCAAAGACTTCATAGATATGGGGAACGGACTCCGTATGAGCCTTGCACGGAACAAGACGAGTGCAAACCGCCTTGACATTATCTACGATGCAGGAGCAGATTTATATAATATGCGTTTCTACCGCAAGACCTTCAGCAAAAAGACCTTTGAGTGCAGGACAACGGACATAGCCACGCACGAAGGCGTATATTGTGATATGCTCGAAGAGTTATTCACTATGGTAACGGGACTTTGCACACATTTTTAAACGGTGGGCGGCAAAGCCGCCTACTTTCTTTCAGTGAGCAGGATGGCGGACAAAGAAAGTAGGCAAAGAAACCTTTGTCCCAATCTACGATGTCAGTCACAAAAACAAGTTTTATGGAAGCAATCAGGCAGAACTGAAAAATCATCTTGAAAAGCAACGGAGGCATAAGCAAAAAGATGATTTTCAACAGCCTCATGGGTGAAAATTTTCAAGAATGATAAAGTGTAAAGTTTCCGGCAAGGGAAAAATCCCGAAGCCATGAAAACAAAGAAAAATCCGATGAAGTTGATGGCTTCATCGGATTTTTCTTTGGTCAGACATATACAGATGTTATGTGTTATGGTACATACAGCAACGCAAATTCCGCCTTCCTCCGTTTGAGCAGCATGGCGTGCCGTTTACCTTTATAATGGCAGAAAGCGACATACTCATGGTAAATGTCCCTGTCGCCAGCCTCCAGCTTTTTTATCAGCCTGCTTTTGGGGTATCGCCCGTTCCCCAAGAGCTTCGCCGGACCGACATTGAAAGCCAGCGTGCCAAGCAGCACGCTGTCACGTCCAAAATTACGGAATATGCCGATGAACTTCCGCAAGTCTTTCCTTAACAGTGCGTCCGCCTGCCGTTTCGTCATGGTGCGTGCCGAATAGCTTTCACCTTTTTGCAAACGGTGTCCCCAACCCACATAGCAGCTTTGGTCATGCCAGCCTTCAAAGTGGCGGGTACACAGAAACGCCCGTTCCATAAGCGGCAGACGGTAGATAGCCGCCTGCCTGTCCGTTACCTCTTGGCGGTTGCTCTGTGCAGACACGGAGCAAACCGCCCAAAGCGAACAGAGGATAGCCATGAACACACGCATCATCTTGGCATAGGTTTGAAGTTGGCGGCATACATGACGGTCTGGCTTTCCCCTTCCGCATTCCGGTTGTTAAGCTCAAATTCCAACTCAAAGGAGTTTCCGAAATTATCTTCCACCACCACGATGAAATTATGCGCTTCATCGCCCGCTGCCGTGTAATACAGGCGGAACTTTTCGTTTTCGAGCAGGTAACGGTCGTTGGGAAGGAACGTGATGCCGTTATCCATTTTCAGGGAGCCTTCCCCCTCGAACTGGAAATAGCGGATGGTATAGAGCGTGTTCGCAAAATCGCCCGTCTTTTTCAGCTCACAGCGGATTTCCACCGTCTGCCCCTTCGTAACCTTGTTGGGCACCGGCATCGTTTCCACCGTGAAGGGATAGGATTGCTGGATGTCCATGTCATCGTCGCACGATACGGATGTGAATGACATGGCGGCGAACAGGCAAAGTGCCAACGCCTTGAAAAATGATGTTCTCTTGTTCTTGTTGTTCGGTATATTCATTGTCATTTGATTTTTAGATGGTTGATATTCTGTTTTTTCATTGTCCGTTGCAGGTGCTCGTTCAAGTCCTTGCAACCGTCATAGAGAGCGGAGCGGTCTGCGACACGCCCGCCATACCGTTCTTTCAGGGCTTCAAGCGTCCTTCGTCCCGCATCGTCACGGTCAAGGAAACAGCCGATGTACCCATAACCGTCCAGATACCTCAGCGCCTTCTTCACGTTGGCGACCGAGTTCAGTACAAGGTGGTCGCACCTTTCGCCTATGCCGAGCGTGACAGCGGAAAGAAAGTCCATAAATCCCTCGTACACGCAACAGGCGTCAGTGCCGGCGGCTTCCGTCCTTATCAGCGACACATCCTTCGGCGGCACGCAACCCTTGAAATGGCGGCTGCGGATTTCATAACCGCCCGCCACATTGGGGAAACCGACTGCAAAATACCTTTTCCCGTGCACACCGTAGTTCAGGCGGCAGCAGTGACGTGATGCGACAGCGTAAGGGATACCCCTCTCTTTCAGATATTCCGTCAGCGGAGAGAGGAGAAGCCGGGCGGCTTCCACTTCCTCAAAGACCGGTTCCGGGGGCTTCGGCTCAAAAGCCGGCAATGCCGTTAGCGGTATATGGGCGGCTTCAGATATGAACCTCGCCTGCACCATGAAATCACCGCTTCGGACAAACTCCCCGGCAAGCGTGAATATGTCGCCGCCCTTGCCCAAGCCGAAGTCGTACCAGAGCTGTTTCGCCACGTTCACACGGAACGAGGGTGTGCGCTCGTTGCGGTACGGCGCACGATACCACAGTTCGTTTCCGCTTCTTCGGACAGGCTCGTGCCCCAACCGTGCGAGGAAGTCCGCAAGGGGTATCCGCTTCATGTTTTCAATGTCCGTCCGTTCCATGCACGCCTTTCAGTTGATGATGAACTTTATGCCCACACCCCATTGGCAGTGCAGCTTCTTCGTGTCGCCACCCCACAGCAGGCGTTCCCTGAGATTGGCGAGCAGGGCGATACGGTCAGCCACATAAAACTCCACATCAAGCGTCAGCGCACCCCCGTAGATGAAAGCGTCCCGGTTGTGCAGTGTCGAACCGTCAAAGAGTACCTTCTTCCCCCAATTCACCGACTCATATCCGGCGAGAGCCGAAACGCCCCCATAGACGAAGACGATTTTCCGGGCATCGGTCAGCAGCTTGAAGAAGTAGCCGCCCTCTGCCGTGAACTGCGCTACAGGTATGGCGGTGTCCTTGTACGGGATGTTCTTCAAGAGATATTCGCCGCCGAATACCCACTTGTTTCCTCTTTTCGTATAGGCGGATAAAGCCGCTCCGAAACTGTACCCTCCGTCATTGCCACCGGGCTTGAAGCCGTCCGTCATGTTCGCCCTGACTTCGATACCCTGCATTTTCGGCAGGCATCGTTGGGCGTGCGCCTGCCCTGTGAAAAGGGCAAGCGACGCGATGATGATTGCGATGTACTTTCTCATGGTCAGCGCACTTGAAGTTCGTCAATCGTGTTGGCACGCACCAGATCCTCGTTCTCAATCACGAAGGACTGGTGGCGACCGCCGTTCTTCTCGTTCAGTTCCACCACGAGGCACTTGTCATCGGGAATGGTGAACTTCGCCATCGTGAAGACCGTACGCTCGCTTTTTTTGCCCGGCACGCAGGTGGCGTAGTTCTGCGCACGGAGCGGCAGGATTATCTGCTCCTGCACGGCGGTACGCTTCGCCACCTTCTTGTCCACGATTTTCCACGTGATGTAGTCCACATCGAAAGGCACGTTGCTTTGGTTCTTGATTTCCGTGTGGAAATAGAGAAGACCGTTGTGCGTGTAGATGCCTTTCAGCAGGTACTGGATGCCGAAACGCTTACTGCCGATATGCTTCACCTCACGCTTGTTCTGCTTGTGTATGGACTTCATGATAAGGCGCACCAGCATCGGACTCTCGCTGCCCAGCTCCTTCAGGTAGATTTCCTGCGCATTGTTCGGACGGTTCACCGATTCCCCGTCGTGGATGAAGTCGCACATCTCCACGTTGAGCAGCAGCGGTTCGGCGGCGTACTTCACGTTGAACGTGTAGAAACTTCCGTCCTCCGTGATTACTGACATGTTGGTCTCGTTCGGGAAGTTTCTTATGGTAGCCTTCACACGGATCACGTTCTCCGCCCCGTCCGCTTTTCCGGCTATCAGGTCGGGCGAACCCAAATCCACATAGCGCACCTCTGCCGGAAAGATGATATGCACGGTCTTGTCGTAGGTCACTTCCAGACCGTGAGGGGGTATCATACGGTCAAAAGTCAGTTTCTTCGTCAGACCGTGATACAGGTCGCCGTCCGCCTCCTTCTGCGGATAGACCTCCTTGGTCAATACCGGCTGTGCGTCCGTCTGTTGTTTACTTCCGTTGTTCTCTTCAGCAACGGTTACGTTCTCCTGCGCATGGACAGTTACGATGCCCATAGCAAGGGCAAACATCATGATTACTTTTCTCATATTACTTTGGATTTAGTGGTAAATAAAATTTTTGATTGGTTGTTTTCTTAATTTTCTTCCTGATAGAGCATGACCCTGTACCCCGATTTCAGATGTACTTTCACGGTACGCATCTTCTTGGATATGTATTGGCTTGTGCCCTGTATCAGCCCCTTGCCCAAATCGGAGGCAAGCTGCGCCCCGGCATTGGTGGAGATGTTGATGCTGCTGCCGAGCGAACTGCCCATATTGGCGGCGACCTCTTTGACAGCGTTCAGTTCCAGCGAGTTCGGGATGAAGATGCCGGGCTGTCCGTCCGTGTCATAGACTGCCAGCTCTATCGGGATGATGCTGCCGTCATGTTCCAGCGAACTGATTCCGATTTCGAGCCGTTCCCCCTGTATCTTGGCAGTGCCTACCACCACCGCATTACGGGGAATGATTTTATCCGCTATCGCCATCGGCTCCAGCAGCCGCAGACTGACCGCTTGCCCGTCCGTCACGCTCTGCGCCCCATAGACGCAAGCCGACAAGGTGTTCTTGTCCGATATGGCTGTTCCGCCCACCGCTGTATTAAAGCCCCGGTTACGCTCCTGCGGGCAGGTGGCGGCAACCTCCGCATTGCCCGCAGACTGTGCGAGCGAGGATACCACCTGACGTTCCACCTGCCTGACGGGTTCCGCCTTGTTCTTCCCTGCTTTCTGAACGGAAGAGGGCTTTGCCGTCTGTGTGCCGTTCTGACCGCCCATGTATTTCGCTGCCAGTTCGTAGGACTTCTCCATCAGTGCCACCTGCTCGTCCATCGTGGAACCTTTTTCCTTTTCACTTTCCAGTTCCGACTCCAGCAGGGATATACGCTCCATCAGTTCCTCCATCTCCGCATCGTTCCGTGCGGGTTCTTCATAGAAGTTGTCGAGCGTGGCGTTCAGGTCACGGTAGGCGGCTGCGGAAGACCGGATGGTCTGTGTGGCAGACCCGTCTTCCTTTCCTTCGGGAGTGGAAAGGTCGAAGTCGCCGCCATCCCCTGTATCTCCCGTTTCACGGTCGAACATGTCGCCCAGCTGCCGCACGGCATGGTCCCGTTCCTCCAGCCGTTCCTCCATCGCCGCCTGCTCGTAGGCTTTCAGTTTGTCGCCGATTATCTGGCGGTCTGCCTTGTCCGCATCCGGCATCTCGGTGTTGTAACCTCCCGTTCCCGGTTCCTGCTCCGTCTCGGAGGACGGGGCGAATATCAGCCATATCGCCCCGATGAACACCAGCACCATGACGGGCAGCACGATCATTTTCTGGCGTTGCAGCCTCTGTGCTTCGGTCAGCGGTTTGCACTCTTTCTTCGGTTTTTCCCTGTTGTCGGGCGCAGCCGTGTTTCCGGTATTGCCCTTAATCTTTGTTTCGTTCTTAGTCTGTTCCATACATATTATAATAAGGTGTAAAACTGTTGTTCTTGTCAGGCTTCACGGACAGCTCCACCTGCCCGGCGTGGTCTATCCTCATCTGTCTGCCGTCATTCCTGCCGATGTCATGGACGGCTTTGCCGAAGGTGTGGAGGGCAAGCGTGGCGAAAATGGCAAACATGGCCAGCACGATGCGCCTGCGTGTCTTCGGCGGCAAGCCGTCCAGATAGCCTTTGAGCCGTTTCAATAGTCGTTTTCTACAATCGTGAAGTTTCCAATATGCGCCCCACGCTGATTTTCTGATACTTTTTCTTTTCATGCCCTGTTACCGTCTGATGGTTTGTAAATCCTTGTTTTCGATAATGGTGAACCCCTCGATGGTGAACCCGTTCGGATTGTCGTCCGAACGGGACGAGTTGAGCAGCCGGCACGTGGTCACGAGGCTGCGCTCGGTGACGTTGCTCTGCCGGATGATCTTCTGCGTGGCATAGGTCACGGCACGGTAGGGATAGCTGTCGAAGTCGCACACCACGCTGTCCACCTTCAGCACCTGGTTGATGTTTCCTGCGATGATGCGGTTGTAGTACCCCTTCTCTGCAAAGTCCGAATAGTAGTGGTACACGCTCTTGTCCGCCAGCAGCAGGGCACGTTTCACGTTGTGTTCAATCGCACTCTTTTCGGGTGAGAGCGTGAAGAAAAGCTCGTGGAAGCGGCGCACGTGTTCCCGTGCCTCTGCCGGACGGTTCTGCGAAAGGTCCTGCGAGAGTGCCAGCATCAGCGACTTGCCGTTGTCCAGTACATAGATTTTTTCCCTCTGCCGCTCCGCAAAGCGGTAGGAACTCCACACGCTCCAGACCGTTATCACGGTACAAAGGGCGAGGAAGACGATACCGAACAGGCGTATCTGCCTGAACGATGTTTCGATGTTCTTGAGTGACTTGAATTCCATTTCTGTCTGATTTTATAGGTTATTTCCGTTTGAGAAGGCGTCCGGCGGTATGGTTCCATGCCGCCTTGCCCATATTTATCCCGGCACGTCCGACACGCCCGGCTGCGTTTCCTGCCGCAGCACCGGCGACACCCCCTGCAAGGGCCGCTCCGCGTCCGGCAAGCTGCGTCACACCGCGCCCGTAACTGCCCATGCCCCCGGCTTGGATAATCCAGCCCGCAACAGTGGGTATCGTGAAGTAGCCGATGATGCCGATAATCATGAACACGATATACACCCCGTCGCTCGAATCCAGCGAGAAATTCGGGTCAGCCTGCATACGCTCGATGTCGCTTTGCAGCATCAGCACCTGTATCTTCGCCAGTATGGTGCTGAATATGTCCGACACCGGAAGCCACAGATAAACCTGTATATAGCGGCAGAACCATTGCGTGAGCGTACTCTGGAAGCCGTCCCACACGGAAATGGCGAAGGCTATCGGTCCGAGTATCGCCAGCACCACGAGGAAGAACGTGCGGATGGTGTCTATCACGAGGGCGGCGGCTTGGAACATCAGTTCCAGTACCTCGCGGAAGAAGTCACGGATGTTCTTCTTCATGTTGTACATCCCCCGGTCTATATACATTCCCGCCATCGTCACCATGTCGGAGGGAGACCAGCCCAGTTCCTCCAGCTGCTTGTCAAACTCCTCGTTTGACACAAGGTAGGCGGTTTCCGGGTTGCGCACTTTTGCCTCATATTCCAGCTTGTCTTTCTGCCTACGGTATTCGTTCATGTCCAGCGTCTGTGTTTCAAGCAGTTTCGCCGTGCCTTGCACAATGGGCGACAGAATGCTGTTCACCGTACCGAGCACCACTGTCGGAAAGAACATGATGCACAGACCGACGGCGAACGGGCGGAGCATGGGGAACATGTCTATCGCTTCGGCTCTCGCCAGCGACTGCCATACCCGGCAGGCAACGTAGAACAATGCGCCCAGTCCGGCGATGCCTCTCGCCACGTCCGCCATGTCCCCGCACAGCGGCATCATCTGCTCGTAAAGCGAGCGCAAAATCTGATGAAGGTTGTCAAATTCCATAGGCTACCAGTATCTTTCGTCCATGTTCCCGTACAGTCCCATGATGCGGTCGAGGTCATTCTTCTTCTTCGCACGCAGGTAACTCACGCTGATGTTCTTGTTGGTATAGTACCCCACAAGGTTACGGTAACGCTTCATCTTGGAGTAGCACCGCTCCACCACGTCCATGCGGTCCTTGTCGGTCATGGAGAGCGTGGTGATGTTCACCACGTTCTTCAAATCTGTCAGCACATCGTTGCTCTCTTCCAGCAGCTTCGTATAGCCGAAGGCGATTGCCGACAGCTCTTCGGGGGTGAAGTTCCCGTCATGGAGCATCTTCTGAAAGTTGTTCACGTAGATGTCCGTGATGTCGCCCACCATCAGGATGGTCTGCTGTACCTTGCGGGCATCCTTGACGAGATTGTTCACCGATTTGAGCGCATCGTAATATTTTTTGCCCTGCTGGTAGATTTTCACCGTTTCCTGAAAGTTGTTCACCATGTTGGTGGCGGTCTTCGAGGTGTGGACGATGTTCTTCGAGGCGTTGATGATACCCTGCGCCAGATTGCCGGGGTCGCTCACCACCCATTGGGCGGAAGCACTGCCCGCGAAAAGCAGGCACAGGCATACGGCGATTGCCATTCTTGTTTTCATACTCATATTCTTTGGATTTAGCGGTTGTACATTCTTATTCTTCTGCCGGGTTCTCCGGTTCGTGGCTTGCACGCACATAGTCCCCGTTCGGAGAGAAGGTCAGCACGTCGGTAGCCTCGTTATAGGACACGTCGATGCGGAATCCCGTGTTCATGAACAGGTTGCCGTTCTCCTCCTGCAGGAGGTAGGTTTCCGGTTTCAGCCTGCGGCGGATGCCGCTCCGTTTGAACACCGTCACCTTGTAGGCTTCGCCCTCCTTGTAGATGAGCACGTCGGGCTTTCCCTCCATGCTTGTCCAGTTTCCGCACAGTTGGTCGCGGCGGTTATCCGCCATGTCGCAGGATTGCAGCATCACGACTGCCAATCCGATCAGACACTCGCTGATTTTCAGCATTTTCATTCTTGAAATACTCATACGCTTTTCTTTTTTCGTTGATAAATCTGTTTTATTGATTGCTTATTGTCTGTTTCTCCGCCTTTCGGCAAGCTGCCGGATGGCGGCTTCGATGTCGCCGCCCAGCAGCTCTGCCAGACGGTACACCTCCACCTTCTCCGTTTCCTCGGTGGTGTATGCCAGATACTCCTCCGCGCTCACCTCGGTGGCATAGACCGCTGACTGCGTGCCGCCCAAGCCTATCCACACCTCCTTGTAGAGCCGTGAAGGGTTGTTCGCCATATTGATGGAGAGTATCTGCGACTTCTCCTTTTCCGTCAGTCCGAGCAAAGCCTGAATCTGGTCGAACTTGTTCATGTACTTTCTTTGGTCGAGAAGTATCTTGCAGTCCGAGTTGTTGATGATGCTCTCTTTGACAACGGGGGAGGAAATGATGTCGTCCACCTCCTGCGTCACCACGATTGCCTCACCGTAATACTTTCTGACCGTCTTGTACATATAGCGCAAATATTCAGCCATGTTCGCCGAAGAAAGAGCCTTCCAAGCCTCTTCCACTATCAGTTGTTTCCGCACGCCTTTCAGCCGTCGCATCTTGTTGATGAAAGCCTCCATGATGATGATGGTAACTACCGGGAACAGTTCGCGGTTTTCCTTTATACTGTCAATCTCGAAGACGATGAACCGCTTGCCCAGCAGGTCGATGTTCTCCGTGGAGTTGAGCAGGAAGTCGTATCGTCCGCCCCGGTAATACTGCCGCATGGTGGTCAGCATGTTGTCGATGTTGAAGTCCTCCTTCTCCACCTTTATCTCACGCTCCGCCAGTTCCCTGCGGTAGTCGTCACGCATATACTCGTAGAAGGTGTTGAACGAGGGCACGATGCTCCGGTCAGCCTTGATACGTTCGATGTAGGCGTTCACCGCACTGCCCAGCTCGCCGCTCTCCGTTTTCGTCACCTTGTCGTCCTCCGACTTCCAGAGCGTCAGCAGCAGCGTCTTGATGCTGTCCTTCTTCTCCACGTCGAACACGTAATCATCAGTGTAGAACGGATTGAAGCTGATGGGCTTCTCCTCCGTGTAGGTGAAATACACGCCGTCCGCGCCGCCCGTCTTGCGCCGTATCATCTCGCACAATCCCTGATAGGAGTTTCCCGTGTCCACCAGCACCACGTGCGTACCCTGCTCCCAATACTGCCTCACGAGGTGGTTCATGAAGAAGGATTTGCCGCTTCCACTGGGCCCCAACACGAATTTGTTTCTGTTGGTCGTGATGCCTTTTTTCATCGGCAGGTCGGAAATATCGAGGTGCAGCGGTTTCCCTGTGAGCCTGTCCACCATCTTGATGCCGAAAGGTGAGGGCGAACTGCGGTAATTGGTTTCCTCCGTGAAGAGGCACACCGCCTGCTCGATGAAGGTGTGGAAACTCTCCTCCGCAGGGAAGTCCGCCGCATTGCCGGGCATGGCCGCCCAGTAGAGTGTCGGGCAGTCGATGGTGTTATGGCGCGGCACGCACTCCATGCTTGCCAGCTGGCTTCCCACATCGTTCCTGATATGCTTCAGCTCCTCCGCGTCGTCGCTCCACGCCATGACATTGAAGTGCGCCCGTACAGAGGTCAGACCGTAGGAATGGGCTTCGTTCAGGTACTGGTCTATCCACTCACGGTTGATGCTGTTGCTCCTTGAATAGCGGGAGAGCGACTGCATGTTGCGGGCAGACTTCTCGAACCTCTGCAGGTTCTCCTCGCTGTTGTCGATAATCACATACTGGTTGTAAATGTGG
>ENA-OZLS01000668-OZLS01000668.1-human-gut-metagenome-genome-assembly--contig:-NODE-668-length-12893-cov-8.291868_pt1 | contig 12893 bp, 10 predicted proteins | sample MGYA00243864_ERZ653793 | MGnify/ENA primary metagenome ERZ653793 (study PRJEB26926, sample SAMN06164605) | human gut metagenome | biome: ENVO:00009003; feature: ENVO:2100002; material: ENVO:00002003...
GACCTTTCCCGCCGTATCGCAGAGCTGACTGAAGAATTGGAGGAACTGAATACCGAGAAAGAAATGCTGCTCCGTTCTCTGGACTGCGCCGATGATACCGGTATTTCTTCTGTAAAGAAGGATATTGCCGCAATGGAAAGTGCGCTGAAAAAACTGGAAGCGCAGGAGGCAAAGTATTCTGCTGAACTGGATGCCGCACTGAAGGAATACAGCGGATTGAAGGAACAGGCTTCAGAATTTGACGCCGGTGAGCTGATGGAGGCACGGCTTTCCATCCGTGGGGAAAAAGAACGCTCTGCGGTTACTCGTGTGCAGAACGCCTACGGCGAGAAATACGATTCGCTGATGATGTTTGACAGCAAGCGAGATGTTGCAAATCTGCTCCATGAGGAAGCGGAAGCACACTCCGTCCGGGAGCACCTGCGACAGAAACAACAGACAAAGACGCAACGGCAAAGGAAACCCAAACACTACGAACAGGAACGGTGAATCCCGTTCCTGTTCAGTATTGTAAAACAGCATATTGCAGCACCTCACTGTAAAGTCATTGTCCAGAGGAACAGCTTGCTACCTTTCATTGGATTCCATCAGCAAGGAGAGCCCTATTGTTCGCCAATAGGGCTCTCCTTTCCAACCTGTATTTTCACTTTGTTTTGTTGCACGATACACGTAATATGCTTTTTAAATGTGTTACTCCACTACGAACGGAATTCCATACTCCTTGGCAAAGGATTCAATATAGCTGTCTGCCGGACCGTAGATGGTGAGGTTGTCGCAACCGTAAAAATTTTCTTCGTCATCAATACTGGTTAGTGCATCTGTAAAGTGGAGTTCCATTAACCGGCAGCAGTTGGTAAATGTACCAATACCTACTAATTCCTGCACATTCTCGCCGAGAATGACTTGACGCAGGTTAGAGCAATCCCCAAAAGTCAGTCCTCTGAATATGGTTACACCCTCACAGATTACAAGTTCCACTGATTCATTGTTCGTAAATACTTGTTCTAATTCTTTTACGCTTTCCGGGATCAATACCGCACGCACAGGGTTATCGTTGGCAAAAACGTAATCATAGAAACCCGTAACCGGCTTGCCCTCAATCTCTTCAGGGATGACAACAACGGTATCGCTGCCCGTATAGCTTCTGATTTTGATACCATCATCCTCTACATCATAGGTGAAGTCTTCTGCCGGAGCGACTGCATGGTTGCGAAGCATTTCTTCGGTGATTGGGGAATTAGGGTCAACCTTGGTGTTCTGCGTCTTGTGATCTTCCTCTTCTGCGGTCACAGTGTTGTCCGTACTGCCGGTCGTGCCATCCGTGGCCTTGCCGCCGCAGGCCGTCATACCCAGCACCAGAACAAGTGCTAGAAACAGCGCTGGAAGCTTCTTATTCATTTTGCTCATGATATTTTCTCCTTTTTGGGATAAGTTTTAAAAAATCAGGAAACACCGCAAATAGGGCCAGAAAACGTTCGATCCAATTACATCTTCCGAAATTCTTGCACCTCCGTTCCAAAGTAACCGGATAAATAATAACGCCAGCTGAAAATAGTTTTGTCGGGATCATTCATTAAATATTCCCAGTATAGGCTCCAAATTACCCACGACGCTTCTTCCGATTCGTTGCGTTTGTTAATGCAGATTACGCACAACATGCATTAGATTTGCAACGTCCATATCCGCTCTCAGATACGCATCCGTCATAAGTGCAGGCAAATCTCTGTAGCACTGGTAAATGTACGGGGTGGAGAGTCCACATCAATACGCCGATTTCAAAAAATATGTCAATATTTTTCGCAGAGTTTGCCACTCTATGTGAGAGCCTGTCTGCTATATTCGAAAACATTATAGCATTTGGATGGACAAAAATCAATATCAACTAATACCATTCAGCAGGAAAGCCTTGGTTGGAGCGTATAAATGTTTGCTATTATGTAAGCTGCCGATATTTTAATATTGAGTAACCTGCAAGCCGACTGGTATAATACAGTCGGCTTGTTTAGTTTTTCACAGAATCATCAGCAAATTTATTTATCTTTACAATATGGAAAAAATACCCTTGACAAATCTCGTCTCAGAAGCGTATCCTTGAAACCTATGCAAAGCAGAACGGCTTTTCCAATCTGCGCTGGTACACGGACGACGGTTATTCTGGTGCGAACTTTCAAAGACCCGGTTTTCAAGCCATGCTTGCGGACATTGAAGCCGGAAAAGTCGGGACAGTTATCGTAAAGGATATGTCGAGGTTAGGGCGAAACTACCTGCAAGTGGGAATGTACACGGAAATGATTTTCCCACAGAAAGGTGTCCGCTTCATCGCTATCAATGACGGAGTGGACAGCGCACAGGGCGACAATGACTTTGCCCCGCTGCGGAATATCTTTAACGAATGGCTGGTGAGAGATACGAGCAAGAAAATCAAAGCAGTAAAACGCTCAAAAGGCATGAGTGGCAAGCCCATCACAAGCAAGCCTGTGTATGGCTACCTCATGGACGAGGACGAAAATTTCATTATTGACGAGGAAGCTGCACCCGTAGTCAAGCAGATATACAACCTCTGTCTTGCCGGGAATGGTCCGACCAAGATAGCCCGTATGCTCACAGAGCAGCAAATCCCCACGCCGGGAACGCTTGAATACCGCAGGACGGGCAGCACCCGCCGCTACCACCCCGGCTATGAGTGCAAGTGGGCGACCAATACCGTTGTGCATATCCTTGAAAACCGGGAATACACAGGCTGTCTGGTAAATTTCAAGACAGAAAAACTTTCTTACAAAGTCAAGCACAGTGTAGAAAATCCCCCGGAAAAGCAAGTGATTTTCGAGAACCACCACGAGCCTATCATAGACACCCAAACATGGGAACGGGTGCAGGAGCTTCGCAAACAGCGCAAACGCCCAAACCGCTATGATGAAGTGGGTTTGTTCTCCGGCATACTGTTCTGTGCGGACTGCGGCAGCGTGATGTATCAGCAGCGATACCAGACGGACAAGCGCAAGCAGGACTGTTATATCTGCGGCAACTACAAGAAACGCACCCATGACTGTACGGCGCACTTTATCCGCACCGACCTCTTGACCGCTGGTGTACTCTCCAATCTGCGGAAAGTGACCAGCTATGCGGCAAAGCATGAAGCCCGGTTTATGAAGCTCTTGATTGAGCAGAACGAGGACGGGGGCAAGCGCAGGAACGCCGCCAAGAAAAAGGAACTGGAAGCCGCCGAGAAACGCATAGCCGAGTTATCCGCTATCTTCAAGCGGCTGTATGAGGACAGCGTGACCGGGCGCATATCAGACGAGCGTTTCACAGAGCTGTCGGCAGACTATGAAGCAGAACAACGGGAGCTGAAAGAAAGAGCCGCTGCTATCCAAGCGGAGCTTTCCAAAGCACAGGAAGCCACCGTGAACGCAGAAAAGTTTATGAATGTTGTCCGGCGGCATACCAGCTTTGAAGAACTTACCCCTACTCTACTGCGGGAGTTTGTGGAGAAAATCGTTGTCCATGAAAGCGTTGCCCTTGACGGGAAACGCCGGGGCAAGTTACGCAGACAGGAAATCGAAATCTATTATTCTTTTGTCGGCAAGGTAGAACTGCCCGACACCTAACCGCCCGACCTATCCGACATACCTCATGTGCCGGATAGGAACGGCAAAATTTTTTACACTTCTATTACTTCTTTATCACACATAAGCAAAGTCGCAGGGCATGAAACAGTTGATGGCGGGCGGCGGCGTTGCCCTTATCGGCCTTACCCTTGTCCCGCTGCTCTCCGGCCTGTTTGGATAATGCCACAAACTAACACTACCCGCCGCGCTCTCCCGCTTCACGCGGGAGGGCGCGGGAAAGGAGGGATTAGCTTTTGATATGGCAGATGATTGAAGATTGGTTTCGCGGCATTTTGACAGACGGGATTTTATCGAACCTCTCCGGCTTGTTTGACAGCGTAAATACAGAGGTTGGAGAAATCGCAACGCAAGTCGGCACGACCCCCGCCGGGTGGAACGCGGGCATATTCAACATGATACGCAGCCTTTCGGAAAATGTCATTGTACCGATTGCGGGCGTTATCATTACCTTTGTCATGTGCTACGAACTAATCCAGCTTGTAATTGAAAAAAACAATCTGCACGATCTCGACACTTGGATTTTCTTCAAATGGATTTTTAAGACCTTTGTTGCGGTGCTGCTGGTAACAAACACTTGGAACATCGTCATGGGAGTTTTCGACGTTACGCAGAGCGTCGTCAATCAGAGCGCGGGGGTTATCATATCCGATACAAGCATAGACGTTACCACCGTCATTACCGACATTGAAGCAAAACTCGACGCTATGAGCGTGGGCGGTCTTTTGGGTTTATGGTTTCAATCCCTCTTTGTAGGGCTTACCATGAAAGCCCTGTCAATCTGCATTATGCTTGTGGTGTATGGGCGCATGATTGAAATATACCTTGTAACAAGCGTTGCCCCTATCCCTATGGCAACAATGGTAAATCACGAATGGGGCAGCATGGGACAGAATTACTTAAAATCTTTGCTTGCGCTTGGTTTTCAAGCGTTTTTGATTTTGGTGTGTGTCGGCATTTATGCAGTATTGATACAGACAATCGCAGCAACCGACGACATATCCGGCGCAATCTGGGCTTGCATGGGCTATACCGTCCTTTTGTGCTTTACGCTTTTCAAAACAGGAAGCCTTGCAAAGAGCGTCTTTTCGGCACATTAAGGGGGCGGGAATGAAAAAATATAAAATTATCTATGCCGATCCCCCGTGGCGGTATGAACGAAGCAAGGTACAAGGGGCAGCGGAAAAGCACTACCCCACTATGAGCATTGCGGAACTTTGCGCTTTACCTGTCAAGGAAATTGCGGACAAGGACTGCATTTTATTCCTATGGGCGACGTTTCCGCAGCTTAAAGAAGCGTTGCAACTAATCAAGGCTTGGGGCTTTACCTATAAATCCGTTGCCTTTGTATGGTTAAAGCAAAATCGGAAGTCGCCCACTTGGTTTTATGGCTTGGGCTTTTGGACGCGAGGAAATGCGGAAATCTGCTTACTTGCTACCAAAGGACACCCAAAGCGACAATCAAACAAGGTACATCAATTTATTATTTCCCCCGTCGAGCAGCACAGCAAAAAGCCGGATATAACGCGCGAAAAGATACTTGCCCTTATGGGCGACCTACCGCGTATTGAACTGTTCGCAAGGCAGCATACCTCCGGTTGGGACGTATGGGGAAATGAAATCGCAAGCGACATACGGTTTGCCGAAAAGGAGGTATGAAATGGCGTATGTAACCGTCCCAAAGGACTTAACAAAAATCAAAAGCAAGGTAATGTTCAACCTTACGAAACGACAGCTAATTTGTTTCAGCGCGGCGGTGGTAATCGGACTGCCGCTGTTCTTTTTGGTAAAAGGCAGCGTTGGAACGAGCGCAGCGGCATTGTGCATGGTGCTTGCCATGCTGCCTATGTTTTTGCTTGCCATGTACGAGAAAAACGGGCAACCGCTGGAAGTGATTATTCGGCAATTTGTGGAAGTGAAGTTTCTTCGCCCCAAAGAGCGACCTTATCAGACCAACAATTTTTATGCCGCCCTTGCGCGGCAAGAGCAATTAGATAAGGAGGTACGGGCGATTGTCAAAGGAAAAGAAAAACACCCAAAACGAAAAGCGTAAACTTTCCCGACAGGAAAGAAAACAGATAGATACCCTTATCCGACAGGCAAAGGGCGACGGGAAGCCCCATACGGCGCAGGACAGCATACCGTTTGAGCGAATGTATAAGGACGGGATTTGCCGCCTTGCAAACGGGCGGTATTCCAAGTGCATTGAGTTTGAGGATATAAATTATCAGCTTGCGCAGCCGGACGACAAAACCGCCATTTTTGAAGCCCTTTGCGATATGTATAACTCGTTCGACGCTTCTATCAGCGTGCAGCTTTCCCTAATCAGCCGCCATGCGAACAAGGACGATTTTAAGAACAGTATCACGATTGCACCGCAGAATGACGACTTCGACAGTATCAGAGCAGAATACACCGAAATGCTTAGGACGCAGCTTGAACGCGGAAACAACGGGCTTATCAAAACCAAGTTTCTCACCTTTACCGTTGAAGCAAAGGACATTAGATCGGCGCGGGCGCGTCTTGCCCGCATTGAAACGGACACCCTCAACCATTTTAAGGTGATCGGCGCGGCGGCGCGGGTATTGGACGGGAAACAGCGTCTTGAAGTGCTGCATGGGATTTTTCACCCGGACGGGGAACGCTTTAACTTTGCGTGGGAATGGCTACCCGCAAGCGGGCTTTCCGTCAAGGACTTTATCGCCCCGTCCTCTTTCCGATTTGGCGACGGGCGAATGTTTCAAATGGGCGGCAAGTTTGGTGCGGTTTCCTTTTTGCAGATCGTCGCGCCGGAACTCTCCGACCGTATGCTTGCCGACTTCATGGACGCGGAAAACGGGATTATCGTTAATCTGCACATTCAGAGTATCGACCACAACGAAGCAATCAAGACGATTAAGCGCAAGATCACCGACCTTGACCGCATGAAGATTGAGGAACAAAAGAAAGCAATCCGCAGCGGCTACGACATGGATATTATTCCGTCTGACCTTGCCACCTACGGCGGGGAAGCAAAAAACCTACTCCGCGATTTGCAGAGCCGCAACGAAAGAATGTTTCTGCTCACGCTGCTTGTCTTAAACCTTGCAGATACCAAGCAGAAATTGGATAACGAAGTATTTGGGGCGGCGGCAATCGCACAGAAATACAACTGCATTTTGACCCGCCTTGACTACCGGCAGGAACAGGGGCTTATGTCCTCTATCCCGTTGGGGGAAAACCTTATCCATATCCAGCGCGGCTTGACGACCAGCAGCACCGCCGTTTTCGTTCCCTTTACGGTGCAAGAGCTGTTCCAAAGCGGCGAAGCATTGTATTACGGCTTAAACGCCCTTTCCAACAACATGATTTTGTGCGACCGAAAGAAGCTGAAAAACCCCAACGGCTTGATACTCGGCACACCGGGCAGCGGCAAAAGTTTTTCTGCAAAACGCGAAATCACAAACGCTTTTCTTATCACGTCCGACGACATTATCATTTGCGACCCCGAAGCCGAATATTACCCCCTTGTCGGACGTTTGAAAGGACAGGTTATCAAGGTTTCGCAGAACAGCACGCAGTACATTAACCCTATGGATATTAACCTCAATTACAGCGAGGGCGACACGCCCATAGCCTTAAAGAGCGATTTTATCCTTTCCTTTTGTGAGTTGATTATGGGAGGTAAAAACGGGCTGGAAGCTGTTGAAAAGACCTTGATTGACCGCGCTGTTATCAGCGTGTACCGCAACTACCTTGCCGACCCGAAGCCTGAAAATATGCCGATTTTGGGCGACCTCTACGACGAAATCAAGAAGCAGCCGGAAAAGGAAGCGCAGCGTATCGCGGCGGCATTGGAACTCTATGTAAACGGCAGCTTGAACATTTTTAACCACAGGACAAACGTTGACATTCATAACCGCCTTGTCTGCTTTGATATTAAGGAACTCGGTACACAGCTTAAAAAAGTCGGTATGCTTATCGTCCAAGACCAAGTATGGAACAGAGTAACGGTAAACCGCAGCGAGGGCAAGGCGACGCGGTATTACATCGACGAGTTTCATTTGCTCTTGAAAGAGGAACAGACCGCCGCCTATTCCGTCGAGATTTGGAAGCGTTTTAGGAAGTGGGGCGGTATTCCGACAGGTATCACCCAAAACGTGAAAGATTTGTTGTCGTCCCGCGAGGTGGAGAACATCTTTGAAAACAGCGATTTTGTCTATATGCTCAACCAAGCCCAGGGCGACCGGGAAATCCTTGCCAAGCAGCTTAACATTTCGCAGCAGCAAATGACCTATGTAACCCATTCCGAAGCGGGCGAGGGACTTATCTTCTATGGCAACGTGATTTTGCCCTTTATTGACCGTTTCCCAAAAGATACGGAACTCTACCGCGTGATGACGACCAAGCCTGGCGAGGTGTCGGCATGAGGATAGAAACGGATAAAATCTATTGCGGCGACAGCTTGCAAGTGCTTCAAACCTTGCCGGATAACTGTTTGGATTGTTGCGTAACGTCCCCGCCCTACTATGCTTTGCGCGATTACGGCACAGACGGGCAGATCGGGCGGGAAGCAACGCCGGAGGAATATGTTTCCCGCATTACAGCGGTTTTCCATGAGGTAAAGCGGGTGCTTACGCCGGAGGGTACTTGTTGGCTGAATATCGCGGACACTTATTGCGGCACAGGCAGCAAAGCTGACCACCAAGACCCGAAATATCCCAAAGGCAGGAACGGGCAGCAAGTGGCGGTAAACCACCGCGCCCCCGGCTGCAAGCCAAAAGACCTAATCGGTATTCCGTGGCTTGTAGCCCTTGCCTTGCGGGGCGACGGTTGGTATTTGCGCAGTTCTATCATTTGGCACAAGGGAAACGCCATGCCGGAAAGCACGAGGGACAGACCGACGCGCTGCTATGAATATGTGTTTCTGCTTACCAAGTCGAAAAAATATTACTATGATTGGCAAGCAGTAGCCGAGCCGATAGCCCCCACAACAGCGGTACGGTTGAAAAGCGGAGTTGGGAAAGGCAACAAATATGCTGCTACTGTTCCGGGGCAAAACCAGCCGCAGAAAATCAACCGTCCCCGCAGGAAAGGCGCATACACCGACGAAATGATTTCCCCCGTCCGCAGCCGCCGCAACGTTTGGCAGATCAACACAGCTTCCTATCGCGGCGGGCATTTTGCAGCGTTCCCGCCCAAACTTGCGGAAACGTGCATTTTGGCGGGCTGTCCTGTCGGCGGGATTGTGCTTGACCCGTTTTTAGGTAGCGGCACGACCGCAGCGGCGGCAAAAAGCCTTTCCCGCCGCTATATCGGTATAGAGATCAACCCCGAATACTGCACCCTTGCAAAACAGCGTATTGGAGGTGATGAACATTGAGCAAGGAATTAAAAGCCCCCGACAAGGTAACGCAAAAAATGACCCGCGACGGGGCGATTGCGGAAAACCTTACGACGGGCGAAACAACGAGTATCAGCGAAAGACCGCCGGAGGAAAACTATTCAGCACCCGCAGCGGGAGCAGCAGAAAAGACGACCCAACGTATCAGCACAGAGGTTAGCCGCCATTTAGAAAAGGGCGCGGAGAAAAAGACCCTTGACGCAGCGCAGCTTAAAACCCATACGTCCCGCTTGCAGTTTTCCGAAGCGGAACGGGCAACGCCGGAACTGCAAAAGGCAATCAAAAAATCCGATACGGCGGCTGACCGTTTAGACAAAGCGCGGGCAGCTATCCCCAAACAGACCAAAATCACAAAAGAGCGCGTTTTTGACGAAGCCAAAGGCAAAGCAAAGACGCGCCTTGCTTTTGAAAAGACGGATAAGCCCCCAAACGGCAAATTGCGTCATAACCCGTTATCCCGTCCGGCGCAGGAATTGGACGCCGCCGTACATGGAAAAATCTATGAGGTGGAGAAAGAAAACGTCGGTGTGGAAAGCGGACACAGGATAGAACTTGTGGGCGAGAAAGCGGGCGGCATGACGACGCGGGCAGTAAAACGCGGCATACGCAGCCATAAGCTGAAACCCTACCGGGCAGCGGCAGCAGCCGAGAAAAAGGCAGCAAAGGCAAACGCCGATTTTCTCTATCAAAAGGCGCTGCATGATAACCCCGCCCTTGCGCACTCTAACCCGATTTCCCGTTTTTGGCAAAAGCAGCGCATTAAAAAGCAGTATGCAAAGGCGTTGAAAACGGGCGGCAAGGTGAAAAAGACCGCCGAAGCCACCGCAAAGGCAGCAAAGAAAACGGCGCAGGAAACCAAACGGGCGACGTTCTTTGTCGTCCGGCATTGGAAAGGCTGTTTGATCGTGGGCGGGATTGCCTTTATCGTGCTTCTGTTTTTCGGCGGTTTGTCCTCTTGTTCCCTGTTCGGCGGCAACAGCGGAAGCGGCTTGATTGCGTCGTCCTATCTCTCCGAGGACGCGGATATTACAGGCGCAGAAAGCGCGTATGTCGCTATGGAAGCCGAGTTACAGGATATGCTGGATAACATCGAAAGCGAATACCCCGGCTATGACGAATACCGGGTAACGGCTGACGAGATCGAGCATGACCCGTATGTGCTAATCTCTATCCTCTCCGCGTGGCATGAGGGCGTGTTTACTCTCGATGAAGCGCAAAGCACCCTTGAAATGCTCTTTGATAAACAGTATATCTTGACGGTTACGGAAGAAGTCGAGGTGCGCTACCGCACCGAAACGCGGATGGACAGCGAGGGCAACGAATACGACGTTGAAGTACCCTATAACTATTACATTCTCAATGTGGATTTGGAAAACTTCAATCTCTCCCATGTTCCCGTTTACATTATGGGCGAGGAACAGCTATCCATGTACGCTATGTATATGTCGTCGCTTGGGAACAGACCCGACCTTTTCCCACAATCCGGCTATATCTCAAAATACTATGAAAACCCGCCAGCAGATTATGAAATCCCGCCCGCCTATCTGGAAGATGAACAGTTTGCGCGATTGATTGAAGAAGCTGAAAAGTATGTCGGTTTTCCCTATGTATGGGGCGGCAGCAGCCCGGAAACATCTTTTGATTGCAGCGGTTTTGTTAGCTATGTGCTGACGAACAGCGGCTTATACAATACGGGCAGACTTGGGGCGCAGGGGCTTTACAACATTTCAACCCGCGTTTCCAACCCGCAGCCGGGGGATTTGGTTTTCTTTACGGGTACATACGACACGCCGGGGGTATCTCATGTGGGTATCTACGTTGGCGAGGACGGGGACGGAAGCCCCGTCATGCTGCATTGTGGCGACCCGATACAATACGCAAAACTTGATACAAGCTATTGGCAATCCCATTTTTACGCCTATGGGCGGCTACATTACAACTGACTTTGAAAGGAGTTAATTTCTATGGCAAATACGAAACTTGACCGTATCGAAAGGGATATTGAGAAAACGAGGGCGAAAATCCTTGAATACCAAAAAAGGCTGAAAGACCTTGAAGCGCAGAAAATCGAGGAAGAAAACGCGCAGATCGTTCAAATGGTGAAAGCGGTACACCTTGACGGGGCGCAGCTTGCCGCGTTCCTCTCCGCCTATGCCAACGGCGAAATCATTTTGCCGCAGCCGGACACAGACTATACCGACGAACAGGAGGAAACCGAAGATGAAGCATAAAAAACTGTTCCGCAGCGTTACCGCTTTGCTTGCCGCCCTTGTACTCATGGGCGGCTTTTCTGTTACCGCTTTTGCGGGCGGCGGTGATGTGAGCGACGAGCCGCCTACCCCCGTAACCGAAACCGAGCCGGAAGAAACGACGGGCGGCTATGAGCCGCAGCCTTTAACGCCGGAGGGCAACATGAGCCTTGTGGACGACATAACGGGCGAAGCGTCCGGCGATAAACAATTTATTACCGTCGTTACGAAAAACGGAAACTATTTTTACATCATCATTGACCGCGCCGAGGACGGAGAAAACACCGTCCATTTCCTCAATCAAGTTGATGAAAAAGACCTTTTGCAGCTTATGGAGGACGAACAGACCGAACCCCCCGCTTGTAGCTGTACTGAAAAATGTGTTGCCGGAAGCGTCAACACCGATTGCCCCGTTTGCAGCGTCAATATGAGCGAGTGCGCGGGCAAGGAAGCCGAGCCGGAGCCGGAAGAAACCGAGCAGCCGGAGCCGGAGGAAGATAAAGGCGGCGGCATGGGCGGTGCTATTCTGCTTGTTGTGCTGCTTCTTGCCGCAGCGGGCGGCGGCGCGTTCTATTACTTTAAGATTATGAAGCCCAAAAAGGACGCAGCAAAAGGCAGCAGCAACCTTGACGATCTCGACTTTGACGAGGACGAGGAAGAATTAGAAACCGAGCAGGAGGACGAGGAAGTATGAAACTTGTAATTGCAGAGAAACCGAGCGTCGGGGCGGCGATTGCCGCCGTACTTGGCGCGAATGAAAAGCGCAGCGGATATTTTGAGGGCAGCGGCTACCTTGTGTCCTGGTGTATCGGGCATTTGATTAGCCTTGCGGACGCGGCGACCTACAACGAGCAGTACCGAAAATGGAAGTATGATGATCTCCCCATTGTCCCACAGGATTGGCAGTTTACCGTTGCCAGCGGCAAGGAGCAGCAGTTTTCCGTACTCAAAGACCTTATGCACCGCAGCGACGTTTCCGAGATTGTCAATGCGTGCGACAGCGGGCGCGAGGGAGAACTCATTTTTCGATTTGTCTACGAACAGGCAAATTGCCAAAAGCCCTTTTCCCGCCTTTGGATTAGCAGCATGGAAGAAAGCGCAATCCGTGAGGGCTTTTCAAACCTCAAAGACGGGCGCAGCTATGACGACCTCTATCAATCCGCGCTTTGCAGAGCAAAGGCAGATTGGCTTGTCGGGATTAACGCGACCCGCCTTTTCTCTATCCTCTATCACAAAACGCTGAATGTTGGCAGAGTGCAAACGCCCACCCTTACCATGCTGGTAAACCGCGACTATGCGATCAGCAGCTTTAAGAAAGAAAAATATCATGTTGTCCGTCTGGACGCGGGCAGTATTTCGGCTTTGTCCGAAAGGCTGAACGACGAAGCGGCAGCGCAGCAGATGAAAGCGGCTTGCGAGAAATCGCAAGCCGTTTGTACTTCCCTCAAAAAAGAGAAAAAGACCGTTTCCCCGCCGAAGCTGTTTGACCTTACCGCATTGCAGCGCGAAGCCAACCGCCTGTATGGATTTACGGCGAAACAGACCCTTGATTATGCGCAAGCCCTCTATGAAAAGCGGCTTTTGACCTATCCCCGCACCGACAGCAAATATACTGTCTCTTATACACATCTCCGA
>ENA-OZLS01000672-OZLS01000672.1-human-gut-metagenome-genome-assembly--contig:-NODE-672-length-12847-cov-8.805738_pt1 | contig 12847 bp, 15 predicted proteins | sample MGYA00243864_ERZ653793 | MGnify/ENA primary metagenome ERZ653793 (study PRJEB26926, sample SAMN06164605) | human gut metagenome | biome: ENVO:00009003; feature: ENVO:2100002; material: ENVO:00002003...
AAAAAGGTAAGCGACGAGTTATATATTTCCCCGCGCTACCTTGCGAATATCGAGAACAAGGGACAACAGCCGAGTTTACAGGTGTTTTATGACCTTGTAACCCGGTATCATATTTCGGTAGATCAATTTTTCTTTCCGAACAGCGACGCGGAAAAATCCACCAATCGGCGGCAGCTTGACGCGCTGCTGGACGGTATGAGCGATAAGGGCATACGGATTGTAACCGCAACGGCAAGAGAAATAACGGAAGTCGAAAAAGAGTAAGCACAAAGCAAAACAGGAAAAAGGACGCTATGGAAACGGATTGTTTCTATGGCGTTTTTTTCTGCGGAAGTGTTCGGCAAATCTGCGATTTCATCGTGGGAGAATACGAAAAGATGAATAGCAAGCATAGGAAAGGGGTACCCTTTCCGTATTTTCGCCCCCTGCGCCCTGCGGCGCGGCGGCTGAAAATTGCTTGTTGGGAAGTGTCCCAAACCCTCTTTGCAGGGAGAAAGGAGCGCGGCATGAGCGGCAGGAAACGGACAGCACAAATCAAATTCAGAGTAACCGAGGAAGAACGGGCATTGATTGAGCAGAAAATGAAGCTCGTCCCCACCCGGAACATGGAAAGCTATCTGCGTAAAATGGCAATCGACGGGTACATCATTCAGATAGACCATAGCGACATAAAGGCTATGACTGCGGAGATACAGAAAATCGGGGTCAATATCAATCAGATAGCGCGGCGCGTCAATGCGATGGGTAGCGTCTACCAAGAGGACATAGAGGAAATCAAGGGGGTGCTTGCGGAGATATGGCGGTTACAAAGATTAAACCTGTTAAAAGCACGTTGAGCAAAGCCCTTGACTATATCCAAAACCCGGGCAAGACCGACGAGAAAATGCTTGTATCCTCTTTCGGCTGCTCCTATGAAACGGCAGATATTGAGTTTGGATTTACCCTGTCGCAAGCTCTGGACAAGGGAAACAACCTCGCCTATCACTTAATACAATCCTTTGAGCCGGGGGAAGTCGATTATGAAAAAGCCCATGAGATCGGGCGGCAGCTTGCCGACGCGGTAACAAAGGGGCAGCATGAATACGTCCTTACGACGCACATTGACAAGGGTCATATCCATAACCATATCATTTTTTGCGCGGTCAACCTTGTAGACCACCACAAGTACGTTTCCAATAAGCGCAGCTATTACGGCATACGCAACATCAGTGACAGGCTGTGCCGGGAAAACGGCTTGTCGGTGGTTGTGCCGGAGAAAGGCAGCAGGGGAAAAAATTATGCTGCATACCACAAGGAGAAATCCGCAAAGGCAAAACTAAAGATTGCCATTGATACCCTAATCCCGCAAGTAAACAGCTTCGAGGAATTGCTATCCCGTCTGCAAGGGTTGGGCTATGAGATAAAGCGCGGAAAATATGTGTCCTGCCTTGTACCAGGGCAGGAACGGTTTACCCGCTTAAAAACCATTGGCGCAGACTACACCGAGGAAGCAATCCGGGAACGGATAGAGGGCAAGCGTACCCATGCGGCAAAAGCCCCGAAAACAGATCGGGGCGTCAGCCTGCTTATTGACATTGAGAATAGTATCAAGGCGGCGCAGAGCCGGGGCTATGAGCAATGGGCGAAAATCTACAATCTGAAACAAGCGGCAAAGACGTATAACTTCCTCACAACCCACGGGATTGAACAGTACGGGGATTTGACCGCCAAGATCGCAGAAGTCCAGACGGCAAGCGAACAGGCGGCAGAAGCATTAAAAGACGTGGAAACAAGGCTTTCCGATATGGCGGTGCTTATCAAGAACATTACCACCTATCAAAAGACAAAGTCCGCCTATGACGCATACCGCAAGGCAAAGGACAAGGACAGCTACCGGGCAGCCCATGAGCGTGAAATCATTTTGCATGAAGCAGCGGCAAAGGCATTAAAGGCGGCGGGCGTTTCCAAACTTCCCGACGTTTCCGCGCTGCAAACGGAGTATGTCAAACTGCAAGAGCAAAAAGAAGCTCTTTACGTCGAGTATGGCAAGCGTAAAAAACAGGTTAAGGAATACGACGTTATTAAGCGGAATGTTGACAGCATTTTAAAAATGGAGCGTCCGCCGGAACGTGAAAAGGAAACGGAAAGAGGATAAGGTTAATTTATAGACAGTCAATAGAACGTTGTGGTATAATAACATCAAATAATTTGAAAAAGAGGGTATCGACTATGATAATTGATAGAAATACAGATATAAATACAGTTATTGAGGAAGATGTTATTATCACAAATTCTGCTACATTTCATATGCATGGCATTTTAAATGGGAATATATATGTAGAGGAAAACTCTACGTTTTACTTACATGGTATATTGAATGGCGATTTAACAACAAAAGCAAATTCTTCATCGCAACTTAGCGGAATAATGAATGGTAACATCTTAAAAAATGATGGTAAAATTAAATTATCGGGAATATTGAATACAAAATTAGTAGTTCCACAAAATTTAGTCAAAGAACCAGGATGCTATATAAATGGGGAAAAATATTGATAGTTAATTTTTAATGCGGTGAGTAGTTTGGAAAAACTTAAATTAAAAGTATGTGCGTTATGCCACCAAAATAGTGAGCTCGAATTAAGCCATATTATTCCTAAGTTTGCAATACGCTATCTAAAAGAAACATCTATCGGACAGTTGCGCTCTACCGATAATCCGAACTCTACAATTCAAGATGGAGAAAAGCATTATTTGCTTTGTGGCGAATGCGAAGATAGATTTAGCGAATACGAAAAGAAGTTCGCTGATAATATTTTTCACCCCTATTTTAAGCAGAAACAACGAGCTTTTAATTATGATCAATGGTTGCATTATTTTATTACATCGGTAAGTTGGCGACATTTATATTTAGATTTACTTGATTTTGTTCAAAATGATGTTGTTGGTTTGGACGCTTTAGAATGTTTAATCGAGAGTGAACAACTCATGCGTGATTATCTCCTCGGAAAAAGGGCAGAAATCGGAAACATAGAACATCATATTTTCTTTTTCGAGGATATTGATACCATTTCTGATGAATTAAAAGAGTTGCAACCACATGTGAGTATTCATAGAAATATTTGTGGCTATACCGTTGCTAATGAAGCAACAAAAACATATTTTACATTCACAAATATGATGGGGATATTCTTGTTTACACTTTATCATAAGGGAAACGATGAAGTCTGGGAAAACACACAAATTGTTAATGGTGTTGGAAATATCGAAGCAAAAGACCAGAGAATTACAAGTGTGTGTGGGCAAGAAATTACAAGAATCATGGAAAATGCAGAACGTAGCCAAGAACAATTAAGCGATAGACAACAAGAAAAGATTAAGCAACGTTTACAAAAAGCTGCGGACAAAATCGAAAAATATCCTATTTGGGACGATTTCAAAAAAGATAGAGAATTATAAAAAGCCGGGGTGCAGTAGCCAATCAATGACTACCGCACCCCGGTTTTCTATGGGTGCAGTCTGGAAGCGTTACGCAGTAGAACGCTATTTTTGAGGGAAAAGGTATAAAGCGCTTGCCCTATGAGAAAGCGGCTGTCAGAGCCGCGCTATACAAGGCTTTTTGCGCCCCTATCGCGTAACAGGGAGCGCATTTTTCGCATACGCTCGGCGGCTTGTCGGCGGGTGATCCGCTTGCGGCACTCCGGGCAGTATTTGACGCTGTTTGAGCTGGACGCAAAGGACGCGCCGCACTCGATACAACGCCTTTTGTCCTCGGTGTTCATCAGCTCCGCATACAGGAGCTTGTCGGCGGGAAGTACGGCGACGCGAAACCATTTGCAAAGCAGCGAATAGGAAATGAGCTGCGGGCAAACGCACTCGTCCCCGTCGTCCAGCAAAAGGCATTTACCGTCTACGCAGTTGCAGCACTCCCGTTTTACAAGGGCATTGACTTTCCGGCTTTGCGGCGGCGTCAGCCGCTTCACCGCACTCATGCTTCATCGGCGGCATAGACGGCAAGCCCTGCGTATTCTTCATCGGTCAAAGCGTCCACTTTGGAAAGGGTGCGCTTTGCAAGCTCCCGCATATCCGCATCCATATCGGGCAGCGCGGCGGTCATGTTCTCCATAAGCTGCGCCTTGCCGCCCTCGTGGTAAATGCTCATAAGGTTTGTTTCTTCAACGGTAAACTGTACCATACTCATACCTCCAATTCGTGATTTTTCGCCTTTGCGGTCTTTTTCTGCGCCGCTCGTTCCTTTTCGGCTCGAAGCTGCGCCCGGATAGAGGGCTTTTCCTGCTTTGCGCCGCCGCGCTCTTTCTCCGCTTTGATTGCGGCGGCATAGTCCGCAAGGGAGATCGGCTCGCCCGCCTTTGCTTTTTGCTCCAGCTCTCCGGCGGTGAGCGTCTGCGGTGTGTTATTGATAAGCCCGTCAAAAGCGTTGTCGTTCTGTTCTACGGTGTCCTCGATGTGCTTTAAGGGGTTGACCTTTTCCGGCTGTTCGGCGGGAATAGCAAAAGCCCGCGTCCCATTCCCCATAATCAGATACTTGCCGTCCTCGGATTGATGATGAAGCCCGTACCCGGCAACTTCCATTTGCTCGCGGCTCATGGCGGTTACATAGAAAGTCCCCCTCGGCGTTTTCACGGTTTCGCCCGTTTCCAGCTCGTCGGGGGTAAGCTGCCGCCCCTGCTCCTTGAAAAACTCCGGCACTTCCCGATAGCCGATACTGTCTACATAATGGGCGGCGTCCCTGCCGTCCCGATGAAGCACCACAATATCGGAAACGGAAAGGCTATGTCCCTTGAAGTCGGCGGGGTGGTCGATATTAAAACGGGTGTAAATATCTTCAAGGGAAGTGTCCGGCGCAAGGGGCGCGGTATAGATCAGCTCATAATTTGCCCGGTCTACGGCTTGTCCCGCCGCTTGCAGACGGTCATAAGGCTCAAAACGCAAGTCCCTTGTTTCGTCCCCGCGCTTTAACTGATAAATGGAAAAGGTGTCCCCCTGTTCCTGCTCGGCTTGCCGCTTTTGCTGCAACTCGGTAAAATGCCCCTCAATCTCGTTAATGAGTTCCTTTGCGGTATGCAGATGCAGGCGGCAAACTGCTGCTGCGAGAACAGAGCCGCCATTGCGCAGGTGCGGTACGACATGGCGACGCAGGCCTGCGACACCCGGAACACGGTGCAGACCGCTGCCCGGGACATCGTGGAGAACGCCAACGCCAACAGCCGCGCGATCCTCGACTTCCTGACGCAGAGCAAGATGCGCGATCTGGAGAGCGCCAATCAGGAGCTGCGTTTGCAGGCTTCTCAGGCGGCGCAGAACAACTACCTGATCTCTCAGCTGCGCCCCACGCCGATTCCGGCGTACCAGTCCTGCAACCCGTGGGCAAGCGGCACCTATAACGGCTGCTGCGCCTGACAACTGCACAGCATAGCTTTTTCTCCGCATGGAGAAAATGGTCAGCCCCGTGCTGATACTGAAACCAACGCGGCGGGGCAATCGTCCCGCCGCTGTATTTTAAACTGGTCGATTTCGACCCCTTTAGAAAGGAATGATCTTATGGCTGAGTTTACCAACTCCAACATTGTCAGCGTTGCTGCCGGTCAGAACGTCCCGCTGATGGAAACTGCCGTCAACAGTAAGCCTTGCATTGTCCATCGGGAGGGCGCTGGGCTTGTAACCCTGCGCGGCCTGACAAATCAGTGCAGGGCGCTGTACAAGGTTTCTTACGGCGGCAATATCGCTATCCCTACCGGCGGTACGGTAGAATCTATCACCGCCGCGCTGGCCGTCAACGGCGAAGCGCTGACCAGCGCCGTGGCAACGGTGACACCGGCTGCCGTGGAGAACTATTTCAACATCTACGTTTCCGCGCAGGTGAGCGTACCCAAGGGCTGCTGCCTGACGGTCGCCATGAAGAACACCAGCACGCAGGCCGTCAACTTCACCAACAGCAACCTGACGGTCGAGCGGATCGCGTGAAAGGAGAAGCGACATGAACATGAAGGAACTGTTTGACATCCGGGAAATGCTTTGCGACGAGCTGTCCGAGTTTGCCGGTAAGCAGGAGATGGGCACCGGCGAGCTGGACGTGATCCACAAACTGACGGCATCCATCAAAAACATTGACAAGATCGCCCTGTTCGAGAGCGGCGGGTACAGCCGCGACGATGGGTATTCCCGTGAGGATGGCTATTCCCGCGGCGGTGACTGGGACGCCAGCATTCGCGGCACCTATGGGCGCGGCAGCTCGTACCGGCGCAAGCGGGATTCTATGGGCCGGTACAGCCGGGATGACCGCGACGGCCACGCGAAAGACGTGATCGAGCGCATGATGCAGGACACCGATGACCCCAACGTAAAGGAAGCACTGCGGCAGGCAATGCACGTTGTTGAGAACGGGTAACGTTGCTTACACGTTACTTACAAACGTGTTTTGGAGGAAATAAGAAAATCCCTGTAACCGTTGTGATTACAGGGATTTTTTTGGTGCCTCGTCGGGGATTCGAACCCCGGACACCCTGCTTAAAAGGCAGGTGCTCTACCTACTGAGCTAACGAAGCATATATGAAAGGATGGCTGGGCCATCCGAGCTTGTCTGGCAGGGATGGCTGGACTCGAACCAGCGGATGAGGGAGTCAAAGTCCCTTGCCTTACCACTTGGCTACACCCCTATGTGGAAAAGCAGATGAGGGATCGGGATCTCCTCCCAATCCCTCATCTTTTTGTGGGGTGGGTAAAGGGACTCGAACCCTCGACACCCGGAACCACAATCCGGTGCTCTAACCAACTGAGCTACACCCACCACATATAACATCCGTCTGGGATCGCGCTGACACCCCGCCGGGGGAAAATGGCACGCCAGAAGGGACTCGAACCCCTGGCCTACTGCTTAGAAGGCAGTTGCTCTATCCAACTGAGCTACTGGCGCATACTGTCAAGTTGGAGCGGGTGACGGGAATCGAACCCGCATCCCCAGCTTGGAAGGCTGGTGCCCTGGCCATTGTGCTACACCCGCGTACGCCCTCCGCTCAAATCGTCAGCTTGATTATATTAGCACACCCACCCCATATCTGTCAAGAATAAAATCGGAAATCTGAAAAATTGGGCGTGAAGGACACGTATCTGGGGCCCACGCTGCCGGCGTTCCTGTCGGAATCCAAAGAGACGGCTCACGCCGTCTCTTTTTTATGCCTGACCGCCCCGCAGATAGCGGTAGTCCATGCGCAGGATGTTGCGGATCAGCGGCACGCTGAGCACCGTGTCGGCGGCGATCCACGCCATGGGGTCGGCGGCGCACAGCGCATAGAACGCCAGCGGGGGCGCTGCGGCGCTGACCGCGCCTCCTGCCGCGGCGGCGGGCAGCAGCAGGCATACCGCGATGCGGGCCACCAGCTCCGCGCCGCCCGCGCCCAGCACAAAGGGCGACCGCCCGATGCCCTGCACGCAGTTGCGGATGAGGAAGATGCCGCCCAGAAACGGGTACATGGCGAAATCCACATAGAGGAACGTATTGCCGAAGCGCACCGTCTCCTCCGTCACCTTGTCGGCGCTGAGGAACACATGGAGGTACAGGTCGTTGACCGTCAGCAGCAGACCGATGCCCGCCGCGCACAGCACCATGATCCCCATGACCGCCATACCCTGCAGCGTGCCCTTCCTGATGCGGTCGTACCGCCCCGCCCCCAGATTCTGGGCGGTGAAGCTGGTCATGGCCGTGCCCAGCGCGTTCATGGGCGTCACCACCAGACTGGACAGCTTATTGGCCGCGCCGAAGCCGTTCTGGGCGGCGCTGGACACCATGCGGCCGTCCAGCATGTCGAACTGCACCACCACGCTCTGCATGACGATGATGCCGATGGCCAGCACGGAGAACTGCAGTCCCAACGGGATGCCCCGGCTCACATGGCGGCGCACATCGTACAGCGTGATGTGCCAGTCCTCCCGCTTCAGCCGGATGTCCGGATAGCGGGCAAAGGCGTAGCAGAAGCAGGCCACGGTGCTGATGAGCTGGGCGGCCACGGTGGCGGCGGCCGCACCGGCCACACCCCAGTGGAACCGCAGGATGAACAGCAGATCCAGCCCCACGTTCAGCAGCGTGGAGAACAGCAAAAACACCAGCGGCGTCACGGAGTCGCCCATGCTCCGCAGGAACGAGCAGATGAAGTTGTAGAACAGCTGCGCGCCGATGCCCACGAAGATGATGAAGCAGTAGGTGTACGCGGCGCGGTAGACCTCCGGATCCTCCGGCGTCACGTTGATCCACGCCAGCATGGGATCCAGCAGCACCAGTGCCAGCGCCGTCAGCACCGCCGTCAGCGCGGCGGACAGCACGATCTGGGTGGCAAGGCTGCGGCGGACGCCGGCGTTGTTCTGCGCGCCCACATGGCAGGATGTCACCACACAGAACCCGGCACTGACGCCGAAGGCGAACTGCAAAAAGATGAACACCAGCGAGGCCGTATCGTTGACGCCGGCCACCTCCTGCGCCGTCAAGGTCTGGCCCACGATGGCGGCGTCGCTGATGGAGTAGACCTGCTGGAGCAGGTAGGACAGGATCACCGGCAGCGAGAACAGCAGGATGGTCCTCCAGCAAGCTCCCTGCGTCAGATCCATCGGATGGAACAGTTGAATATTGGTCTTTTTTTCAGCCACAAGGGACACCTCCCCGTAGTTTTCTTTCCAGAATGGGTATATTATCCCCGAAAACCTGAAATGTCAATGTGCAGAATGCACGATACCTGCGAACCATCCCCCCTACCCGCTTGTGCGAAATTCGCGTTTGCTGTATAATGTGATATCTTACATCCCGCGCGGAGGAGGACACACATGGACGGCAGGAGCGCTCGGACACGGAAAAACACGGTGGTGGTCGTCATACTGGCCTGCGCCGTGGTGCTGGCCGCCTTCGCCTGCCTGCTGGTGGGCTCGTCCCGTATGAGCGCGGCGGAGTGCCTGTCCGCCCTGCTGGGCCGGATAGACGGCACGGCGGCGCGGATCATCTGGAATATCCGCATCCCGCGCCTGCTGGCGGCGCTCATCGCCGGGGCGGGCCTGTCGGTGTCGGGTCTCATCATGCAGACCACGCTGGGCAACACCATGGCCTCCCCGTCCACGCTGGGCGTGTCCAACGCGGCGGTGTTCGGCGCCAATCTGTCCATCATCGCCTTTTCCGGCGGTTTTCTCTCCACCGGCAACAATCTGGCCAACTACGGCGTGGGCGTCAGCCCCTTCGCCACGTCGCTGCTGGCGTTCCTGTTCGCCGCCGCGTCCATCCTGCTGATCCTGGGGCTGTGCCGCCTGCGGGCCTTCTCCCCCAACATGGTGGTGCTGGCCGGCATCGCCATCGGCGCCATGTGGACGGCGGCCACCACCGTCCTGCAGTTCTACGCCACGGACGTGGGCCTGTCGGCGGCGGTGATCTGGAGCTTCGGCGATCTGGGCCGGGCCACCTACCGCACGGACTGGATCATGCTGGCCGTGGTGGCGGCGGGCACGGCGCTCTTCATTCTGCTGTCGTGGCGCTACAACGCCCTGCTCAGCGGCGGCGACACCGCCGGAACGCTGGGCGTCAACGTGGCACTGCTGCGCTTTGTCTCACTGCTGACCGCCTCCGTCATGACGGCGGTGTGCGTGTCGTTTCTGGGCGTCATCGGCTTTGTGGGCATCATCTGCCCCCACACCGTCAAGCGCCTGCTGGGGCAGGATCACCGCTGGTCGATCCCCGCCTCCGCCCTCAGCGGCAGCCTCCTGCTGCTGCTGGCCGACGTGCTGTCCCGCAGTCTGGGCAGCGGCTCCGCGCTGCCGGTAGGCGCCATCACCTCCCTGCTGGGCGCGCCGTTCTTCCTGACCATCCTCTTTGCGCGAAAGGAGACGACCGCATGCTGACCGTGGAGCATCTGACCTTTTCTTACAGCCGCCGCAGCGCGCCGGTGCTGCGGGACGCGGCGCTGACGCTGCGGGACGGCGAGATCGGCATCCTGCTGGGCCGCAACGGCTCCGGCAAGACCACGCTGTTCAGGAATCTGCTGGGCATCTGCACCCCCGACAGCGGCTCCATCCGCTTCGATGGGCAGGAGCTGACGGCCCTGCCCCGGCGGCAGCGGGCACGGTGCATCGCCTATGTGCCACAGGACATCCGGTTCGGCGATCTGACGGTGTTCGACTCCGTGCTGCTGGGCCGCCTGTCCCGCTTCGGCCTGCAGGCCGGCCCAGCCGACCGCGCCGCCGCCGCGCAGGTGCTGGCCGACATGGCCCTTTCCCCGCTGGCGGAGCGCCGCGTCACGGAGCTGTCCGGCGGCGAGCGGCAGAAGGTGGCCATCGCCCGGGCGCTGGTGCAGGAGCCTCGTCTGCTGCTGCTGGACGAGCCCACCGGCAGTCTGGACGTGTCCAACGAGCATCTGCTGCTGCGGGAGGCAAAAAAAGCGGCTCAGGAGCGGCATATCGCCGTCCTGAGCTCACTGCACGATCTGAATCAGGCTCTCGCCTTCGGTGACCGCTTCTTCTTTCTGAAGGACGGCGCCATCCGCTGGGCCGTCACCCGCGACGCCGTCACGGAGGCTATGCTCCGCGACGTGTTCGGTCCGGAGCTGCGTCTGGCGGAGGTAGACGGCGAAAAGGTCGTCCTGCACCGCCGCGCCGTCTGACCCGTCACGCCCGCCGCCACAGCATGCGGTTCTCCGCGAACTCCGGCGTCACCCGTCCCGTCTCCTTCAGCCATGTCAGATACGAGCGCACCGTGGCGCCCACCAGCGCGTACTGTTCAAAGGTCATGGACATGCCGTACCGGGCGAACAGCGCCTTCAGCAGCTCCTCCCATGTCACCGGCTGTCCGCACAGCTCTGTGATGCAGTCTCCGATCTCCTCCACGACCTCCCGATTGTACCGGGCCAGCGGCGCGATGTCCTCCGTCACCTCTGCGTGGGCGGGGACGAACGCTCTGGCCTCCATTTTTTCCACCGTCTCCAGCGTGGCGAGGTACGCCCCCACGTCGTAGATATAGCCGATGCGGTACTTCTCCAGCGTTTCCCGGCTGGACAGGCAGTCCGCCAGATACACCACGTTGTCCGGCGTCCGGAAGCCTGCCATGTCCATGCAGTGGCCCGGCAGCGGCAGCAGCTCCATGCCCTGCGGCAGCACCTCCGCCGTCAGGTACGCCGCGTCGCTCTCCTGCGCCATAAGGAACTTATGCCGCAGCTCTCTGGGCGGACAGCCGCCGTACAGCAGAGACGGCTCCAGGATCGGATGGCGGGTGAAGGCGCACTCCGCGCCGGGGGCGTAGATGCGGCAGCCCGTCTGGCCCTGGAGGTACCGGTTCCCTCCGATGTGGTCGGCGTGGGAGTGGGTGTTGTAGATGGCCGTCAGGCGCCAGCCGTTCTTATCCAGTATCTGCCGGGCCTTGCGGCCCGCGTCCTTGTCGCTGCCGCTGTCGATGAAGCACACGTCCGTGTCGTTCAGCCGCACAAGGCCGATCTTGGCGGGACTCTGCACATAGTAGCTGCTGCCGGATACCTGTATCAGTTCGTACATCGTAAAACCCTCCTGCCGTATTTTTTGTCATTATACGGCATTTTTCCGCGATGCGCAAGCCAAAACGCCGCACGGCACAGGAGATGGGCCCCCATGCTTGCCTCATACGTCACCTTGTATTTTGTGCCGCTGAAGATCTCCCCGATCAGCCGCTCATTGGAGGGCGCGGACGGATCGTGGGCGCGCTTTCACCTGTAAAAGCCGATGACGAAATCCAGAAACTGACGGGTCTGCCGGTTTACCGGCGCGCCCCGCCGGCTGGCGGCGTACAGCTCCCGCCGCGCCCCGCCGTCCGGCAGCTCAAACGTCATCAGACGCCCCGCGTCCCGTGCGTCCTCCGCCGCCTTTTCCGAGATGATGGACACGCCCAGCCCGCCGGCCACCAGATTCTTGATGGACTCCTGATCGTTGAGCCGCGCCGTCACCGTCAGCCGGCTCTCCTCCACCCCCATCTGCCGGAGGTAGGAGGAGATGCACTTCTTGCTGCCGCTGCCCTTTTCCCGCAGGAGGATCGGCTCCCGGCAGATATCCTCGATGGTGACGCCGCGGGCCGCCAGCGCCCGGAAGTGGTCGTTCACCGGCGTGATGAGCACCATGCGATCCTCGTAGAACGGCGTCAGCTCCAGCGCCTCCCCGTGGATGTGCGCGCCGATGAGTCCCACGTCGAACGCGCCGGTGAGCAGTCCCTCCACGATGCCCTCGCTGTCGCTCTGGAACACATGGAACTGGGAGTCCGGGTGCTCCCGCCGAAAGGCCGGCAGGATCTGGGGCAGGATGTACGCCGACGGGATGGTGGACGCGCCGATGCGGATGACCTGCTCGTCCTCGTCGTTCCAGCTGCGCAGCAGATCGTCCCGCAGGTGCACGATGCCGCAGGCGCAGGCGTACAGCTCCTGCCCCCGGGGCGTCACCTCGATGGACTTGGTGGTGCGTACGATGAGCCGGGAGCCGAACTCCTCCTCCAGCTGGCGGATATGGGTGCTCACCGTGGGCTGGGAGAGGTACAGCTTCTCCGCCGCCTTGGTGAAGCTGCGATACTGCACCACGGCGCAGAAGGATTGCAGCTGCTTCAGTTCCATACGTCCCTCCCGCTCAGCTCCCGCAGCGCCGCCAGCGCCGCGTCCGCGTGCGCCTCCGTGTTCCACGGGCCGAAGGAAAATCGCACCGTCCCGGCGGGGTAGGTGCCCAGTGTTCTGTGAGCGTTGGGGGCGCAGTGCAGCCCCACGCGGGTCAGCACGCCGTACTCCCGGCCCAGCGCGTCCGCCAGAAAGGCGGGATCGATGCCCTCGCAGGCCACCGACACCACGGCGGCGCGGCCCTCCGGGCCGCGCCGTCCCAC
>ENA-OZLS01000685-OZLS01000685.1-human-gut-metagenome-genome-assembly--contig:-NODE-685-length-12752-cov-3.927621_pt1 | contig 12752 bp, 9 predicted proteins | sample MGYA00243864_ERZ653793 | MGnify/ENA primary metagenome ERZ653793 (study PRJEB26926, sample SAMN06164605) | human gut metagenome | biome: ENVO:00009003; feature: ENVO:2100002; material: ENVO:00002003...
AAAACTTTTGAATGGAAATTTGATCTGAGTCTCTTTTACACTTAAAACTATTATCTTGTTGGTATCTTAAAATGGCCTGTGCAACGGCGTTTCCCTTAGCCGCTTTTTGTAATTCTGATAGTAATGTCTCTGTGCTTTTGCTTGAAAAAGAAAAAGCATAAGGAATCAAGCGTTTGAGATGTACTAAAATACATTTATACTCAATTTAAAAATTATTGGAATATCCACATGCAATACTTGATAATGTATGCTCAAGTTCCACTTTTGATATTCCCATTCTGTTATCAACAGTAATTTTGGCTTCAAACGATATATCCTCTCCGGGAAAATCAATTTGCTCCCATTGCCAAATTAAATACCAACAAAAGAAGCAATACCGAATGGCAACATCATCAGTCGGATTGTGATCCCAAATCCCTTTATAGCAATTTAGGGCAGCAAGCCATTGTTCATTGTGTTCATAATCTAATATTGCCTTTAAGTCTGTGACTTGCATAATGATACCACCTTAATATTACAAATGGATTATTCTTATCTTTTAGGCCATGCATCTGAGATTTTTGCAGCTCCTCCACTTGCTGGATAAAAGATTTTGACACAAATTTCTACACCTTTATCAGCAAAGTTTTTGATCGAAGATCAATCTGTACAGATTGTTTTGATCCCTCCGGCAAATGCATCAACCGTTGTTCGTATTGTTTTAAATATGGGGACACATCGTTTGATATGTCCCCATAAAGCGTTGATTAGGATGTCTTTATTCAACGGTTCTTTTCGGGCAAGCAGAAATCTACTGCCGTGTTTTCTGCAGCAGATATAGTGATAAGGCGAGTATTTGAGAGCAGAAATACTCCTGGAGAAACATAATACCCATCTACCTTTTTACAATATCTTGAAAACACTTTTCGAACATCTGCCATCATTTGTTTGGAAACATTGTCTGAGCAAATTGTCGAAACTTCACCTTTCAGCAACAAGTTTTCGAATCGATGTCCCCCGAGTGCCCAGACAATAGATGGCGTATTCAGTTCCTGAGACACAACAATTCTACTGCCTTCATCAGTAGGAATGATTTTGGGGCACAACGCCTGTGTGCGATTCAACACCAAAAACATATCTCCTCTACATTGCGCCGATCGTGCGTAGCCAAGATGGGGGTATTCAAGCAAGGAATCATACATTCTCGCATTCGGATACTCACTTTCAGAGAAGTTTTTGTACTCAATATATTGGAATTGAGTGTTTGCATCAACTTGTTTAACTATCTCTCTTAAATCGTCACTTGTTGTAAAATACGAAAACTGTGCTGCCATAACTTTACTCCTAATCAGTCAAAGCCTCTAAGAAGTTCAGGAAGATTTCCAAGTCCAGTTCCTTTAGGAATGAAAATAATGGATGGATCACTACCAATCTTCTGGTTAATTAGATATGCTGCAGCTTGTTCACGAGCAGTCGACAATCCAGAGGCATAGGTATCGACCGTATTGATACGAATCGTTACCTCCCCATGGGATGTGGTTTTGGTTGCTGTAATGTCAATGTAGTTACTACCAGATCTGCCTTTTCCACTCAGCGGCGGTAAATATTCTTCTTTAACCTGCCCGCCGCCACCGGTCACAGTCCATCCCTTTTGCTGGAGGTAATCACCAATTGCTTTGTTTTGCTGCCTTGTAGCACTATTTCCAAGGCGTCCTCCAGCAGATTTAGCCGTTGCTGTGGTTGCTCCTTCATCGGTCGGAATTGCACTTTGAGTCTTGCACTGATACTTGGCCATGTAATAGCCAATCTCCTGCTTAACCGCGGGGGAAGCTCTTAACCACAAGTGCCGCAGATCCAATCGTGCCCGCTGCGCTCAAAGCAGCATCGAAAACAGCTTTCGAAGAAGAGGGCGTGGCAGAGCCACACCCTCTTCTTCATCACGCAGGGATTCTCTGATTGCCCGGCGCTATCCCCAGTGGCGGCGTTTTACGCTTACGGGCGTTTCAATCTGGCCTATTATTTGACGCTGGCGAATTGTGTGGAAGAAATGCCTAAGGCAGCGTTAAGCAAAGCGGTTCTGCACGGACAAAGAGTGGGTTTAGTTTGTATCATGAACACTCCATTTTCGATTACAATATCATACTGACTGAAAACATTCATGATTCGCTTTCGTCCAATTCCATCAAAAATTGGATCAGACCAAAAGTTAATCCAATGCACCGACGATGGCATACAAGTGGGCAGTAAGCCCTGGCCTTTTTGAAAAAAGGCTGTATCAGCAATACACCCCCAATATGGCTGAAAAATCCGAGTGCATTGCTTGAAAACATCGGCGAACACTGTTACATGTTCAAATTCATCAAAAAATCCATCGGGAAAATTGATGATAATGGTATCATAAAACTGCGAGGATTGATTGCCAATCGTTGCGCAAAAGCTAAGGGATTCACTTTCTGCTTGAGAAGAATACATGGATATGGAATACCCTAATTCTCCTAACAGTTGGTTGCCTTTATTAACTGGATTTTTTTTAAGGGCTTCCATAAAAGCATCCGCAGACCACGCAATCGGCTGAGATGTTTTTTTCTTGTTAGCCTTATAAAAATGAGGCGAGTACTCTTCACGCAAATCCCTAATTACTGAAAACACATCAAATGCACAATCAATTTGTGTTTGAAGGGGCTTGGCTGAAGGCTTTTTCCATAACAACATGCAATGCTTCATTTTCCACTCCTTAATTGCCCGGGCTGTAGACGAGTTTTATTCCGGTAATACCATTCTGCCGGAATAGGATTTCAGTTGCGTCTCTAGCGGCCTTCTCTTTGAAGTACCAAGTTATAGGTGCCCCATTTGAAGCAGCAAGCTGGCGCCTCGCCTGATCAACAAATCCATCGGCGCCTTTAAACCAACTCCTGAATGTGCCAGAGGAATCAACAAACTGTGAGTATTTTGCTTTTGTTTCAATGAGTATGCCATTGGAATAACCGTCAAATTTTACTCCATTTTGAACCCAAGCCTGTCCGGTGTGTCCAGTAATGGCAGCTTGATAATCACGGGAGGCTTTTGACATGCTTTCATTAACATCTTGCCAAGAGCCTTTGGTAATGCTTCTTTGGATGCCGCCAGCTTCATCTGTAAGTTGATAAAGTGTTGTCGATAGTTGCTGCTTATTCTTGCAAGTAAGATCCTCAAAGTATCCCTGCGCCTTTTTTGCCAAGTTTAGGATCTTTTGACCAGCCTTTGAGCTCTGAAGAATATCTGCAACCTTATCAACAACCGTTGCTCCAACTAAGGCCAGTGCTACATCCGTAGCCACACTGCCGACTGCTCTTCCATACCGAAACACCTGAGCATCTGTTTTCGAAACGAACGGATCCAGAGTATCAATATATCTGGCTACATGGTAATAATCTCCAAACGCCCCTTCGAGTACAGTTTTGGCAAGTGTAAGCAAATCAATTTCGCCCTTCACTGCACCAACTGCCAATTCCTTTACCATCGAAATGGTCTGTGGAATACTCTCGATAAGGCCAATGGTGTTATCCTTTATGCCCTGTGCAACGCCAGACAACAAATCGTCCGTCTGCGTGAAGTAATTCATCAACCCAAGTGGATCAATGTAGGTATACGGTGCATCAAACGCATAGACCTGCTGTACCAGCATCATCGGATTGAGTACATACAGTCCGATTTCATACCTAGCCGGATCAAGGATGGGATCCACCGCCGCAAACCGCTTGTTCACCGCATCGTACATTCTGGCCTTTGCGTAGAACTGGTTCAGGACATCATCATACTCATGGGTGGCGTAGGTGATCTCCGGCAGTAGTCTGCGGAAGCCGCCGTCCACGGTGATGTCCGTGTACCGGCGCACCTCGCCCCAATCGGTGTAGTCTGCCCGTGCGGTCACACGGCCATACTGATCGGAGAGATTCACCACGCTGCCAAGGCGGTCGGTGTGGACGTAGGCCATATTGACGCATTTCTTGATGCTCTGCCCCCACCAGTTGCTGCCTTCGCCAATCGTCATGACCTGCAGCTTGTCCAAACCGTAGGTGTAGAAGAAGTCATAGCCGTCCTGCTCGGACTTCATCAGCACCCGCTGGTCGATGTCCAGTCTGGTATAGTCAATGACATAATCCGTCTTGACCACTTCCGGCTTTTCGATGCCGGTCTCCACGCTGGGCGTCTGGCAGTGGAAGTCCGTGTAGCCGTGGCTGTTGTCCTCCAAAATCAGCTCTGTGCCGACCCGCACGCCGAGACCGTTGAAGGTGTATGCGCTGACCTCGCCGGTCTTGTTGGTGCCCCGCACCATGCGGTTCGTCTCGTCATAGAGATAGGTCGCAACGGTGATGTTCTTGGGTCCGGTGGTGGTAGGCGAACAAATCTCTTCTTCCTTCACCAGATTGCCGCGCTTATCGTAGGTATAGCCGTAGTCATAGATGCGGGTGATCTTCTGCTCGTAGCCGCATACATGCTTGCTCACCATCTGGTTGAGGTCGTTGTACTGGTAGGTATCCTCTTCGCCCTTGGTGGGACCGCTCTGCTTCAGCAGGTTGCCCAGCGTATCGTAGGTGTAGGCATAGGCGAGGGTATCGTAGGGATAGACCTCCAGCTTGCGGGTGCTGCCGGTGAGCCGGTTTAATGCATCATAGGTAAAGGCCGTGCGGCTCTTGAGGTTTTCCGTGGCGTCGCTGTCCCGCTGGAACTCTGTCAGCACATTGCCCTCGGCATCATAGGTATATTCGTACTTGACCTTGGGCGTTTTGTTGTAGAGCTGGAAGGGATCGGTGTCCACCGTCTTGAGGAGATTGCCCTCCGCGTCATAGGTATACTGCTCGATCCAGCCGTTGGGATAGGTCAGCTTGACGGGGCGGTTGGCAGCATCGTAGACATAGGCATAGGTGCCGTCATCCGCGTCAATGACGCTGGTGAGGTTATACACCGCATCATAGAAGTTGGAGACCTTGCTGCCGTCCGGATAGGTAATGCCGGTCTGATTGCCCACGGCGTCATAGGTGTAGGAAACCGTGTTGCCCTTGTGGTCGGTCATCTTCTGGAGGCGGCCCAGCAGGTCCAACTCGAAGGTGTTGGTGCCAGTCCAGTCATCCATCTGCACCAGTTCGCCGACCTTGTTATACTGGTAGGAGACCTCCTTTGCCCCATTGTAATTGATTTTCTTCACCAAATCAAGGGAGGTGTAGGAATACCGGGTCACATAACCGTCCGCGTCGGTCTTGGAGACCAGATTGCCGTTGCCGTCGTAGACATAAACGGTACTGTCGCCAAGCGCGTTGATCTCCTTCGTGACCAGATTCCGACCATCGTACTCATACAGCGTGATCTCGTGGGAGTTCACGCCATTGAGGGCATCCACACGGTGGAGGTCGGTGGAAATGAGCTGGTCATTCTTATTGTAGGTAAATACGGACTCCGTGCCCAGCGCATCGATGGTCTTTACAATGTTTCCATTGCCATCATAGACATACCGGGTGACATTGCCGTTGCGGTCCTTGACCTGCACGATGCGGTCTGTGGCATCATAGGTGAAGAACTGCGTATTTCCACGGCGGTCTTTCACGCTGGTAACCCGATTCAGGGCGTCATAGGTATAGGTCACGGTGCCGGCAGCATCCGTCATGGAGGTGAGGTTGCCATTGGCATCGTAGGTATAGCTGGTCACAACGCCCTTGGCATTGGTCTCGCTCTTGACATTGCCTGCCAGATCATAGGTGAATGTGGTCGCATTGCCCTTAGCATCGGCGACCTTGATGACCCGATCCCTGCTGTCGTACTCAAAGCCGGTAACATTACCCAGGGCATCCGTCATGGAGATCAGACGACCATCCGCATCATAGGCATAGGCGGTTTCCGCACCCTCTTCATTCACGGACTTTACCATACGGCCATCTGCGTCATAGGTGTTGTATGCGGTATTGCCTTCGGCATTGGTGCTGGAGACTGCGCGGTTCAATCCATCGTAGGTATAGCGGGTGGTATTGCCGTTGCCGTCAGTAGAGGCAACCGTATTTCCCTCGTTATCATACTGGAAGGAGAAGGTATAGCCCTCCGCGTTGGTATAACTGGCAAGACGATCCAGCGCATCATAGACATAAGTAGTGGCATTTCCTTCGGCATCGACAGCCTTGACAATGTTCCCGTTATGATCGTACTCCGCGCGGGTCACGCCGCCATTGGCGTCCGTAACGGCAACAGCGCGGCCGAGCGCATCATAGGAATAGCCGGTCGTATTGCCGTTGGCGTCTGTAACCGAGGTCATATTTCCCGTTTCGTCGTAGCGATAGGTTGTGCTCCCGCCCAGAGCATCGGTAACAGAAGTCACATTGCCGACAGCGTCATAGGCGTATGCCGTTTTGCCGCCCATGGCGTCCGTCATCTCGATCAGTCTGCCGTTGGCATCGTAGGCATAGGAGATCACGCCGCCCAGTTCATCGGTGGCAGTCAAAACCTGACCGTTGGCATCATAGGTGTAGGCAACAAAGCCGCCATCCGCGTAGGTGATCTTTGTGGCGCGGCCCAGCACATCATATTCGTAGCCGGTCACATGGCCCAGTGCATCCGCCGAGGATATCTGACGCCCCAGCGCGTCATAAGTGCTGGAAGTCTCCGCGCCCATGGCAGAGGTGGTCTTGGTCATCTGACCGTTAGCGTCATAGGTGTAGGAGGTCGTGCTGCCCTCAGCATCTTCCATGCGGATCAAACGGTTCTCCGCGTCGTAAGCATAGCGGGTGGTGTGGCCGTTGCGATCCGTAGTGGCGGTCAGATTACCGTTGGCATCGTATTCGCTGACGGTGCTCTTGCCGAGTGCATCGGTGATCTTTGTAAGGTTGCCGACGCCGTCATAGGTATATTGGGTGGTATTGCCGTTGGCATCCTTGACGGAGGCAGCACGCCCAACGCTGTTGTACTCGGTAGAACTGACGCCGCCGACAGGATCGGTGGTGGAAACCAGTTGACCGTTCCGATCATAAGCATAGCGCCAAGTATTGCCGCGGGCATCGGTCATGGAAACAATACGGCCATCAGCATCGTAGGTATAGCGGGTGACCGCTCCGTTGGCGTCTGTTGCTGTGGTCAGATTTCCGCTGTCATCATAGGTATAGCGGGTCACATTGCCCAGCGGATCGGTGATAGAGGTCACGTTGTTCTGCGCGTCACGGGTAAAGGTGGTGACATGGCCCATGCGGTCGCTTTCGCTGATGTTGAAGCCGTTGCCATCCACCGTGTAGGTCTGCTCGCTGCCATCGGCGCCGATGACCTTCACCAGTTTGCCGGCCTCGGTATACTCATAGGAAGTGACTGACCCCATGGCGTCGGTGACTGTGATCAGGCGGCCCTGCCCGTCATAAATATAGGCGGTCACATTGCCCAGCGGGTCTGTCATGGACGTGCAGTTACCCTGAGCGTCATAGGTGTAGGTCGTCTGCGCACCCAGCGCATCCGCTGCGGAAGTGAGATTGCCGTTGGCATCATAGACATAGGAGCGGGTCATACCACGGCCATCGGTAGCGGAAGTCATATTGCCCTGATGGTCGTAGGTATAGTAGCTCGTATTCCCGTTGCGGTCACGGATCATGGTCGGCATCCGGTTGCTGTCGTACTCGAACCTCTCATAAGTGCCGTCGGCGTAAGTGATTTTGGATTTGTTGCCCACGGCATCATAGGCATAGGACGTGCGGTTGCCTTCACGATCCGTCCGGCTGGTGACTTGATTGAGGTCGTTATAGGTCACCGTCTGGCTGCCGCTGGCATCTGTAGACTTGGTGATCCGGCCCTGCTCATCAAACCAGATCTCATGGAAATAGCCGTCCTCGCCGGTGCAGGTGTTGTGCCGCCCATCGAAATCGTAGGTAAAATCAAAGGTGCCGAAGTTTACGGCATACTGATGGACTACACGGCCCTGTGCGTCATATTCATTCTCTACATAGATCTCACCCTTGAGATTCTGAACAGAACTGAGATACCCGTTGCCGTCATACGCATAGCGCAGGCTGTCTCCATCAGGGTTTTCCACTTCAGTCAGGAGGCCGCCGTCATAGGACAGATGGATGCTGCGCCCTACGCTGTCCGTCACCGCAGCGATATTGTCACCGCTGTAGGAGAACGTAAAGCTGCCGGCGCCGTTGGACACGCTCCGGAGCTTGTCACCGTCATATTGGAAGGACAGCGTATTCCCACTAAGATAGACGATGCTCAGAATACGGCCGCTATTGTCGAAGCGGTAGATCGTCCCCGCCTTATCCGTCATGGCATAACCGCTGCCTGTCTGCACCAGCGAGTAATCACCGCAGGCGTCAAAGCTGCCGTCAAAACCGATTGGGAAATAAAGCGTAACGGCTCTCGGCAAATGGGCAATCACGGAGCGGCCGTCAAACTCCAGCGCATAGGAGAAGTTGGATGTCCAGCCGTTGCCAAGCCCGTAATTCTCATCTGCATGGACAGATTCATAGTAGCGAATGAACTCCAGATCATCTTTGCCATACAGCGCAAGGTCGCGGTAATTCCATGTAAAGCTGCCGCTGAGCAGATCCACAGGGTCGCCGCTGCAGGCAAGTTCATCCCGAATTGCGATCAGATCATCCCAGGAGTTGATCGTCTCAAAGGTGTCAATGGCCTCACTTTCCTCCGGCACATCAAAACCGAGGAAGCTGTTATAGATCGCTGTCCGGGGCGTACAGGGCTGCATGACGATGACGTAGCGGCCACCGCTGGAAATACGGGTGAGGCTGCCGCTGTCATCCCTGTAACTGCCGTCCCACAGAACTATATTCTGGATGGTGTTTTCACTTTCTTCGGCAGCATCCGTCAAGCCGAAGAAAGCGTGTGCGCTGGGCAGGACAGAACTTTCCGGCAGATAGTCGATCTCCGCATTGATCTCCGGCTGCACCTCCGGTTCCACGTCCGAAACAGCTTCAACAGATTCTTCTGCAGAAGGCTCGTCCTCAATCGCTGTCACCGGCACATCTGCTTTATCCGTTTCCACCGCCTCCGAATCCATCGTATCCGCATCGGCAGGTGTCGTGTCCGCATCATCTTCCAATGGTTCCGCATTTGCAGAGGGAGCAAAGGACTCCTCTATCGCCGTTGCAGACTCCGTATCCGTTGTCAGGCTTTCCTCGGAAGCCCCATCCTCCGATGTCTCATTGGCAGGAGATTTTTCCGTATCCATTGCTTCATGGTTGATGTCAGCGGGCAAATTTGCTTCCGGATTTGGAGCATCTAGATTTTCCGAGGGGAGCAGAGCGTCTGTCTCTGCCATATCTTCCGGGGCAGGGAGCTCATCAAGGCTCACCGTTGCAGCCGCATCGTCCAGCCCGGCGAGGCGATTGCCCTCAAAGCCAAAAGCGTAGAAATCCTCAATCACTTTCGGCTGACGCTTCCCGCGGATCGTCTGATAGACGATATTCAGCCACTCATCTTCATCGATAGGCGAATAGCCCACCTGCTCCGCCGTATAAATGTCATCCCCCTCCTGAAGCGGGACAATATTTTCCTGCACCGGAACGCCCACCAGTACACCCAGTCGGCGGCCAAGGAACTCCTCACTCTGGAGTTTTCCGTGTCCATCCGCATCATCCTCCGGCGCATACGGCATGGAAACAATATCTTCATCCATATACGCGGGTTCATCCTTCATCTCATACAGTTCCAGCGTGACCGGCTGTGATCTCTCGATCACATAGATCAACTTGAACCAGGAGTCGGGATAGGTCATATTGGCTTTTGTCAGGAATGCGTTGTCTCTTGACTCATAAGAGAAGAAGGACACACGCCGCCCGTTATCCCGGAGAGCGTACAGTCCCATGATCTTAAATTCGGCGCTGGCCGGTCGGTCAGCCGCCGTATCCTCGGCAAAGACTGCGGTAGGGAACAGTGTCAAAAGCATTGCCAGCGTAAGCAGCATCGAAATGAATTTGTTTCGGAATCGTTTTAGCTTCATTTGCTATTCTCCTCTCTACGATACATGACAGTGGATCTGCGGCGGATGTTGCCCCAATGACCACCTCCTCCAAAAATGTGCCCTTACTATATTCATCTCTTGACAGTGTCGATTTGTGACAAGAAGTTCGATTTTTTCTGCAATTTTTTGTGACGCATGCCGTTCATTTCTCTGCACCGTAATGATCATCGGTACAGATGCACTCCTATTGTTTTCGCATGGGGAAAATGCAAAAATATCATGCGCATTATATCTATAAGGGCGATAAACGCCTTGATAGTCGATTTATTGTACGAATGACTCCCTGTATAATATGCGTATAGGCAGAATAGTACCGTGGCGCGTATTACAGGAGACGCTGAAGTATGATTGATTATCAGGAAATCGGAAACAACATTAAAATATGTCGAATCCGCTGCAATCTCAAACAGGCTGAACTTGCCGAAATGGTCGGTGTTACATCCCAGCACATCAGCCACGTTGAGAGGTGTCAAACGAAGCCGAGCCTGACATTACTGGTGGATATATCGACAGCACTGCGCGTTGATCTTTATACTCTGCTTGGAAGGAACATTCCGGTTCATCCAGACGTCAGCATTTCTGTTGAATTTGCAAGCATGTTGAAAGATGCCGCGCCGGAGCAGGTCAAATTGTGCCTGTCTGTGTGCAAAACGATTATAGAGCATGGTGAGAGCCACCAGTTCAAATAAATCAGCTGCCGGCTGTTGATTGCATGGCAGCTGATTTTTTGGTGAGATTTTGCGAAGGAAGGGATTGTATGGATAAGCAGCAGCGAGAGTACATCCATCATTTGATGCTTCAATACTCTGATGCCATGGTCCGGCTTACATATCGTCGCGTAGGGGACTGGCATCTTGCGGAGGACTTGGTGCAGGAGACCTTTCTGACAGCGTGCTGTAAGTCGGAACGGGTATGCGGTCACAAGAAACCGGTGGCGTGGCTCTTTGAGACATTGAACAATTTGACCTTGCGCGAAAGCCGCCGCTTTTATCATACAGAGGTTTCGATTGAAGATATCGCTGAAAGCTATGAACTCACGGAACTTCCAATGGCCTGTCATATTCCGATGGGGCTAAGCGGATCGGAGCAGGAGATCATCCTGCTTCGCATCGATAAAGGCTATTCATTTCTGGAACTCGCAGAGCATTTTGGAATCAGTGAAATGGCGTGCCGTCAGCGATTATCCAGAGCGCTCCACAAGTGCAGAACACTGCTGGAGGAGCCTCTTGGCAGCACGCCAAAATAATTATCAAATTATTGTCACAAAACCGATAATTCATGAGATGAACTAGTAAAGGGGGTAATGAAATGTTGGGTAGCCAGCATCCCGATAAATCTGCTGTCGGGAGAAAGCGAACAGATTCTGCTTCCGCGTCCATCACGGAAAAATCTAACTTGCAGCTTCTGAATGAAGTAGAAGCAATGCTAAGTTTACCTGCAGAGGAGATGGATACGGACAGGATTGAGGAATATCTGTCACTGTTGCAAAAAAAGGCACCAGTCACAGAGCATTATGACCCGGAAGAAAAATGGGCGAAACTCGAAGAATCCCATCCGTTGATTTTTGAAGAAGAACCGAACTCCTGCAAGTCTGATCTTGCGGCAGAAGCAAGGAATCGACATGGGAACCGAACTCGTCGATCTTTTTCCCGCGTTTTCCGTGCGGCAGCTATTGCCGCAGCTGCGGCATTTTGCTTTATAATAACCGCCAGCGCTATGGGATTCCAACCTGTTCAGGCTGTCCTGCGATGGGCCGAAGGAATCATTCAGATCTATACCAATCCTTCCGGCATCATGGAATTGCCTGACGATGATCCCAGCGAGTATCATTCCCTGTATGATGCTCTGGCGGCAAACGGGATCAGTACAGAAGGTCTGCCCACATGGGTGCCGAGAGATTATGCAATTCTATCTGTAACGGCAAAATCCTCGGACGGGGTAATAAAGTGCGTTGCGGTTTATGAATCAAATCGTGGAAACATAGTGATTCGTGCCCTGAAGATTATATCTCCCGATATTACAGTTGCGGAAGAACGAGATACTGATGCAATTTCATATCAGCACAATCAAGAAGAATTCTTTATTGTTTCAGATAGGCAATGGATGAAAGCGGATTGGGAAAATGAAGGTATTTTCTTCTCGATTAGCGGGCAGATATCCGAGGACGAGATTAAAGAGATGATCGACTCAATTCAATGAAAAGGTAAGGTGAATGGTCATGAAAAGAAAGATTATGTCCATTATGATGATGGTCGCCATGCTTTTCAGCATGAACATAACAGCTTTTGCTGTTGATAGAATTGGAGCGCCTATCGCGCATGCTATGCGGTCTAGTTCGTATCTGGATAGTTATAGCGTCGGCATTGAGGCGCGCGGAAATGGCACTATTGCAGTTACCATGACTGTTGATGGCAAGGGCAAAATGGAGAAAATAGGTGTCATTGAGGTTGAAATCGAGCAGAAAGTGAACGGTAATTGGCGTTACTATGATTCTCAGTATGGCGCCGAACACCCCGAATTCTATGATTACAATACATGGGATTATGTTGGAACAACCTACTTTCAAGGAACACCCGGTGTCAGCTACCGCGTAACACTGACAGTCTATGCGCGAAACAGCAAAGGCTCAGACACAGGGTATATCACTTCCTATACTGTGGTTTGCAGGTAAATACTAAGTATACTAAAGAAGCAGGAAGCCTCTGCCGCGGTAGAGACTTCCTGCTTGTTAACTTTCTGACCGCGTTATCGGACATTCAGCCTTGCTTTTCTCCCTGGGTGCGGACACCGA
>ENA-OZLS01000694-OZLS01000694.1-human-gut-metagenome-genome-assembly--contig:-NODE-694-length-12621-cov-4.934745_pt1 | contig 12621 bp, 9 predicted proteins | sample MGYA00243864_ERZ653793 | MGnify/ENA primary metagenome ERZ653793 (study PRJEB26926, sample SAMN06164605) | human gut metagenome | biome: ENVO:00009003; feature: ENVO:2100002; material: ENVO:00002003...
GAGGCCCAGCATCACCGTTCCGGCGTCGGCGGCGAAGAACGTGCCCGCCAGCAGGAGGTAGATCGGAATTCGCGCGCTGCATGACATGAACGGTGTAATGAGTATGGTTATCAGGCGGCTGCTGCGGCTTTCGATGGTCCGGCAGGCCATGATCGCGGGCACGTTGCAGCCGAAGCCCATGATCAGCGGGATGAACGATTTCCCGTGCACTCCGATGCGGTGCATCACGCGGTCCATGATGAACGCCGCGCGGGCCAGGTAGCCCGAATCCTCCATGAACGAGATGAAGAGGTAAAGGATCATAATGTTGGGCAGGAAGACGATCACGGCCCCCACGCCGCCGATGACGCCGTCGACCAGCAGGTCGCGGAGCGGCCCCGCGGGCAGCAGCGCGTCCGCCGCGCCGCCGATCCATCCCACCAGCGCGTCGATCCACTCCTGCGGATAGGCTCCGAGGCTGAACGTGCACCAGAACATGAGCCACATCAGCGCGAAGAAGATCGGGAATCCCCACAGCTTGTGCGTCACGAAGGTGTCGATCATGGCCGTCGTCGTCACCTCCTCGCGCCGTCCGGGGGTGAAGGTCTCCTTCAGCGCACCCTGGATGAATCCGTATTTCTGGTTGGCGAAGGCCGTTTCGACATCCTCGCCCAGCTCCCCGGCGATGCGCCGGGCCTCGCGGTCGCGGATTTCGGCCCACACCCCGTAACGCTCGCAGCCGCGGAGGCTCTCTTCGGCCTGCCGGTCGCCCTCGAGCATCTTCATCGCGTAGTAGCGAGGCGGGAAGTTTTTCGGGAGTTCGTCGCGGAAGACGCTCATGTCGCCGTTGAGTTTGCGCAGCCCCTCGTCGATCACGGGGCCCATGTTGATATGGATGTGGCGCACGCGCTCGTCGCGGTTCTCGAAAACGTCGATCACCGTGTCCAGCAGAGCTTCTATGCCGCGGTTGTTGCGCGCCTCTACGGGAACCATCGGCACGCCCAGCATGCGGCCCAGACTGTCGTAATCGAGTTTCGCGCCGCTGTCCTGCAACTCGTCGAACATGTTGAGCGCCACGACCATGCGCGGGTTTATATCAATCAGTTCGGTAGTTAAGTATAGGTTTCGCTCTAAATTCGAGGCGACTACCGAGTTTATCACCACGTCGGGGGTCTTCGTGGCGAGGTGGTGACGCACATAACGCTCCTCGGGCGTGTAGGCCGAGAGGGCGTAGGTTCCGGGCAGGTCGGTGACCTCGAAACTGTAGCCGCGGTAGGTGCGGTGGCCGATCTTGGCCCCGACGGTCACACCGCTGTAATTGCCCACATGCTCGTGGCCGCCCGATATGGCGTTGAAAAGCGAGGTCTTGCCGCTGTTGGGGTTGCCCACGAGCGCCACGCTGATCGTGCGGCTGTGGCGCGAGATGACCTCGTCGGCCGTGGCGCAGTCGTCGTCCGCGCCCGGTGTCCCTGCGGCAGGGCATTCGGGGATTTGTTCCGGCGTTCCGCAGCCGCAATGCCCGTGGTGGTGCCCGTGATGAGGGCGGTGACGGTGATGTCCTCCGGCAAGGTATTCGTTCACTTCGCTGTCGGAGAGTACGACGACCATGTCGGCCTCGGTACGGCGCAGCGAGATGTCGTAGCCCATGATTTTATATTCGATCGGGTCTTTCAGGGGGGCGTTGAGTATCACTTCGACCCGCTGCCCGCGGATGAACCCCATCTCCATGATACGTCGGCGGAAGCCTCCGTGACCCGTTACCTTGAGGATCGTGGCCGACTCGCCGGTTTTAAGTTCGGATAAACGCATTGTCGCTCTTTGTTTTGGCGCCAAAGATACGACTTTGCGGCCGGATATGCAATCCCCATTTGTGGGTATATTCGGGCGCGTATCCGGCCTGCCGCTTCTGTGCGGCAGGGCGGGGCCGGCCCGTCGGCGCGCCGTTTTCCGCCTGCGTCAAACGCCTGCGTCGGGCGGCGCTACCACCCGCCGCCCAGCGCCTTGCAGAGGTTCACGTAGTTGATGTACTGCTGCGCCACGAGGTTCACCAGCCCCATCTGCGACTGGTAGAGGCTCCGTTGGGCGTCGATCACGTCGAGGTAGTCCGACAGCCCGCTGCGGTAGAGCGCCTGCGTCATGGTGGCGATACGGTCGTTCGAGACGACCAGTTCGCAGTAGCGCTCCGCCTGCCCGCGGTAGGTGGCGATGGCGACCAGCGCCTTCTCGACATCTGCGAATGCCGTCAGCACGGTTTGCTCGTAAGTCTTTGCCGCCTGCGTATAACGTTCCATGGCCGCCAGCTCCGAGCGGCGCAGCTTGCCGAAGGCGAACAGGGGTTGCGTGAGCGAGCCCAGCGCATCCCACGCCCAGGGGTTTGCCGCAGTTAAACTTTTGATCGAGTTGGATGCTATTCCGCCTTTGGCCGTCAGTGCGATGGACGGGAACCTTGCCCCGCGTGCGACCCCGGCTTCGGCAGCCGCCCGGAGCATGTCGTAACGCGCTTCCATGATGTCCGGGCGCCGCTCGAGCAGTTCCGACGGAAGCCCTACGGGGATGTCGGCGGGATGGCGGTCTACGAGCAGGCGCAGCCCCGCACCCGTGCTGTCCGCCGCCTGCGGCGTTTCGCCCAGCAGGATGTCGAGCGACAGCCGCGTCTGCTTCACGGCACGTTCGTATTGCGGGATGTCCGCCTCGGCCGTGTAGACCAGGCTGCGTGCCTGCTCCAGCGCCACGCCGTCCGACATGCCGTAGCGGAACATCGAATCGATCAGTGCGGCCGATTCGCGCCGCAGGGTGCAGCTGCGCCGGGCGATCGCCAGGTCGCGTTCGTATTCGAGCAACGTGAAGTAGGTCGTGGCGACCTCCGCGGCCAGCGACAGCCGCACGCCCCGCAGCGCCCATTCCGAAGAGGCGATTTGCGCCCTGGCCGCCCGTTTGGCGTTGCGCAGCTGCCCGAACAGGGCGATTTCCCACGAGAGCGACGGTTCGACGGCGTAGGTCTGTACGATCTTGGTCTGCGGCGTGTATTCCCCCTCGGCCGTGACGCCTATGCCCACCTGGGGCAGGAACTGCGCCCGCACGACGCCGAGGTTCTGCCGCGCCTCTTCCACGCGCGAAGCCGCTACGGCCACGTCGCGGTTGTTCTCCAGCGCCCGCTGCACGAGGTTGTCGAGCACCGTGTCCCCGAACAGCCGCCACCAGTCGGAGGCGAGCGCCGCGGTGTCCCGCGGGAAGCCTTCGCCGTAGAGGTAGTCGTCGGGCACGTCGACCTTGGGCGGGTAGAAACGGGGTGTGCAGGCCGCGCAGGCGAGCGCGAAGATTACGGTAAGGTATCCGGTTTTCATAGTTTTTCCTCCTGTTTTTTGCGTTCGCGGCGGCGTTCGAAATTCCCGATGCGCCCCACGAAATAGTAGAGTGCCGGGTAGACGAAGATGCCCAGCAGCGTGGCGAACAGCATACCGCCCACCAGTGCCACGCCCATGATGTTGCGTGCCGTGGCGTAGACCCCGCTGGCGAATACCAGCGGCATGACGCCGAGGATGAACGCGAAGGCGGTCATGATGATCGGCCGCACGCGCAGTTTGGCGGCGCCGATCGCGGCGTCCATCAGCGACAGGCCCTTTTCGTTGAACAGCCGGTCGGCGTACTCCACGACCAGGATGGCGTTCTTGGCCGCCAGGCCGATGAGCATGACCAGCGAAATCTGCATGTAGACGTCGTTGACGAAGAAGGCGTCCAAAAGGTGCGATACCCCGATGAAGAGCACGGCGCCCAGCACTGCGACGGGGACGCTCATCAGGATCGCCAGCGGCAGTCCCCACGATTCGTAGAGCGCCGCGAGGGCCAGGAAGACGAACACCAGCGCCAGCAGGTAGACCAGCCCACCCGTCTTCGAGGCATTGGCTTCCTGATAGGAGGTGCCGCTCCACGCCGTGCCGATGTCGTCGGGCAGCACCTCGCCGGCCGTACGGGTGATCTGCTGCATGACGGTCGTGGTCGAGGCGCGCGCCGCGGGCGTCACCGTGAGGGAGATCGAGCGGTAGAGGTTGAACTGCGAGACGTATTCCACGCCCACCGTGTCGACGACCTCCACGAACGACGATACGGGCACGCTCTCGCCCGAGGACGAAGCGACGTAGTAATTGTCGAGCGAGCGTTTGTCGATCCGGTATTCGGGAGCCGCCTGAATATAGGTCTGGTAGAGCTTGCCGAAACGCGAGAAGTTGTTGATGTAGGCGCCTCCCAGCAGGGTCGTCAGGTCGCCGTACAGCACGCCCAGGTCGACGCCTGCGGCGAGCGCCTGCTCCTTGTCGATGCGCAGGCGGCGCTGGGGCACCCCGGCGTTGAACTGCGTGGTCACCGAGGCGATCGAGGGCTGTTTGCGCAACGAATCCATCAGCCGTCCGGCCTGGGCGAGCAGGTAGGCCGTGCCGCGCCCTTCGAGATCCTGCACCTCGACCGATACGCCCGACGTGATGCCCAGCCCGGGGATCGAGGGCGGGATGAAGGCATAGCACTCGGCTCCCGGCACGGCGACGTACAGCTCGTCGGTGAGTTTCTGTGCGATTTCCATGGCCGAGAGTTTGCGGTCGGCGAAGTCGACCAGCGAGACGAAGATGATGCCGCTGTCGGTCGAGGCGATGCCCGCCATCATGTTGAAACCCGCGGCGAACGAGGTCGAGGCCACTTCGGGCAGGGTGCGGATCACGGCGTCGGCCTCTTCCATGGCGGCCTGCGTGACGGGAAGCGCCGAGGCTTCGGGCGTGGAGACCATCACCATGACGTAGCCCTGGTCTTCCTCGGGGAGGAACCCCGCGGGCAGCTTGCGCCATACGACGAAGATGACCGCGAGTACCACGGCGATGAATACGCCCGTGCGCGTCACGTGGCGGATAAGCGTCGGCGTAAAGGCCGTATAGCGATCCATGTTGCGGGAGAAGGAGCGGTTGAAGGCGGCGAAAAAGCCTTTCTGCGGTGGTTCGCGGCGGCGCAGCAGCAGGGCGCAAAGCGCCGGGGAGAGCGTCAGGGCATTGAATGCCGAGATCACTACCGAGACGGCGATCGTGATGGAGAACTGCTGGAACAGCCGCCCCGTGATGCCGCCCGTGAACGACACGGGGACGAATACGGCCAGCAGCACGACTGTCGTGGCGACGATCGGCGAGGCCACGTTGCGCATGGCCTCCAGCGCCGCCTCGCGGGGTTTCATGCCCCGTTCGATATTGACCTGCGCGGCCTCGACGACCACGATGGCGTCGTCGACCACCAGGCCGATGGCCAGCACCAGCCCCAGCAGCGAGATGATGTTGACCGAGAAGCCCAGCAGCGGGAAGAGCGCGAAGGCCCCGATGAGCGAGACGGGGATCGCCACGAGCGGGATGACGGTCGCCCGCCAGTCCTGGATGAAGAGGTAGATGATGAAGATCACCAGGATGAGGGCGATCACCAGCGTGTGGAATATGTCCCGGATACCGGCGTCGATGCTGGTCGTGGTGTCGACGATCGTGGTGGCCGCAATGCCGTCGGGCATGCGTTTTTCGAGCCGTGCCATCGCCGCCCTGACCTTCTTGCCCACCTCCACGGCGTTGCTGCCGGGCTGCTGGTAGACGACGATCATGGCCGTGGGCTTGCCCTCGAAGAGCGAGCTCACGCCGTAGCTCTGGCTGCCGAGCGAAACCTCGGCCACATCGCACAGCCGGATCTGCTGGCCTTCCGAAGTCGTGACGACCACGATGTCGCCGAACTGCGCGGGGGTGGTGATCTGCGGCGGCATGGTCACCGTATAAGTATAGGTGGTGCCGTCGGGCGCGGGTTCGGCCCCGAACTGCCCGGCGGGGTAGATGCCTCCCTGGTTCTCGATGGCCGCGGTGACGGCCGAAACCGGGATGCCGTAGTATTTCAGCACGTCGGGCTTGAGCCATACGCGCATGGCGTACTCGCCGGCGCCCATGATCGACACTTTGCCTACGCCGTCGATCTTGAGCAGCTCGTTCTGGAGGTTGATGTAAGCGTAGTTGGAGAGGAACTCGGCGTCGTAGCGTCCGTCGCTGTGCAGCGAGAAGACCAGCAGGAAGCCGGTCATGGTCTTGCGCGTGGTGACGCCCTGCTTGGTGACCGTCGCCGGGAGCTGTGCGGTGGCCGAAGAGACGTTGTTCTGCGTGAAGATGGCGTCCAGGTCGGGGTCGGAGCCTATGTCGAAGGTCACCTGCATGACCATCGAACCGTCGTTGGCGCTGGTGGTCTGCAGGTAGAGCATGTCGCTCACGCCCATGACGCTCTGCGCCACGGGCGTCGCCACGGCGTTGTTGACCGTCTCGGCATCGGCGCCGTCGTACGTGGCCGAGACCTCGACCACGGGCGGCGTGATGTCGGGGTATTGTTCGATCGGCAGGTTCAGGATCGAAATCAGCCCCACGATGACGATGACGATGGCCAGCGACAGGGCGAAGATCGGGCGCGAAACGAAAAATTTCTCCATGGCGTCACTTTTTTTCGGGGATGACCTTCATGCCGTTGTGCAGTTTCTGCTGCCCGGCCGTTACCACCAGTTCCCCGTCGATGAGCCCTTCGTCGATGCACCACATCGCCCCGTACGTGTCGCCCGGAATCACCCGGCGGTACATGGCCGTGCTGTCGGGGCGTACCACCCAGACCGAATTGACGCCCTGCGCCTGGCTCACGCACGCCTGCGGCACGACCACGCGCGGCCGTACGGGGCCGACGCTGGCCTCCACACGGGCGAACTGCCCGGGTTTGAGCGAACGGTCGGGGTTGGGGAACATCACTACCAGCACGAGCGTCCCGGTCGTGCTCGACACGTCCTTACGCGTATAGTCGTAAAGCCCCTCATAGGGGTATTCCGTGCCGTCGGCCAGCATCAGGCGAATGTCGGTGAGCAGTCCCGCGTTGTCGAAGATCGAGGTGCGCGGCCCCGCCGAGCGCAGGTATTGCGCCATCGGGATCGCCACGTCGACGGTCAGCGTGTCGATGTTCGAAATGGTCGTCAGCACCCCGAACTGCGTGCCCGGGCCCACGTAGTCGCCCACGTGTGCCGAGGTGTTGGAGATGATACCGTCGATGGGCGAGCGAAGCTCCGTATAGCCGACGTTCATGCGGGCGCTGCTGAGGGTCTGCTCGGCCGAGCGGACGGTGGCTTCGGCGGCTTTGTACTGGGCCGTATACTGATCCAACTGCGACTGGCTGATGGCGTTGATCCTGGCCAGCGGCACGGCGCGGTCGTAGTTGTTGCGGGCTTCGATCGCCTGCGCCCGGGCCGATTGCAGGGCGGCCTCGGCTGCGAGCATCGAGGTCGAAAGCTGGTCGGGGTCGATCGTGAACAACAGCTGCCCGCGCTTCACGGGCATACCGTTGGCAAACTGCTTCGTAAGCAGGTAGCCGTTCACGCGCGGCTGGATCACCGCATCGAAATTGCTCGCCAGGTAACCGATGAACTCCATGCGGTTGGGAACGCTGTCCGTGACGGCTTCGGCCACGCCGACCCTGAGCGGGGGCATGGCGGTTTCGGGCTTGTGCCTGCGGCACCCCGCGAGGAGTACGGCGAGCAGCCCCGTGATAAGGAAAAGTCTGTTCATACCGGGATGTTTTACACCCTTGCAGGGGCAAAAAACGTACCGTGAACAGGGTGACAGCTAGTTAAAAAGGGGATTATATGCTAAAAAAAGCTGATTTTTTTAACTGCAAATGATGATGTTTAGATAATTTTTATATCTTTGCGTTGATAACAAACCCAAATTAATATAAAAGTTATGAAAGAATTAGTAGCAAAGATCAATGCCGAGTACGAGGTATTCGCAGCAAATGCAGCAGCACAGGTAGAGAAAGGCAACAAGGCCGCCGGTACGCGTGCCCGCAAATCAGCACTGGAGATTTCGAAGCTGATGAAGGAATTCCGCAAGGTTTCCGTAGAGGCTGCGAAATAATCGCCGACTACAAAGACGCAACAAAGGCTGTCCTTGCGGGCAGCCTTTGTTGTTTTCGTGCCGCATGCGGAGTGCTCCCGCGGCAAGCCGCGCGGGCACGGGTGCAGGTCAGGGCTCGATGCCGAATTTGCGGAATACCTCCATGTCCTCCCCGGCGAGGCCCGTCTTGCGGAAGGGTACGGCCTCGTTGTGGTCGTTCAGATAACGGCGCGGCCGGGTGCGGTCGTAGCCCGCGTTGACCAGCGACACGCCCGTGTCGATGTAATTCCCCCGGATCGAAGCCATGTCGGCCATGGTGTGGAACAGCGCGTGGGTCGTGGCGGGTACCGTGGCGTTTGCCTCGGCGGCAGCGGCCTTGTCGGGGAAATTCTGCCGGTAAGCGTCGGAGAACCACGCCAGCGAAGCGACGTAGAGCTGGTAGGCCGTCGTCGTGGGCGAAGCGTGCAGGAAGCGTTCGCGCCTGTCGTCGAGGATGTCCTCGCCATGGTCGGCGCAGTAGAGCAGCGCCGACGAAGTCCCGCGCAGTCCGCGCAGGTACTGGATCGTTTCCGAGAGGAAGAAATCCGTGTAGAGAATCGAATTGTCGTAGGCGTTGCGGAGCGTCTGCACGTGTTCCCGCGAGATCGCCACGTCGTCGTCGGGGCGGAAATGCGCGAACTCGCGCGGGTAACGCTGGTGGTAGCTGAAGTGTGAGCCGTAGCAGTGGAGTATGAAGAGCATCTTCTGCGCCTTGTTGCTTTCCACGGCGCGGCGCACCTCGTCCAGCAGCTGCATGTCGTGGCGCGGCGAGCGGATATAGATCAGGTGGTCGGCGTCGCGGGCGAGTTTGTCGATCATGGCGCCCTGCGGCGACTGATTGGAGATGAACCAGGTCTCGAAACCAGCCTCGTTGAACAGCGCCGGGAGCCCCTTGCGGCGGTAGAGTTCGGGGTGCTCGTCGGTCGCAACGGACGAGAGGATCAGCGGCACGCTCTTGTGCGTGGTGTTGCTCTGCGTGAGCATGTCGCGGAAAACGATCAGGTCATCGACCTGCGAAAGGCGGGGATTCGTCTCGCGGTCGTAACCGTACAGCTGCCAGTTCATCGCACGCGAGGCTTCGCCGATGACGTAGACGTATATCTCGCGCCCCGGCGCCTGGGCCGTGCGCGACGCACCGTAGGTGAAATCCTCCGAGGTCTCCTCGAAATTGTAGGCCTTGCGGAATTCCGTGGCGCTCAGGTGTACGTTGTAGAGCACGTTGAGCGGAAAGATCTCGTCCCGCAGCACGTGCCGGTCTTCGCTCACGCGGTAGGCCGGCCACAGCGCCAGCATGCCCAGCGCCATGAGCACCGCCCCGGTCAGCCCGACGTTCATGCGCGTGGTGCGCGATATCTGCCGTTTGTGCCCGATTTCGCGCGCGGCGAACCACAGCAGCGGCAGGTACATCACGCAGACCAGGATCACGGAGGGGTAGATGTTGCTCAGCAGCTCGCCCGCCTCGCCCGGGTTGGTCGTCACCAGGTTGGTGAACATGTCCGTGGCGATGATCGAGTTGCCGAAAAGGTACAGCAGCACGATCTGGAACGCGCACAGGAAAATGAACGGGAACGCCAGCCAGATCATTATGCCCGAACGGCGCAGTGCCACGCTCCACATCATATAAAATCCCAACGGCATCAGTATCAGCGCCTCGACCGTCCATACGGAGTAGGGTTCGGTGTTGGCCAGCACGCAGTTGGGGATAATCAGCGCGACAAAGAAATAGACGGTCAGCAGCGTGGTGAAACGGCTGCGGGTTTTGACCGTCCGTCGCCTGTTATTTTTATTCGGATCAGCATTCATATCTTTACTAACCTAAAAAGCTTCGTTCAGGCTCAGCAGGAACCCGCTGGTTTTCTTGCCGAAGCCGTAATCGAGCCGCACATTGACCCGTTTTTTCAGCTCCCACCTCAGGCCGACGCCATAGTTGGGAAGCGTTTCCGACCAGTCGAACCGGTCGAGGCTCTCGAATACGTTGCCGGCACCGCCCCATACCGTGCAGCCGATACGCCGCCAGATGCGCTGGCGCAACTCTACCTGGAAGGTAATCATGTCGTTGTCCGTATAGCGCCCCTGGTAGTAGCCGCGCATGCGCTGCGAACCGCCCATGCGGGCCAGCATCGGCCACGGGGTACCTTCGGAGTTGAACTCCGCGTAGAGGTCGGTGGCGATCAGTCCCCCTTTCCATACCTGACGGTACCAGTCGGCCGTGAAGGTCGTGCGCCACAGCGACTTGCCGCAGTTGCCCAGCCCCTTGGCGAAGAAGGTCTCCTCCAGGCTGACATAGATGCCCCGGTACGGGTTGGGGATGAAGTCGCGCGAGTCGTACTCGAGGATGGCCCCGATGCCTGTGGCCGTGTAGTGCGTCTTCTGTCCGTACTGCGACAGGTAACGCTCGCTGCGGGCGTCGAATTTCTTGCCCTGCGTATGCTCGAAACTCAGAATGCCGCCCACATAGGTGTTGGGCAGCACGCGGTGCAGGTAGCGCCCCTTCACGAGGTAGCGTTTTTCGTTGTACGACCCCTCTTCGTTATACCGCCCGTCGTGGTAGCCGATGCCCCACATGTCGCGGGGCGCCGAGGCGAACATTACCGTGTAGTCGATGCGTTTGCTGTTGCGGGCGAAGATGTTGTTGCCCGTGACCCCCAGAGCATAGAACCCCGAGATCGAGACATTGGCGAAGATCGAGATGTCCGAGGGCGCCGTCACCGAGTCCGTGCGGTCGATGCGGTAGAGGCCCGCGGCCAGCAGCCCGATGCCGAGGCTCGTATTCTTCGAGTAGCTCGGGCCCCCCGCGAAGGTGAAGTCGATCTTCTTTTCGAACGTGCGGTCGGTGGTCGAACCTTCGAAATATTTTACGACGCGGCGCAGGAACGGCGGGCGTTTTTCGGCCTGCGGTTCCTCTTCCTCCGGAAGCGGGGTGTATGTATAGTGCAGCGTATCGCTGCCGTTGATGTATACCTCCTGCTCCTGTGCCCGTCCGTGCAGGGCGCAGCCCAGGGTGAAGCATACAACGGCTATCCTGCGCAGCATCCGGCTATTTGTACTTCTCGATTGTTTCGTAGAAATCGGCCTTGTCCTGCTCCGAGAGCACGCCCTTGCGCAGGAATACCAGCTCGCCTTCCTTCGATACGATCATCAGCACGAACTGGTTGTTGCAGTCGCCCAGCTCCCATGCCGTGCTCAGGATGCGATCCTGGTCGGCCAGTACCAGCGCGCCGTTCTTGGCCGTGCGCTTCTTGGCCATGTTGCGGGCCATGCCGTTGGGAACCATCGGGGCGTCCTTGAGGTTCATCACCCCGAAGCCGTAGATGTTGTCCCCCTGTGCACGGTGGTTCTCCTCCAGCTCGACCGTGAAGTCGTTGTTCTGCTTGTGGCGGTCGGGATCTACATAGAATATCATCAGGTTCTTCTCTCCCCAGTACGGCAGTTTGGTCGGTTTGCCGTCGAGGTCGAGCACTTCGACATTGTTCACTTTGCGCGGCAGCCCCTGGGCCATGGCTGCGGATGCCGTGAGCGAGAGGGCCGCCAGCATCGCGATTACTTTCATCTTCATTATATTCTGTTTTTTGGTTTTAAATGAAAACAAATCGGGACAAAGTTACAACATTTCCGCTAACATACCGACCGGCAGGCCATATAATATTGTTCTCTTCGTTCAATTTTTTCGTTTCGCAGGGAAAAGGGCCGTGTCGAATGCGTACAGTCCGCCGCCGGACATGGCCAGAAAAACATAGACCCCCAGCCAGGTGAATGCCAGCGTCCCGAAGCCCGGGGCGCCCCAGAGTAGCACCCCGAGGATTCCCGCGGCCATGACGATGGCCGATGCCCGCACCCACAGGCCCATGATTATCAGGGTGGCGAGCACCACCTCGACGAGCGAGACGATGACGAACACGGCCGGGCTGCCGGCGAATGCGAAAGAGGGATACGAGTTGACGATCTCGTTGTAATCCTGTATTTTGCCTATGTTGTGGAAGAACATCATGCCTCCCGCGAACAGGCGCATGTACAATACGGCCCAATCCATGTGCCTGCATTGTGCGATCCGTTCACCGATTCTTTTTTCCATGCCCCGTGCCGTGCAATTTGCATTCCAAACCCCGGTGAGGCGAATATCCGGCCACGCCGCACCGCCTCAATCGTCCTGCCGGGCGAAAGACCAGTGCGTATGGATGATCTCCCAACCGCCGGACGTTGCGGCCGTGTAAACTTCCGTGCAGTGCATCCTGAACACCTGCCCGTCCCTGAGGGCCTCGTAATCGTATGCCAGGACGGCAGCGCCCGGAGACAATCGCACGACGGGGCCGATCATCCGGTACGTGTCGATCCGGATCTTGCCCCTGACTGTGCCGTAGTACTCTCCGAGGGCTTTTTTGCCGATGAGTTTGCGTCCGAGAGCCGGGTCGAAATAAACTACGTCGCCGGACGTGAGTTCCAGGAACCCGTCGGGGTCGCCCTGGTTCCACCGCTCCAGTGCCCGCCTTTCCAATGCGATGATTGCGGCTTCGGGATCCCCGCCGCAAGGGGTGTGGTTCGTGTGCCCGTTCATAAAATTAAATTTAGGATGTATGCCGTGTCGGAGCTGTCATTCCCGCGGGATGCCCGCACAGGCCCCGCCGCCCAATATAGCCAATTTCCCGGAAACGGCCTAATCCCCATCCGCCTCGGGACGGTTCCCCCC
>ENA-OZLS01000698-OZLS01000698.1-human-gut-metagenome-genome-assembly--contig:-NODE-698-length-12556-cov-9.706024_pt1 | contig 12556 bp, 13 predicted proteins | sample MGYA00243864_ERZ653793 | MGnify/ENA primary metagenome ERZ653793 (study PRJEB26926, sample SAMN06164605) | human gut metagenome | biome: ENVO:00009003; feature: ENVO:2100002; material: ENVO:00002003...
GGCGGGGACGGCCCGGCCATCTATACGCTGCTGCCGGGGGCGGAGCTGTCGGTGCTGGCCCTGCCGGAGGGGGGCTCGCAGTATGTGCTGTACAGCGCCGGCGGCAGCATCCGGGAGGTGCTGACGGAGGGCGCGGTCATCCCGTTGACGGAGCAGGACGGCGGCGTGGGCGCCGAGTCCGCCTACGCGGTGATGTTCGCGTGGTGACGAAAAAGAGGGAGGTCTGCCGCAACAGACCTCCCTCTTTCGGGTGTATCATTTTGCGCTGCATTGTGGTACAATGTCAGGGAAAACGGCGGAGACGCCGGAACAGGAGGAGACGATACCATGGAGCAGCTGTACGAAAAGGCGCTGGAAAGCGCGGACTATATCCGCTCGCACACCGCGGCGCGGCCGAAGATCGCGGTGGTGCTGGGCTCCGGACTGGGCAATCTCACCGCCGCCTTCACGGAGACGGAGGAGCTGTCCTACCGGGACATCCCCCATTTCCCGGTGTCCACGGTGGCGGGGCACAGGGGCGCGCTGCTGACGGGGCGGCTGGGACAGCGGGAGGTGTATGCACTGGAGGGGCGCTTTCACTTCTACGAGGGCTACACCATGAAGGAGGTCTGCTACCCCTTTTACACCCTGAAGCTGCTGGGGGTGGAGCAGGTGATCCTGACCAACGCCGCCGGGGGCGTGAACCGCAGCTTCGCACCGGGTACGCTGATGCTCCTTACCGATTTCATCAATATGATGGGCACGAATCCCCTGATCGGGCCCAACGATGAGCGGTTCGGGCCGCGTTTCCCGGACATGACCGAGGTGTTCGACCCCGGCCTGCGGGCGCTGGCCGGACAGACCGCCGATGAGCTGGGCATCGCCTACCGGGAGGGCGTCTATCTGGGGTTCATGGGGCCGTGCTACGAGACGGCGGCGGAGATACGGGCCTTTGCGGCCATGGGCGCCGACGCCGTGGGCATGAGCACCGTGCCGGACGCCATGGTGTGCCGCTATCTGGGCATGAAGGTGCTGGCGGTCAGCTGCATCACCAACATGGCCACGGGGATCCAGACGGTGAAGCACAGCCATGCCCGGGTGGTGGAGATCGCCAACCGGACAGGGGATACCCTGTGCCGCTGGCTGGGCGAGGTCATACGGCGTATGTGAGGTGAGACGGCACGCGGTTTCTCCGGAAAAAAGAATACCGCCCGAAACAATGGGCGGGCGCTTTTGCGAAGCAGAAGTGCCGCCTCCAAAAAGAAAAGACACGCCGAATACCGGGTGGTCGTAAAACAGTAAAATCAAAAAATGGTGAAAACCTCGTGTTTTCAAGGGGCGGCGTGACTTTGGTCACGCCGTTTCCTTTTTCATCAGCTCATTCAGAGGGATAAAGCCCAGCCCGTCATACTTGATGTGGATGTGCTGTACCCGCTTGCCGCTGGACTTGTCCGGTGCATCCACATAGACGGCAGACACCAGCTCGCGCAGCGCATAGCCGTCCAGTTCTTCAATGCCGACATACTTGTGCGCTTTCTGAATGAACTTCTCAATGTTTTCGTTCTGTCGTTCCTGTACTTCAATCTCCTGCTGCAAGGTGATCGCTTCCGCTTCCAACTGCTTCTGCTCTGCTTCATAGGTCTGGCTCAGCATATCATAGCGTTCATCTGTTAACCGCCCGCTGGCGTTGTCCTCATAAATCTTGATGAACAGCCTTTTCAGCTCGGCAATGCGCCGTTCGTTGCTTTCCAGACGCTTTCTGCGGATGCGGATTTGCTCACAGCTTTCCACGCGGAGCTGTTCCTCCATGATCGTGCGGAAATAATCCTCGTGCCGCAGGATATACCCCATAACCGCCTGAATGTGCTTGAGAACCAGCCGTTCCAATACCTTGACACGGATGAAATGTCCATTACACTTTTCTTTGCTTTTGCGGTGCAGGGAGCAGTCAAAAAAGTCCTGATCGAGATCGCCGTTGTTGGATGAACCGTACAGCATTTTGGAACCGCAGTCCGCACAGTAAACAAGTCCGGAGAAAATGCTGCTTCTTCCCGTGCGGGTCATCCGGTGACGCTGCTGGCGGATCTCCTGCACCTTTTCAAACACATCATCGTCAATAATGCGCTCGTGGGCATTGGGGAAAATCGCCTGCTTTTCAATGGGATTATCCCTTTGCTTCTTATCCCAGATAGAATTGGTGTAAGTCTTGAAGTTCACCGTGCAGCCTGTGTACTCCCGGCGTTCCAGAATCGCCACAACGGTACTGCTGTGCCAATCATAAGGATCTTCCGGTTTTTTGTTCGGGCTTTTGATGCCTTGCAACGTCTTATAACTGGCAGGAGTTAAAACCTTGTCCACTTTCAGTTGGTTTGCAATCTGCTTTGGACCTCTGCCCTCCATGCACATGGAGAAAATACTCCGCACCACATCGGCGGCAACAGGGTCGATCTTCCAGCGACGGGAATTTTCCGGGTCTTTCAAATAGCCGTAGGGGACATTGGTTGTCAAAGGAACGCCGCGTTCACCCTTTGCCTTATTGACAGCGCGGATTTTGCGGCTGGTATCTCGCGCATAAAACTCGTTGCACCAGTTTTTGATGCCCGCAAAATCGTTATCGGTGCTGTTGGGATCAATGGTGTCAAAATTGTCATTGATGGCAATATAGCGGACACCGTACTGCGGAAAGGTGAAATTGGTGTAAAGTCCTGTCAGAGCGGAATTTCTACCCAGGCGGGATAGGTCTTTGGTGATACAGACAGCCACTCGTTCCGCTTCAATTTCCGCAAGCATCGCTTGAAAACCGGGGCGGTCATAGGTCACGCCGCTCACGCCATCATCCACAAAAAATGTGGGATTCGGGAAATGGTGCTCCCGTGCATACCGCAAAAGCATATCCTTCTGAGACGAGATTTGTCAAGGTGTAATTCTACTAAAAGATTGAAAGGCACAATCGATATCACGATTGTGCCTTTCAATCTCTTGGAAATGTCTGCGGCTACCTGCCCGAAAGTTCTACATTCTATAAGATATCAAAACTACAGACCTAGTACGGAATACGAGGAAGCAACGTATTGCCTAACATTCCTCTCTCTGGATCACATTGTGTAGTAATTGCCTTGACAAAAGTGTTTCGACGCAATTCATCTAATCTTTCGAATTCTTTTTCTTTGCATGCCGCAATTTCGAAAGCAGGGCATTCCCATATATTGGATATGCGAAACTGATTCATTACCAAACGTTCTAATCCAAAAGCAAATGTTGTTGCACCAATTCCATCACTATCTAAGAAACGAGATATGTTTCCAATTTCAACGCCCCTCGCATCAAACATTTCATATGCATAATTTGTGTATTTGAAGTTCTTTGCTGGTTCAATTTGCTTTTTCTCAAAACGATATTCTTGACAATAAAACAAATCTACCGATTGCCCAGCTATCTCCTTCGGCGTAATCTGATCAACGGAAGTAATACCTTTATAAATGCGATTGACCATCCCTTCTGGGACGTTTTTCCCAAACAGAAACATATAGAGATAAAACAGCGATAAATGCGAACCACTTCTGAGAAGTTCAGGACGTTCTGTTCGCATGCAAGGCACAACATAGTTCACTATAGAATTCGGATTATCAATGCACAACTGAATTGCCTGTGCAAGATAACGGTCTCCAGCTTGGCCTATAGGGGGCTTCGCGATGATCAACTGAGGTTCAAGCTCAACCTGTTGCGCAAAGCACTTTAAGTAGCTATACAGACTATTTCCGGACAACATAAGAGCTTTCCTTCCTATATAATAATATTTTCCTTATAATTGTCGAGAGACTTATTGCCTATTTCAAATTGTTCCGTATACGATTTAAATGCCAGCTTTCTATTTTTATCACACTGCAAACGATTTTCTTGATAACCTGCTGACCGCAAAAAAGGAGTTGTTTTCCACACGTCCGTTTGTTCTTCTAAATGCATAATCATCCGTTCAACGCCAAAGGCCATAACATAGCAGCTTTCCACAGAATGATTCAGTGTAAAACGCGCGATATTGCAAACTTCAATTTCTTTTTTATCAAACATTTCGTATGCGTATCCTGTGCAATCAAAGTTTTTTGCCGTTGGGACAAATTTTTGCCGAAATATAAATTGATTGCAACGGAAATCTGCACAATTGTGCGATAGAATCTCGCCAACGCTTATTTCTGTTACACCAGTAATCGCTGCATAAATCTGGTTTATTCTGGATTGCAGCACATCTTCCCCAAGCACAATCATCATTAAGAAAAAAAGAGACAGATGGCTTCCGCGCTGAATGTTCTCTCTTCGTTCTCTTCTAATGCAGGGAGCAGTAAAGGAAACAATGTGATTTCGAGTTTCACAACATTCAGAAATTGCATTCCAAAGATACCTATCTGCAGCTGGGCCAATGGGTGGAATTATTCTTGCAGCTTGTATACTTAAATTTGTGTCCGCTCTCACACTATCAATATATTCTGCTAAACTGCTATACTTCAAATAAACACGCCTCACTTCCAACTGACCCCAAAAATATCTCGGGTTGAATAACTGTTGGCAAAAAAATCTGATATGCTTCTTCTGAATCTCCACCCCAATAGGCATTTTTTCGGAATTGATCATGGAAATAGTAGTTCGTCTGCGTTGGAATTATTGCAGAAGAAAACGGGGAAGTATTCCATATATTGGATTCTCCTTGGTGCTTTAATAACAACTGTTCCACACATGTCGAGAGTAGTGTACATATTAATTTCCCGTTATCATCGTAGCACTGCAATCTTCTTCCTAACCAAATCCCGCTATTATCAATACTGTCATCCGCGATACATGTAAACGGGAAGCCGTTAACTGGAGGGATATTTATTTTGCTGCTCTGTGAGGTTTTTCCGAACAAACGGGTGGAAAGTTCCCAACAACGATCCAATTGTTCTACATGAAAATGAAAGAGCAAAACAAACTGTAGAGAAGTAATTCTCCCCATACGTAATTCATCTGATGGGCTTTGGCGCACACATGGAAATAAAACACCGGGTAATGGCTCTTGGCTCTGATATGTGTCTAAAATCAATTTCTTTGCGACTTGTTCGAATGAGAGCCATCTTTTATAATTCATCCTAACAGGCACGCATGTAATGCTTATTTCTTTAATCAACTCATCATAGAAGGACGTCAACATTGAATAATTCACCATGACACATTACTCCATGTACCCAACTGACCTGCAGGTTGGAAACTAATTTTCTCCTGCGATATATACAAATTGTCATACTCCGAGCCATATGTTGTAGGGGAGTCCCATAGAAGCTCAATTCCATTCTGTGCTGCCCATATTATGGCTTTTTGACGTTCGATAAACAGTTGTTCATGTGATGCGGCAAAGCAGTTCTTGCGAATAATATTTACTTTAAAGCTTCGAATTTGGTAATCCTGGAAGAACAAGTCCATATCATGAACAATGGTGTTTATATTATGCTTTCCGACCGCAAAACTGATGGTAATTCGAGACGTTTCAGGGTGCATCTGCTTCAAATTATGAAGAAAGATTGACTGCTTTTCAGCGAAAGCTAAACCGTAACGCTCCTTAGCAGCTGAGCCAAAACCATCTGAACTCAAAAATACGTCTAACTCGTTTTTGCTAATTAGCGCTAGTAATTGTTCCGGGATTACCATTCCATTAGTAAACAAAACCCTTCGTGTGTTTTGGCTTTTCTTCATCTGACCAAGCTTTGTTAACAGCAACAGGCAGTTGTCTGCACAAAGTGTCGGCTCTCCACCAAACAAAAAAATAGCTTCCATCCGTATTGCGTACCTATCAAGGTCTTCAAGGGTCTGTATAATACGATCTGGAGAAAGATCTTGCACGGTTGTTTTTCCTAATTCGTAACAATAGTTGCAGTGCAAATTGCAACGCGCAGTCATATAAAAGGTTGCGACAATTGGTTTTGTACTTAGGGCCTTTATTTCGTCATATTTTTCTTTCATGATAGATTGCAGTCCTTGCTTATCCAAAAATAATGGGATAGATGATGTTTAGAATTCGTTGCGCTGCACAACGTAGGCTATGGTCAGTAATTCCCGCATTCTGCAACGTGTCATCTTTCGTATGCATCAATGCGTCAATTAGCTTTCCCCCACGCGAAAATGTCAGAGTATCGACTCCGATTGCTTGAAATGGTCGATTATCTCCACCGTAAATCTGATTCAAGGTACGAAGACCTGTTTGGGGAATTAGTAACCGCTTTAGAAGCTGCAAATTTGTACAAGAATAATACAGCTCATCAAAGCCAAGTATACAATCTGCCGAATCAATGTTAATCGCACATGATATTTGGGGCGTGAAATTATGTGCTTTGTTCACGAAATATCTGCTTCCAGCACAGCCCCATTCCTCGGCCCCAAACCAGCAAAACAAAATGTCAGATTTCGGAGTTTTCCCAGCAAGCATTTCTAAAAGAAAGAGCAAAATTAACGTACCACTCAAGTTATCAACTGCGCCAGTTGTTAAAGGAACCGTATCATAATGGGCGCAAATAACAATTGCTTGAGAATGGTCTTGTCCCGGCAACAGTGCGTAAAGATTCTCGGTAGAGAAATACTGCTCTCGAGATTGCATTACTATCTTCACGGTCTCAACGCCACTGAGTAAAAGCCGCATTGCATCGGTCGTGCAAATTTCTATGGCAGTTAGCAAATCACTGCAAGGCTCTTGAGGAAGAAAGCAAGCAGGCGTATCATGCTGTGACCGACCTTTCTTGTAGGTAATCACACCCGCTGCACTCCCTGCGACTAATAGTTTCTTGCAACGCTCATTAAAATCGCTCTCTGTCAAAATGATAGCTTGTTTAATGCTAGTATCTTCTGCGTCCGATATTCTCGGGATATAAATCAGCTTTCCCTGTACACCTACGGCACCAGTATCTCGCGTGCAAGGATACGCGCTGCAAAAAAGAGTCTCTTTTCCAAAACGTAGTTCCGATCTTTCTGAAATTGCAGCGTAAAAGGGAAAACGCTCCCGTACCGTTTGAATTCCGAGATCTTCAACCTCTTTTTTTATATATTCGAGAATGTGTTCTTCGCCGTCAGATCCTATAGAGCGATCGACACAGAGTCCATTTAAAATATCATAGTTTAATCGAACCATTACAAAAACCGTTCTATGACAATAATTATTCTTTACAACGTTATTTTTATATCAAGAAGGCTTCAGCGCACATTGAGTACGCTGAAGCCTCCCTGCAGTTCCCCGCTTTAGAGGGCCTTCCGGTCACAATCACAGGAGCAGTTTGTGACGCACTGGCAAGAGCAAGCACTGGTCAAATCGTTGTAAACGAGCTTCAGATGGTGAACCTTCTTGATACCATCTTCAACGCCTACTTCGTCAGTGAGAACTCTTGCTTCACTAGTATTATTGATCTGCATAATTGTCTCCTTTCCTAAATAATCTATATAATCCTTATAATTTTTTCAGGATTATCGATTGTAACAGTGCATTAAATTAAAGCACTTCCTCCTCCAACATTTTACATACCATTCTTGTATTGATTTCGCAGCGCTTTATACCTGCGCGACGCAAGTCAGTGCAATCACCTGCGCAGTGATACTTTGCTATACACTCTGCACATTCTGGGTAACTATCCACAGACAGACTTCTAAAATACTTAATTCGTTCCTCGTCCAATACAAATTCCTCGCGTTGCGGATCATAGTATCCGTATTTGAAGAAATCTGGCGCACCGTCTCGCTGACATGCGGAAATCTCGCCCCAAGGAGTAATGTTGAATCCCGGCATGGAAAGAGCTTTGCAGAAAGACTTCCGTAGTTCGCCCAGCCTAGACGCACCAGAATTCAATATCTTTTCTGACCCCTCGCGTTCAAGTAGTTCTGTTATTTTTTTTGCAAATTGCGCATGATTTGGAACAAGCACTTTTCCACCACACATTTCATTTGATGCTCGTCCAAGAGGATTGATTGCCTCAAATCCTACAGGAATCCCCGGAAACTCCATTTTATAGAACGACAGTAACTCTTCGATATGATCAAGTCCATACTGAGAAACAGTCGGGCGGAGAACAAAACGGAATCCTTTCCGACCTTCGCCTCTATGCTGATAAAAATACTTTGCTGTCCCATAAGTCAACTCAAAGGATGGCGAACCATCTTTTCTTGGGCGCTGCATGTTTTGTATTTTTTGATACCCATCAAACGACAGTGATACTCCATCAAAATGTTCAACAATGAACGCGCGCTTTTCCTCTCCGTAACATCCATTTGTTGCCAAAGTCAGGTTCGTTTGAATGCCGGTTTCTTCGGCAACTGCATAGATATAACGAATGACTTTTGTAAAGAGTTCCCATACTGTCGTTTGCTCACCTGGACCAATAAATCCAACATCCAAAGGACGGTTAAGTTTTTTTGCATTCTGCGCAGCAAAATCAATTGCCTTTTTTGCCACAGCAAACGGCATGGTAGAGCACTGGCTTTCCTGTCCTGAATCCGAATGGCAGTAGACGCATTTTAACTGGCAAATGTCTGTAAGTCCTAAGCCAATTACGGTCGGAGCATATTCCTCTTCGGCACGATCACGGGTATCGGCTACTGCAGATTGCTGGATCTGCGCGATAACCTCAGACATAGTGCTAGACATTACTTGGCTATCGATATAGGCCTGTATATCGTTGTGACCTTTTGATGTTAATTCAATTAAGAGACTGTGCAATGGTATATACAGCACACTCTTACCTGTATACTCAACAAGCCATGCTTCTGCATCTGTATTCCGCTCTTTAATGTGAAAATAGTCTATCTTTGCATCTTTCATTTTCCAATCCCCTTTTTATTTTTTGGTACACATCATTTATAAATAACAGTAATGGACGGTTATTAAAGTACAGTTTGTTCCCCACAGCTTCTAAAGTGTTTTTCGGCAGGGATTTGTCGAAAACTGGTATATACACTTGACTTTTGACATGTTACATAGTATCTTAAAAATATACAAACGAAAAAATTATGGAGTATGTAATATCTCGGTGACTGGTTACGAAACTGTACTTTTTTCAGCGGATCGTATCCTGTTCTGCCCATTTTTGAAACGTCTTGTGTGTGATGCCGAGCTTTGCGGCGGCTGCCCTTGCGGACAGCTCCTGCCTGCGCCACGCTTCCAGAACCGTCAGATACTCCGGCGGCTTTTCTTTTGGCTTTCGACCGAACTGAACGCCCCGTGATTTTGCCGCAGCAATACCCTCGGCCTGCCGCTGACGGATAAATTCGCGCTCGGTCTGCGCGACATAGGAAAGAAGCTGCAAGACGATGTCCGCAATCAGTGTACCTGTCAGATCACGGCTTTTTCTGGTATCCAGCAGCGGCATATCCAAAACGACGATTGCCGCCGCTTTTTCTTTTGTAATGATGCGCCACTGCTCCAGAATTTCCTCATAGTTTCTCCCCAGACGGTCGATGCTCTTGACAACAAGCGTATCGCCGTCTTTCAGTTTGCGCACCAGCCGCCGGTACTGCGGCCGCTCGAAATCTCTTCCGGATTGCTTGTCCACATAAATGCATTTTTCCGAAAGCCCAAATTGCGTGAGCGCGATAATCTGCCGCTGCTCGTTCTGTTCCTTTGTTGAAACTCGTGCATAACCATAGTCCATAATCTGACCCCCAATCTATCGAATGGATAAATTGTAAGCCAGCCACCAAGAATTACAGATTAACTCATTTGGGATAATTATAACTCAAAAGGGTTAATCTTTTCAAGTGCATTCGGATATGCTTTTCCGTAAAGGGAGGGCATGCGCATGAACATCGGAGAAGCGGTTCGGACGCGGATCATTGAGCTGTGCAGGCAGCGGGACATTTCCATCAATAAGTTGTGCAGCATAAGCGGCGTCACACAATCGACCGTCAATAATATTGTCAGCGGGCGCAACAACAGTGCAACGATTTCAACCATCAAAAAGCTATGCGATGGCCTGGGTATCACGATTCAGGAGTTCTTTGCCTCAAATCTTTTTGCCGATCTGGAGCAGGAGATCGAATAACATGGGCGGCGACTGCTACAGTGCAGCCGCCGCCTGACGTTATCTCTCCCAATGCTCTTTTTTCTTGGACTGATTCTGCGGAACTGTTCTCTGTTCTTTCTGCCGCTGCATAACCATCTGCCGTACCTGCCGCTCTTCTGCATCTTCTCCGAGCAGTCGAGATGTTTCCTGCTTGGCGCTGAGCAGCATAACAAGCGAAGTCTTCTCGTGCATGGCATCCTCTAACTGCTTTTCTGACGCCTTTTCCTGCACAGGGCGAATGACCTGCCGTGTTTTGTACAGCTCTACCGGGTCAAAATCCGCAGCCTGTGCTTTCAGATCGGCATATTCAGTCAGCGTCTTATCTAACTCGGCAGAGTATTTCTGCTCCTGTGCCTCCAGCCTTTTCAGACTGGCCTCCATGGTGGCAATATCCTTGCGGAACGCCTCTGCACCTGCATCCTCCGCATACTCGAATTTTTGCAAAAGAAACGCCTTTTCAGAACGCAGTTCCTCCAATTCTTCCGTCAGCTCTGCAATGCGGACAGCCAGCGCCTTGTGGCGTTTCACATGGTATATTGGCAATTCCTTTTTCTCTGCAACCAACGATTTGCGCTCCTTGCTCTTTTCCTTGATCTGCTGCACCAGACCGGTGTAACGCTCCAGCTCCGGCTTCCATACGGAAAGAGATTTTTGAATATGCGATTTGCCGCTGCGAATATGCGAAAGCTGATAACAGAAGATCAGCACCCGGCTGCGCAGTTTCTCCAGCCCCTCCGCTATGGCAGGGACAGTGCGTGCAACCAGTGCGGCCAGTTTTTTGATTTCGGCTTTCAACTCCCGCAGCAGCGCATTGTCGGCCTTGATCTGCCGGTTGATCTCGCAGCGGTCGGAGATAATGCCCTTGCGCTCCAGCGCCTGTGCCGCCACGCCCTCATGAATGATAGGGATCTCATCCAGTCCCCGTGCGGCGTTGCTGCGGTGGTCAATGCGTTCCTCCCGCCCGGCGCGTTCCAGACAGCGGTTGGACACGTCAGCCCACGCCGCCCGCCATGCCGCAAGCTGTTCCTCACTGTTCCAGCGTTCGGAGATGGGATTCTGTCTGCCGTAACGGGTGCTTTTGGGATGCTTGTCAGCCCGAACAAATCTCTGTGCCTCGGCAGCAGACGGCGTCATATACACCTTCTTCTTGCCGACCTTGTAGGGATACTGCTTCTCCCAGCCCTTGTTCTGTGCCGCCTTAAACTCGGCGGCAGTAAAGCCGCGTTCCTCGCCGTTTTTCATGCAGAGATATTCCTTCTCGGTCTTGTACTGCCATTTGCCCCGTTCATCCAGTGGGCGCACCGTCAGCAGAATGTGGGCATGGGGATTGTGACCGTTGGTGTCATGAATGGCAGTATCGGCGCACATCCCGTCCGTCACAAACTGTTCTCGGATAAATTCCTGTAACAGCTCGATTTGCTCTGTGCGAGACAGCTCTATGGGCAGGGCAACGACAAATTCCCGTGCCAACCGGCTATCCTTGGCTGTCTCCACTTCCTCCACGGCGTTCCATAGTTGTTCCCGGTCTTTCCATTCCTGCGGGGCGTATTCCGGCAGAAACACCTCCTGCCAGACAAGCCCCTGCTTTTTCGTGTAGTCATGCTGTATCCCGTCGTAGTCGTTGTAGAGACGGGAACAGCTCAGATAAGCGGAAGCAGCCACAGCGGAGCGCCCCGCGCCCCGGCTAACCACTTTCGCTTCCAGATGGTATATTGCCACCGTTCGTTCACCTCGTTTCCTTTTTTCTGTTTCTCTTTCGCAAAAGAGAAAATGGACGGTGCGAGCGCACTGTCCATCTCTGCGGCAAAGCTGCCGGTGGCAAGTTTGCGCAGGCGGTTGGGAAAATAGCGTCGGTTGAAGCGACGGTATTTGCCCAATCGCGCAGACGATGACAGCAGCACTCGCAGGAGCTGTGGCATTGTCTGGAGGCTTCCGCAGAAGCCGCATCTGCCTCGCAGAGCGCACGGCTTGCCAACGGCAAGTACCACTGCCCCTTCGGGGTGGTGAGTAAGTGCGCCCTTCGGGACAAAAACGAGGAAGGTCCCTGGTTTCCCGGAGACCTCCCTGCGGATTTAATCGTGCTGCGGCAGCTTCTGTATCAGATAATCCTCCAGCGCAGACAGCTCCATCGTTTGCACTTCCGGCAGCACCTTTTCCAGAATTGCCCCCTCCTGAATGAGCCTGCGCGTTCTGGCTTTGCGCTCCTTGACTCTGTCTCTGGCCTGCGCTTCCTCCAATCGGTGCTGCGCCTGCAGCAGCTTCTTTTCCGTATCTGTCATCATGCGAAAGCCCTCCTTATCTTCGTTTCTGCCAGACGATTTCATAGCCCAGCGCGTCGGCAAGCTGGACAGCTTCGACATAGCGCAGGGATTCCCGCTGGAGCTTATTGGACAGGTTTGATACGCTGTCAGACCAGCCGTGTTCGTCCCGCAGCAGATCGACCACTTCCTGCATGGTCATGCCCTGACGGACGATGTACGACTTGATCTCATTTCTCAGATTGGATTTCATCAACT
>ENA-OZLS01000699-OZLS01000699.1-human-gut-metagenome-genome-assembly--contig:-NODE-699-length-12547-cov-5.989673_pt1 | contig 12547 bp, 14 predicted proteins | sample MGYA00243864_ERZ653793 | MGnify/ENA primary metagenome ERZ653793 (study PRJEB26926, sample SAMN06164605) | human gut metagenome | biome: ENVO:00009003; feature: ENVO:2100002; material: ENVO:00002003...
GGAGCATGATTAACTATCCGCTGAAGAACTGGCTCAAAAAGGCAGGAATAACGAAGCCGATAACCTTCCACGGATTTCGTCACTCTTATGCGGTCATACAAATCTCTTTAGGCACGGATATTTACACGGTTTCAAAAATGCTAACCCACAAGAACGTTTCCACTACTCAAATCTACGCAGATTTGGTCAATGTAAAGAAAAGAGAGACAGCCAATAAGATTTCATTAAAATGAATATAGCCATGAAACGAGGAATCATAACAAACAACGGACATGGCATCCATATTTCTGATGGAGAAGTATGGATGACCGCTTGGGAGATTGCCGACTTGTTCTATACAACAGTTGGATCAATCAATTCCCGTTTAAAAGCAATATTGAAAGCCAACGTCTTAAAGGGGTATGAAGTTTGCCAATACATAAAGTTGGAGAATGGGAATAGTGCCGATGTGTATAATCTCAACATGATTATAGCCCTATCCTATCAAATAGACACTGGACATTCTGCTTCATTCAGAAAATGGCTTATCAGTAAAGTTGCCTCCAAACAAAAGGGCATATCTCTCTTTATTCCTATAAGCGCAGCTAACATACACAATTGCTAATACCTTTGCTAAAAGTCCAACTTGGTTTTTTTTCTACGTTGGACTTTTCTTTTCTATTTTGGCACAGTTGACCTAGAATAATACTACCTTTTGGTGACAAATGCTGCCACTTTCAGGGAAATGTATTTATACATCTTGCTAATGATATATATTTGCACACAAACGATTAGCATATATTATTATGAAGCAGAAAAAGATAGAACATATTACTTTGAATCTGATTGTTTTCGGGACAATCGCTATCATTGGTGTTTTAGCCCGCCAGACCGTACTTCACTATGGTTGGGATGAGTTCAGCAGTTACCTCATTTTAGTGGTATGCTCCATTATCATGGGAGCTATCTATCTCAATCTGCAAATGGTATTCAGTCAAATTCTTTCGCCAACAATAGAAAAGTGCTTTATGAGATTTGAGTGCTACCGCAATAAGTTTGTGGTAGTTGAAACTCCAATTGCACGCGCTGAACTTGTCGAAAGTTCTATTATTTCGGAATCCTGCATTTCAGAACCAAAAATTGAAATAGAAACGACATCTGACACAACAGAAGAAGTTTCTATTTCATCGTGTTCCAAACTCAACGAAGAAGTGGCAGAGCTTCCAAAGGAAGAAGCCACACCTTCTACCATCAACAATATATCCATCGAAGAATCCAATCAGCCAACAGAATACGAGATATTCCGTGCCAACGCTATGGCTGAAAAAGAACGAGCATCGCAAGAAAAATTAGATAAAGTTCTCTCATATACGAAACAGAACTTGGCTCTCTACCTTAGCGAAACTGATCTCAATCGTCTATGTGGATATATCACGGAATACTTCCTATCCGATTCCTTACCTAAAGTGGAGCAGATAAAGGTTGACACTCAATTAAGAACCATTGACATCATGCACTTTGGCTGGAATATAGGTAAGGCATTTGGCAAGCCACGCCTACAGACTGCCACATTTATAAAGAAAGTATTCGCTCATACTCTACGTGATTCGGAAATATCCACCATTGAGCGCAAAATGTCGCATACGGAATCAGAGTGCAAGATTAAGCTGGATAGAAAAATTGCATAAATAGCCCTTATACAATTATCTTTTTACTATCTGATTTCAAATAGAGCATGTGAAAATTACGGTTTTCATACTGCTCTTAAAAAGAGACTAATGAAGCCCCCCAGATGGTAAGTTTTTAGTTAAGGATATTCATCATTGTGTGCGTACAATAGTATGCGACATTGCATCAATGCGATTTATAACTTCATTGAATTCAGCGTCACAATCATGCCTATTTTGTTGTTCTGCTTCATCTAAGCCAATATGAGCAAAATACAAAGCTTCATTTATGTGTCCCATTGAGAAATGAGCAACTGAAAGATTTGAAAGATTTTGTACATTGTGAGGCTGATAAAGGAGAACGGTGTTGAAGTCATTTAATGCTTGCGGCATTTTCCCTATGAGCCTATATGCTATTCCACGTTGAAGGATTGCCATTATAAATTCCGGACGGAAGGTTGGTTCAATGACATTTGTCAACACTTCCGCTGCCTCTGCATTTTTATTGTCTTCGCGAAGTAATGCTGCTTTGTTGATATTAGAATCATAAAAATAGGGCATTATCTTGATACAGTGATTGAGATATGCCATACATTTCTCTTTCCATAATTCTTCTTTCTTCTCTTTGGTAAGTTTAGCTTTGTTATAGTATGCCATTGCTAAATCCGGATTGAATGTTAATGCCCTATCATAATAGGCATCAGCCTTAGCATATTCACCCATCGCGGAATATGAATTGGCTATATTCATCAGCAAGCTATCATCTTGCGGGTCAATTTTCAATCCTTCTTTATAAATTTCAATACTTTTGAGATAATCCTTCTTCGTGACATAATAATGTCCTAATGCAAAGAAAGGGACAACTGTCTTGGTATCTAGTTTTGCAGCCATCTCGAAATCTGATAACGCTTTGTCATCTCTTGACAACATAAGATAAGCATTCCCTCTACAGATATACACATAAGCATAATTAATACCTTCGATATCTCCGCTTGTTCTTAGGAAATGTGTATATTCTTGAACCTGCCTACCAAAATCGGGTTCATTGGCTATTCTTGTAAGAGTATCGTAGAAGTTTTGTCTGTATGTACTCTTATCCAAAATTCGCTTAATCTGTTCCTCGGCTTGCTTTACAATATCTCTCTGGGCTTTGTCAGCCTCCAGCATCACCTCACGGTTCTTGGTCTCAATGCTATCGAACTTGTCGCCAATGCTCCGTTTCATCTCATTGAGCTCTTGAATCTTCTGGTCTACATTCCAAAGGGCAAGAACTGAGAATACTAAAAACACAATGGTGGTGACTGTACCCCATAATGAAATAGCATCACTGGGAGTCAGTTCAGATATATGCCACCCTAAACCCGTCGTGTGGAACCATACAACCAGCTCAACAATAGCAAATTGCAGTATAACAAGTAAAAAGTATTTCAGATATTTCATAAAGGAGGTTTTAAAATAAATAATCATACTTGCTCTATTATTTTTGCACGTCACACCACAAATAGGCAAGATTTGCGTAAAAATACGAATAATAAATGGAGGTCTTGTCAAATCTTATCATTTTTCTTTTGATATCTGTTTATCCCCTAATAATAATCACCGTTGGAGGAATTAAAAACACTGAGACGCAGAATACTCCCAGCAACTAACATAGCCAACATTACTACGCATTAAATATTCACTTATTATCAATAACTTACCACCAATAACCACCATCAAAAAGTTATTCATCAGTTATATTTTGGTGAATGATTCCACCATTGAAACACCTGTTTCCTTTGCCATCGAACAATTAAAAACGATTGGCGTATGCAAAAAGAAACAGTAACATTTGATAAGCTGCCCGAAGCGGTAGGTTATCTGACCGAACAGGTCATCGAGTTGAAAAAGATGGTAGCAGAACTCCAGCCACCAGCATCAGACAAACACGTGTTGGTTGAAATTGAGGATGCTTGCCGTATCATACGAAAAGCCAAGCCTACCATTTATACATTGGTACGCAAAGGGCAGCTTCCTGCCTATAAGAAAGGCAAGAAACTCTATTTCTACGAAGACGAACTTCTGGCATGGATTGAGAATGGTCGAAGAAAAACTTCCGAGCAAACATACGAAGAGATGCTTGCCAATATGCAAGACGGTGTCCGTCATAAACCCAAATCATCCGTGAAACTTTAATAGATGTAGCTATGGATACGTATTCTATTAATCCGGTATCTATCATTGATGAAGCGATTGATTTAAGCACAAGATTGTCCGGTACGGCATTCCCCGTCAGCATATTCCCTAACAAAATCCAACGCATCATCCGTGAAGTACACGAATGCCATAACTACCCTACTGACTATATTGCCGCAGCCATCCTCACGGCAATAGCAGTTGGCATAGGCAACACGCACCTTGCCCAAATCAAGCAAGGATGGACGGAGAGCCCCATCCTATATATGGCATTGATTGGAAGACCGGGAGCTAACAAAAGCCATCCGCTCAGCTTTGCGATGAAGCCGTTTCTTGATTATGATTACAAACAGAATCAAGAATTTGAGAAAATGCTTGCCAAGTACGATGAGCTGATGAGCATGAGTCGCAAGGAACGTGCGGAAAGCGGTAGTGAGCAATTTCCACAAGAGCCTATCCGCAAACGCTTCTTGATTTCGGATGTAACGCCCGAAGGATTGAGCCTCATTCATGCTCAAAACAAACGTGGGTTATGCTTGTGGGCAGATGAATTATCCGCTTGGTTCAAGAATTTCAACCGCTATAACAACGGTTCGGAGGAACAGTTTTGGCTCTCAGTATTCAGTGCAAAGACTACCATATCCGACCGCAAGAACGCCAAGAGTTCCATCTTCATCAAGCGTCCGTGCATATCGGTTATTGGAACTATCCAAAAGAAAATCTTGAATGAGTTGGCTAAAGGTGAACGTTCCAGCAACGGGTTTATCGACCGCCTCCTGTTTGTAATGCCCAACCTGCAACAGAAAGCACGTTGGAATGACAAGGAACTGCTGGAAGATATAGAGCAAGAGTGGAATGCCATCATTGACAAGCTGATACAATCAGAGTGCCACCTCAATGAACATGGAGAGATTGAACCACAAATCCTTTTTTTCTCAGAGGATGCCAAGAAACGGCTTTACGAGTGGCAGCACCATTTTTCTGAGCTGTGCGACCGGGAAACAAACGACACCATCGTAAGTATCTATTGCAAGCTGGAAATATACATCATCCGTTTCTGTCTGATTATCCAATTAGCACGATGGACTTGCGGAGAATGTGATAAGACCTGTATCGACCTGTTGACAGTGGAACGAGCAATCAAACTGACGGAGTATTTCAAAGAGTCTGCATTGAATGTTCAAAATGTCCTCAATGAAAATACGCTCAACAGCCAACAACAGACAATAGTCAATCTGCTTCCTCCATCCTTTACAACCGCCCAAGCTATACAGATAGCCGAGCAAAACGGGATGAAGGAGCGCACGTTTCAACGCTTTCTCAATGACAACATCGGGACATTGTTTCGCAAAGAGAAACATGGAGAATATTCAAAGATTAACCCGTGACATTTTTGTCGGTATTGACACTATCCAAGCGAAAACGACAATAACGACAAAAGTGACACCCCCAAAAAGAAACATACAATGAGTACACATAGATTCATATTAGAACCCTACAAAGGTGTCAGCACTCGGCATACTTGCCCGAACTGTCACCGCCAAAGATGCTTTTCCAAATACATTGATACAGAGAAGCAAATCAAGTTCCCTGAATACGTGGGGCGTTGTGATCATGAGCAGAAATGCGGTTATCACTTCACGCCTCGTGATTACTTTAAGCAGAATCCATCTGAGAAAGAAAAGTTTGCAGAGAATAGCTTCGGAAGTTATACACCTATTAAAGAAGTAAAACCGATAGCCATCTCCTACATGGATTTGGATATAGTCAACCAATCATTACGAGGCTATTCTGCGAACAAGTTATTTCAGTTTCTATCGGCTCAATTCGGAGAGACGGAAACATTGAATCTTATGAAGAGATACAAGGTTGGTACATCCAAGTATTGGGATGGTGCAACTGTATTCTGGCAAACGGACAATCAGAGTAAAGTCAGAACTGGTAAGATAATGCTTTACAATTCCGAAACGGGTAAGCGAATAAAAGAACCATACAACCATGTTACGTGGGTGCACTCCGTATTACACAAAGGTGATTACAATTTGAAGCAGTGCTTCTTCGGTGAGCATCTGCTTTCCGAAGACAAAAGCCGTCCAGTTGCGCTGGTCGAAAGCGAGAAAACGGCAATTATTGCATCTTACTATCTGCCGCAATTCCTATGGATAGCATCAGGTGGAAAGAACGGTTGCTTCAATGTCAACAGCCTATCCGTTCTGGCAGGAAGAAGCGTTGTATTATTCCCTGATTTAGGTGCAACCGACTATTGGCAGAGCAAAATTAGCCTGATGAAAAGCTGCGGAATTGAAGTACAAATGTTCGATTATTTGGAAGCCAACGCTACCGAAGACGAACGCAAAGAGGGGTACGACATAGCTGATTATCTACTCAAAGTGAAGCCTGACGAAGCCATTCTTCAACAAATGATAAGGAAGAATCCTATCTTGAAAACACTGATAGATACATTCGATTTAAAGCTCATCAGCGTACAACAAGGCACTCCACGACCGAAGGTTTTACCACCCAAGAAGCGAGGATTCAGACTTTGAACTCAGGGAGAAGAATCGAGACTTTTTTACTGTAGCAAGTTAATGTCGGTGTATTACATTCCCCGACCACTTGCTCCTCAAAAAGTCTGAGGAGGCGGCTCCCGATGGTCACACATTATTCACTAAAAACAGATTCAAATGGAAAAGAAATATACAGTAACACTCCGTCTGTCATATCAGCAATACGCATGGCTTGGTGCGCTTTGCAGACAGAGCAAGCAGACCCAAAGCGAAGTGATCCGTTCGCTCATCGAAAACGGTTCGGTACGTGAACGAATCACGCAAGAGCATATTCACATTATCCGTCAACTGATTGGCGAAAGTACTAATCTTAACCAGTTGGCAAGACAGGCAAACACCTACGGTTTCTTCGCCGTAGCTGACAGATGCAAGGAAATGGCTCAGCACATTAACCTACTTATAAAACGGTTGAAAGATGATAGGTAAACAGACTAAAGGGACATCGTTCGGTGGCTGTGTCAGCTATGTTCTCAAAGAGGAGAAATCCAAATTGCTGGAAGCAGTTGGAGTAGAAGGTACACCCGAACAGATTGCGGAGCAATTTGAGTTACAATCGCTACTCAATGATAAGGTAAAGAATATTGTCGGACATACTTCGCTCAACTTCTCACCGGAAGATAGCGAACGCTTGAAACATGATGATGAACTGATGTTGCAAATTGCCCACGACTACATGAAACTGATGGGAATCGAAAACACGCAGTACATTATTGCCCGGCACATCGACCGTGAACATCCGCATTGCCACATCGTCTTTAATCGAGTGGACAATGACGGCAAAACGATTAGCGACAAGAATGACTTTCGCAGGAATGAGAAAGTTTGCAAAATGTTGACCGCCAAATATCGCTTGCATTTTGCCAATGGTAAAGACCATATCAAGGAGGAACGATTGCGCCCTTATGACCGAGCAAAGCATGAGATATACAAAGCGTTGAAAGAGGAACTGTCCCAAGTACAAAATTGGGCTGACTTAAAGGATGCACTTGCCGACCGAGACATTGATATGAAATTCAAGGTCAGCCGAACTACACGGGAAATACAGGGTGTAAAATTTGAGTACAACGGTTTTTCTTTCTCCGGCTCTAAGATTAGCCGAGAGTTCAGCTACTTGAATATCGACAACCGACTAGAAGAGAATGCTTGTGCATCCTTGTTTGAATCACCCAAACAGGAATCCAGACATAAGGAAGATAATGTACAACAAAGCGTTTCCCATTCCGATGATGGCTCAAGCATCAGTCTCGACTTGCTAAACGGCAACTCGTCGTACGATGCCACTGCCGCAGAAGAAGCCGAGTTCAATCGGCTGATGAAAAAGAAAAAGGCTAAGCGCAAGCGAGGCTTTCATTTATAATCCACTTTTTATTAACACTTTAAATTCAATTATTTATGGAAGATTTGATTCTTGATTTCAATCTCTACTTGTGTGAGAAGTTCGGCTACAGAAACAGTTGTAGCGTGATGCAAAATGCCAATGGCTTTTGTGTGAACATCAGTGAACGTGATCTGGACTGCTACATCCGCTTTTGGGAGTATAGTTGTGGAAGAGGCAATTTCCCCGACTGGTCTATCATCATTGTGCGCAGTAACTTCAAGAAGAACCAAGAAGAAAGCCTGAAAGATTTGGCTCGCTTCTTCAAGGAGTACATGCCACGCTACGGTTACAAATACCTCTGTACCGAAGGTGATAACTACAAGTATTATCAGACACTCGGTTTAAAGCTCATCTATCGAGGATTCTTTGACCAAAACAATTATGGATTGCCGATGAAGGACTTAAATGTCTGACACATCGTTTAGAATCGAGGAGGGGGACTTTTCCTCTCCTTTTCTTATATACCGATAAATCAGAATTTACCGACACTTGACCGTTCATCAGAAGCGGTAGAAGTTCGTCGCGCTGCTTAGTCAACTCTTCTATTTGAATCTTATTCTGCTTTATCTTCTCAATAAGCGGATAAGTTATATTTGCAAAAGCTTTAAGTGTAGAAGCGTTTGGATATGGTATTTCTATTGATGCAAGACTTGGCACTGTCAATTGCTGTTGTATAGAACCGTCATTTCTAAATTTTATTCTATTAAAAATCTGATGTAAATACACATCACCTCCTATATCATTCGGTGTTACTGCAAGTAATCTGATTATTGGAACATAGCCACCGTTTCGCATTGTGCAATATCCGATAGTCCCTCTTGCAGCAACAGTAATTCCACGTTTAAGGATTGTAGGTTCTTTTGTATAACCATATAAACCTTCATTGTCGGTGCCATTTGAATATATTGGTATTTGGCAATCTTTTGTTTTATACTTAGACCATTCTTGAGGACAGTCACCACCGGCTTTTATTGAGGCAATATCGCCAATAAACCTTTTGGGTAGCGTTTCTGCGTTTGATAAGAATTTGTAGTCCATTACATCTGCTATTACCGCCTCTAAATTCTGATTTATCAGCCTCTTATATTATATATAAGAACAAAATTATCAGAATTATGAAAGAGAACATCATTCAGGCGATAGTTGCGAAAATGCAGCGTGACTTAGATTGCCGACAAATGGCACGGCTTAAAGCTGTGCTTACATCAGAACTGCATAATGTAGAAATCATTGAAAAGAGCGATTGTGCCACTCAGCAAACGCAGGAGAATGAACATCTTCTTAACTCTTTTATATCAGCCAAAAAGATAGAGGGATGTTCAGATAAGACATTAACTTACTACCGTAATACCATTGAACGGTTGTTAGTCACGCTTTCATTGGCAATTTGTCACATTACGACAACAGATATTCGTACTTATCTATCCGATTATCAAGAAGAACACCAATCGAGCAAAGTGACCATTGACAATATGCGACGCATCTTTTCCAGCTTCTTTGCATGGTTAGAAGATGAAGATTATATCGCCAAAAGCCCGGTAAGACGCATTCATAAAGTTAAGACAGATTCACTTGTAAAAGAGGTGCTTTCTGACGAGCAGTTGGAGCAACTTCGAGATAGTTGCACAACCAAACGAGATCTTGCTATTATAGACTTTCTTTCATCCACGGGTATTCGTGTTGGTGAATTGGTAAAACTAAACCGTGAAGATATAGACTTCCACGAACGGCAGTGTGTGGTATTTGGAAAAGGGAATAAAGAACGTATTGTTTACTTCAATGCTCGAACCAAGCTGCACTTGCAACAATACCTCAATGGGCGTACTGACGACAATCCAGCTTTATTCGTCTCTCTCCATTCTCCTCACACACGACTGACTATCAGCGGTGTAGAAGTGAGAATCCGAAAATTAGGACACACTCTTTCTATACCCAAAGTTCATCCTCACAAGTTCCGCCGCACCCTTGCCACCACGGCTATCGACAAAGGTATGCCCATCGAACAGGTGCAGCGACTACTTGGTCATGTACGCATTGACACAACACTGCACTATGCCATTGTGAATCAAAACAATGTAAAATTGGCGCATAAGAAATATTTGGGATAACTGAACCACAAGAATCTGCCTAAAAATGTGTAACTTTGCATCTAAATTTGGATGCAAATGAGAAAATATAAATTGGGAGACATTGCCACTGTTGAAATCAGTGGAGTAGATAAGAAAATCAAAGACGGAGAAAAAGAGATTCGTCTTTGCAACTTTGTTGATGTATATTACAACTGGGCTATCACCACAGCTCAGCATGATAGTTTTATGCTTGCTACCGCCCGTCCTAATGAGATTTCTAAGTTCAAATTGAAGAAAGGGCAAGTTGCATTAACCAAGGATAGTGAAACTCGTGATGACATAGGAATTCCTACTTATATTGCAGATGATTTTGATGATGCCATATTGGGCTATCATTGCGCTCTGGTTACTCCAAATAAGGATATTTTAGATGGACGTTATCTGAACGCTCTTCTGCATACGGACTATGCAAAGAAATATTTCGCTTGCAATGCCTCTGGAAGCGGACAACGTTATGCGTTATCCGTAGAAGCACTCAATTCTTTTCCTGTTCCAATAATCCCATTGCATGAACAGAAACAAATTGGCGAAATATTCTCTGCATTAGATAAAAAAATTGAGCTTAATAAGCGGATAAATCAGAATTTAGAGGCGATGGCAAAACAACTTTACGATTACTGGTTTGTGCAATTTGATTTTCCTGATGAGAATGGACAACCATATAAGTCAAGTGGCGGCAAGATGGTTTGGAATGAGAAGTTGAAACGAGAGATACCAAAGGGATGGAATGTTGCAAAGTTGACAGATGAAATTGAACTTCAATATGGTTTTCCATTCTCTACCGACTTGTTTACCGAACAGGTGACATCTGTTCCTGTTGTTCGTATCAGAGATATTCTTGATAATTCTATCTCCGCTTATACTACTGAAGAAGTTGAAGAAAGATATTTGCTTCAAAAACAAGACTTGCTAATTGGTATGGATGGAAATTTTCACATAAATTATTGGACAGATAATGTGTCATATCTTAACCAACGAAGTGTTAGGCTACGAGCAAAGAATAACTCCAACGTGTCAATTGTTCAGGCAAAATATGACATACAACCATACATAAAAGCCAAAGAGACAAGAACAAAAGGCTCAACTGTCGGGCATCTTTCTGACAAGGATATGAAAGAATTATATGTATTGGTTTGTCCTAATGAAAAGGCAAGAGAAAAATTGGATTCAATACTATCAATGATTGTAAAGAATCGAAACGAGGTAACTTTCCTCATTAAGCAACGCAACGAACTTCTACCATTGTTAATGAACGGACAAATAATCATAGAATAAATGGCTCACATTCTCTATAAATATTTAGATATAATTGGTGCAAAGTGCATGATTGGAAACCAGAATCTCCAATTCACTAATGCGTCTCAACTGAACGATCCTTTCGATTGTCATCCAAAACTAATTGACTACTCAAATGTACCTAATACTAAACTTCAAGGATGGATACCTAAGGAATGGTGGATAGACAAAGAAGAAAACGATGCACTCAATTTGCGTAATGATACATGGTTATGTAGTTTATCAAAAATCAATGATTCATTACTCATGTGGAGCCATTATTGTTATAACCATAAAGGTATTTGTATAGGACTTGACATAGACAAAGTGTTGGAATCTGTTCCACCAATGTTTGGTACAATATATTTTGAACCGCTTGTTCTTGATGTTCAATATCAGGATATAATAGAGCGTCCAAACGCATATAATAGCGCAAATGATAGATTAAGCTACCAATGGGGGACAAAAGCAAAGGATTGGGAGTATGAACAGGAAGTAAGGTTGGTAATGCCTAATCCAAGTCCCATGTATGCTGCCTTTACACCACAACAAGCTGAACAGAATCGAAAACAACCTAATAAGATTTGGGATAATCGTGAAATACACCATTTTTTGCCACTGAAAAAAGAATGTTTTGAGTCTATCTATTTTGGTGTCAATATAGAACAAACAGAAAAAGAAAAAATTATTCAATATGTTCAGAAGAAGTTACATCCACAAATCAAGTTATACCAAATGGAAGTAGATGAGAATGCTTTTAGGTTACGACCAGCAATCATATGAACGGCCAAGTATCTGTAAATTCTGATTTATCGCACGATTAAGTTCTATTTTGCGGTCTATTAAAGCAAGAATAGATACTAATTTATTCTGTTCATCCTTAGTAGGAGGCATTATTAACTTCAACTTTTTTAGTTCTGCTTGCGAAAGATTATCTCTTGCAGAGCCACTGCTAAGACCGACAAGATGATCATAAAGCGTATCAATACTATATTTAAGAAATGTAGAACTATAGTCTTTGTTTGGAAGAATCGCACAAATAGCTTGATTTGTACACGCTTCCATTTTAAGCAAAGATGCCTTACCTGCTGTAGCACCATACATTGCTACAAGCACCGTATCAATAGGGTATATCTCAGTACTTGAATTTTCAAATCCAGCCTGTGATATAAAATTTGTTGTGCCATAAATATACGGACTTGCTAATTCGCCGCTATTAATCCAAGGAATAGTACCGTTTTCATAATAGCTTGCTTCCGTGGACAATGGTGTAGCACCAGAGGATGTGTTAAAAGCATCTGCAAGTGTTACCTCTTTCCAACCTTGTGGTGTAATCCTTTTCTTTTTATATTTTTTCAATTCCATCACTTCATCTTA
>ENA-OZLS01000705-OZLS01000705.1-human-gut-metagenome-genome-assembly--contig:-NODE-705-length-12481-cov-8.791083_pt1 | contig 12481 bp, 12 predicted proteins | sample MGYA00243864_ERZ653793 | MGnify/ENA primary metagenome ERZ653793 (study PRJEB26926, sample SAMN06164605) | human gut metagenome | biome: ENVO:00009003; feature: ENVO:2100002; material: ENVO:00002003...
TATGGGCGCATTTCTGCCCGTCAAAACCGTGCTTGCCCTTGTCAACTGATGGTAATGTCATTTCAGTATACTCTTTTTCGCCGTTCTCTGTCAATGTGCAGAGGGAATATTCCGTTTTACTGTGAGAATATTCCACTTCGCCGTGCATACAGTGTGGGCAGAGGGGTGATGTGTCATGCGCCGCTATGTGCCGAGCTTCTGCGCCGCCGCCGCCTGTGCGGCGCTGCTGTATGGACTGTCCGCCCGGTTCCCCAATCCGCTGACCCGCGTGCTGTCCCCTGTCAACGGCAGTCCGTGGGAGCTGGGCAAGCTGGCGCTGTGGCCGGGACTGTGCGCCGCGCTGGTTCTGCACCGTCTGGACAGCGGCAGCAGCCGCAGCGGCCTGTGCGCCGCCGTACTGCTGTCGGTGGCCGCGGCCATGGCGTTGGGCGCGGCGGGGCTGTCCCCCGTACCGCTGTGTCTGCTGTCCGCCGCCGCGGGCCTCGCCGCCTATGCGCCGGTGCTGCGCCGTCTGCGGGGCGGCGAGCTGCTGTGGTACACCGCCGTGATCCTGCTGGCCATCACCTATATTCTGTTCACCATCCTGCCGCCCTCCGGCGCTCTGTTCACCGAGCCCGGCGGCGTGTCCGCCATGACGCCCATCCCCTTCTGATGCAAAAGATATCCTCCGGCGGAGCCGGAGGATATCTTTTTTGTTCTATACGGCGGCTCAGGGCATGGTGGCCCGGACGCCCACGGTGTTGTAGCTGGTACTGAGTGTCTTGCCGTCCGCCGCCACACCCCGCACCATGTAGGCGTAGGTGGTGCCGGAGGTGCCGGTGGTGTCCTTCCAGCTCAGGGCGCCGACCTTCTTCGCCACCAGCACCCACTTGGAGGCGGGCACAGGCCGTAGGGTATCGCCGCTTTTGGGCGGGTTGGCGGCGCGGTAGACATTGTAGGTCTTGGCGTTGGTCGCGGTCGTCCACGTCAGCAGGATGCCCTTTTCCCCGATTGTGACCCGCCGGGCGTCTTTCATGGTGACGTAGCCCGGCGTGGTGGAGGCCGATGCCGTCACTTTAGCGCTCTTGCCGGTGGTGTCGTAAGGCCCCGTAGTGACGCCGTCCGCCGCCACGCCCTGCACTGTGTAGCTGTACATCACGCCCCTGGCTACGGTGGTATCCTTATAGCTGGTGCCGCTGACGCCGCGGGCGATGACCTTCCACGCGGTGTTGGAGGCGTCCCTGCGCAGGACGTTGTAGGTATCCGCGTTGGCAGTGGTCTTCCACGTCACGGTGATGCCGGCGGCATCCGCCTTGATGCCGGACAAAACCACGGCGGCAGGCGCCTTGACGACGCCTGCCACATGGATCGCAACGGTATTGCTGAATCCGCTGGCACCGCTGGCACCAACGGCTCTGATTTTATAGAAGTATGTTACACCCTTCACCGCGCCGGTGTTGACGTAGGTGGTCTTGTCGGTGCTGCCTACCTTGGAGAAGGTGCCGTCGGCACTGTTGGAGCGGTAGACATCGTACTTAGCCGCGCCGTCCACCGCCGCCCATGTCAGCTGGGGCTTGCCGCTGGCGGAGGATGTGCCTCCCTTCAGTACCGGGGCGGCCGGGGCCGGTGTTCTGGCCGTACCGCTGACGATATTGCTGTATGCGCTGGTTCCGGCGCTGTTCACCGCCTTGACCCGGTAGTAGTAGGTCTTGCCCACCGCCGCGCCGGTGTTAACGTAGCTGGTGGAGGTGGTGGTGCCCAGCAGGCTGTAGCCGGTGCCGCGGCTCTCAGAGCGGTACACCCGGTAGGAGGTAGCGCCGCTGACGGCGCTCCACGTCAGCTTCGGCTTGCCGCCGTCGGAGTACGTCATGGTCACGGTGGGGGCCGCCGGAGCCACCGCCTTGGCCGCGCCGCTGACGGTACTGCTGTACGCGCCCGCCGCGCCGTCCACGTTCAGGGCGCGGACTTTGTAGTAGTAGGTGGTGCCCACCGCCGCGCCGGTGTTGACGTAGCTGGTGGAGGTGGTGGTGCCCAGCAGGCTGTAGCCGGTGCTCTGCTGAGTGGAGCGGTAGATCTCGTACTTGGCCGCACCGTCCACCGCCGCCCACGTCAGCTGGGGCTTGCCGCTGGCGGAGGAATTGCCGATGGTCACGCGGGGCGCGGCGGGAATGGCCGGAGCATCAGGGGCAAAGTCCGTGTTTGAAACGGGATACTGGCTCCAGAAATAGGTTGCCTTCTCCCCCGTATCGACCAGGTGATCCTTGTTGAAAGCCGCCGTACCCTTGAGGAAGTAGCTGTAGCTGCTTCGTCCCTCGTCCCATGTGGCGTCCAGACAGTAGTAATTGCCATCGTCCATCTTCACGATGTTCCATGCGTGGGGGCCCCAGACGCCGTTCCCGCCATCCGCCGTACCGGTGATGATGCGGCAGTCGATGCCCGCGTCGTTGGCCAGCCGGTAGAACAGGTTGGCGTAGCCCTGACACACCGCCGTCTTGTTGATGGCGGCAGCGTAGGCGGTATACTGCAGCTTGTAGGTATTGTCGCTCAGGTGTGCGTAGTCGTATCTGACGTTTTTGGTGATCCAGTTATAGATGGCCTGCACCTTCTGGTAGGTGGTCTTGCCGCCCAGCGCCAGCTGGGGCAGGATGGTGGTCTTGATATAGCTGTTCAGCTGTGTCTCCTGCTGAGATGTTGTGTACCACATCACGGTATAGGTGACCTCATAGCCGCCCGTCCAGCTTTCGTTGAACTTTTCCGGTGTCGCTCCGGCACCGTAGCTCTTGAACTGCCAGCGCAGGAAGTCGCCGCTGCTGCCATCGCCGGTCACATGGGAGATGGCCTCCTGCCACCAGTCCTTCAGGTCGATGGTGCCGGGCTCCAATTTGACCTTGAACGCGATGGTCGACTGGCGGTCGATCATCTGGCTGCGCAGCTCCGCGATGACGGCGGCCCTGGTGGTTAGATAGCCGGTATCCGCTGCCTCTGCCGACGCCGCATAGGTGGTGGGCGCCGTCCGAGTGCTGATGAACGTGCCGCTGTCCGCAATATCGGCGTACAGCGGGTTGGTATACGATACCGTGTAGCTGCGCGGCTTCGCAGCGCTCTCCGCTGCCAGCGCCTGCGTGGGCAGCAGCGTCAGGGACATGACCAGCGCCAGCAGCAGCGCGGTCAGGCTCTTTGTGACCTTCTTCATAGCTCTCCTCCTTGTGTATCGATGCCCGGCGGGCTTGTTGACTTATGTAAAGCATACCACAGCCGCCGGAAAAAGTACACCTATTTTTCAACGTTTTTTGCCGTTTCTGCGCAGAAAAGCGGAGCGGACGCTGCGCGTCCGTCCCGCTTTTTTCACAGATGCTTCTCCGGCTGCTGCATGTCTCGGGCAATGGCCTTGGCGTAGCGCTCCTCCTCGCTGAACACGCAGCCGCAGTACTTCTGCATGTAAAAGCCCAGCTCCCGCGCCTGACGCTGCCCCTCCCGGAAGCCGGGGCGGAAGTCCCGGTACAGAAACGCCACGCCGTACTGCGCCGCCAGCTCCTCCGCCGTCCGGCGCAGCAGGTCGTGATCCTGATAGGGGCTGACGAACAGGGTGCTGGTGAAGCTCTCAAAGCCATGCTCCGCCGCGTAGCGGGCGGTCTGCTCCAGCCGCAGGCGGTAGCATTTGCCGCAGCGGTGCGCCAGATCCCCCGACACCAGACGGCAGAACTCCCGCAGGCCGTAATCCTCCTGCACGATGAGCTCCATGCCGATGGCGGGGGCGTAGGCCATCAGCGTATCGCGCCGGGCCTTATACTCCTGATAGGGGTGGATGTTGGGGTTGAACCAGTAGGACACCGGCTCGATGCCCTCCGCCCGCAGCTGCTGGATGCAGGACACGGAGCAGGGGGCGCAGCAGGTGTGCATCAGCGTTTTCATGCCTTCTTCTCCTTTTTCTCCCGGCGCAGCAGACCCCGGAGCCGCTCCGCCACACCGCCGCTCTGGTGCTGCAGCGCCGACAGAAACCGGGCGCGCACCTGCTGGAACGGCAGCTGCTCCATGGCGTGGAAGAACTTCTCCCGCTCCGCCGGGGCCATGGGCGGCTCCCGCAGCGCGGCGCAGCAGGCCTCGGCCTCCTCCAGCGTCCGGTGCTGCCGCTCCAGCGGCAGCATGTCGAACACCTGCGCGCCCTTGGCGGTATTGATCAGCAGCATGGAAACGCCGCTCTTTTTCTCCTCCGGGGCAAAGCTGCCGCCGCTGAAATCCCCCAGCGTTACGTCGCCGGGGCGATCCGTGGTGGCGTAGGCACAGCGGTGACACGCCGGGCGCATAAACAGCCGCCGGGCGATGCCCCGCCCCAGCTCACACTTGCCCATGGGCGCATCGTACCGGCCGCCGCCCTCAAATTTCACGCGGAAGCGCCGCTCCCGGTCGCCGGTGAGCTTGCCGCAGAACTCCACCGCCGTGGGGCGGTGCTGCTTGACGTAGGCCATGGACTTCACCAGCTGTGCCCACACGCCGGGGCTGCACACACCGCCGCAGGCCACGTCGCAGGTCAGCAGCCGCTCCGGATGCTCCCCCAGATAGCGGTACAGGCCGTCCACCTGACAGGGTGTGCCGGAAAACAGCACCTGCCGCCCCTGATCCAGATACAGCCGTACCTGCTGGTAGGCGTCGCCGGTGTCGCTCTGCACCGGCTTCATGCCCCGCAGGCGGGACAGGTCATGGACGTTTTTCACCGCCGTATGTACCACCCGCAGGTTCTCGTCCAGCGCCGCGCCGAACACCACGCCGCCGCCCTCCAGCACATACTCCGCCAGTGCCGAGAACGCGCCGCCGCAGGTGGACGCCTGCCGCACGGACTCGTCCCGGCTCCACACGGCGAATACCTGCGGCGCCGTGCGGTGCTCCCGCTGCTTCTGTACCGGACAGACGTGGGCGCAGTGACCGCACTGGACGCAGCCGTCCGTCACCTCCGGATAGAGAAATCCCTCCCGGTCCGGCGCCATGCGGATGGCGCCCTTAGGGCAGCCGCTGCTGCATGCGCCGCATCCGGTACAGCGGTCATGTGCCGCCAGCTGGGGCATATTCACAGTCTCTGTCACGGTGTCTCGCCTCCTGACCTGTTTCTTTATCCGTATTGTACCACGCTGCCGCCAAAAGCACAAGTCCGACGCGCACTGTCCGTTTTTCTGGACATTTCTCATGGTAGGATGGCTACACTGACACGAAAGAGGTACAGACACCGGAAGGAATGACCGGAAAAATGCAGGATAATCGCAGGAGGAATACAGCATGCACAAGTTTTTTGACTATCTGGAGCCGGATCTCCCCATCACCGTCATCCGCGATCTGCTGGGCTACATCCGCCGGTTCACGGCGCTGTTCAGCGGCGGCGTCCCCGTAGAGGGCGCTATGGACGGCGTGGGCTTCTGCGCCACGGAGCAGGACGCCGGCGCCATTCGCGTCCACTGGGTACAGGTGGGTCGCCAGCGCATCCCGCTGGACGCCACGGTGTAAGCGCGGCAAAGCCCCGCAGGCTGATGAACAGCCTGCGGGGCTTTGCTTACTCGTATTTTGCCAGCACGGCGGCGCAGTAGTCACGGAGCTCCTGCCGGACAGCTGCCGGGCCGATCAGCTCTGCCTGCGCCCCCAGCTGGAACAGCCACCCGAAGAACGTGGGCCCCACCTCCACCGGTGCCGTCACCTCCACGCCGCCGTCGCCGTCGGGGCGCAGGTGGGCGTCCGCGCCGAAGCGATCCATCACCACGTTGATGAGGCTCCTGTCGAACCGCAGCCGCACCGTCTCCGTCCGGCCGTTGTACATATCGAAGATGCTGCGGACATACCGGCCCAGATCGAAGCCCTCCGGCAGCGGGTCGCGGTCGGCGTCCGTCACCGTCAGACCCTCCATCCGATCCACCCGGTAGTGGCGGTAGTCGCTGATGGCCGGATCGTAGGCCACCAGATAGTAGTGCCTGTCCACGCACAGCGCCACGGGGTTCGTCTCGTACAGCGCGCCGTCCCGGCGGTAGGCCTTGCCCCCCGCCGCCGTCCAGTCGAAGTAGCGGAACGTCACCTTTTTTCCGTCGTTGATGGCGGTGTTCAGGCCGTCGATGGCGTAGTAGAGCCGTTCGTTGTGGGTCTTGACCCGATCCATGACGTACACCTGCCGCCGCAGCTGCCTGGCGTTGGGGCGGCTGGTCAGCCGCTCCAGCTTGCCGATAAGGGCCATGCTCTTGCTCTGTGTCAGGAACGGCGACGCCTGCACCACGTCGATGAGCAGCTTCAGCTCCGGCAGCTGGAAGTCACGCTCCCCCAGAAAGTAGCCGAAGCTCTTGCCCTTTACCGACTGCACGTCCATGCCGTACACCCGCAGCAGCTCCAGATCGTCGTAGAGGCTCTTGCGCTCGGCGCTGATGCCGCAGCCCGCCAGATAGGCGATCATGTCCTGCATGGTCTTGGGGTGCTGCTCGTCGGTCTGCTCCTGCAGGTAGCGCGCCAGATACAGCAGCTTCAGCTTTTTGTTGGCCATGTCCGTCCCTCCCGTCCTTTTTTCCTATTGTAGCAGATATCCCGCCGGAAGAAAACCGTCTTTTTCCGGTTCCCGCTTTACACCGCCGCCGGGATGGGCTATAATGAAGTGTCATTCCGCAAAAAGGAGGCGGTGCGTTGAAAGTGAACCAGATACGGGCGGGCGCCGTGCTGTCCTATGTGTCCATGGCGCTGAGCACCATCATCTCACTGGTCTACACGCCCATTATGCTGAACCGTCTGGGTGACAGCGAGTTCGGCGTCTATCAGGCCGTACTGCCCATCATCAGCTACCTGAACCTGCTGAGCTTCGGACTGGGCAGCGCCTATATCCGCTACTACTCCCGCTTCCGCGCCGCCGGGGACAAAAAGGGCTGCGCCAAGCTCAACGGCATGTTTCTCGTCACCTATCTGGTGCTGGGTGCCGCCGTGCTGGCCATCGGCTTCGGCCTGTCCTACTGCGACATCATCTTCGGCACAAAGCTGACGGCGGAGGAGATCGCGCTGGCGGAGAAGCTGCTGCGCATCATGACGGTGAACGCCGCGCTGACGTTCCCCATCAGCGTCTTTGAGTCCCACGTCACCATCAACGAGCAGTACCTGTTCCAGAAGATCGTGGCCATGGGCAAGCAGGTGCTGAACCCCCTCATCATGATCCCGCTGCTGATCATCGGCTACCGCTCCGTGACGCTGACCGTGGTGTCCCTGATCTTCACCATCCTCAGCGGCATCCTGAATATCAGCTACTGCCTGACGAAGCTGCGGATGCCCTTCTCCTTCCGGCGGTACGACTTCGGCCTGCTGCGGGAGATGCTGGGCTTCACGCTGTACGTTTTCATCGGCATCGTGGTGGACAACTTCAACTGGGCCATCGACCGGCAGCTGCTCATGTGGTTTCAGGGCTCCACCGCCGTCACCGTCTATACCATCGCCGCGCAGCTCAATATGTTCTATCTGGCCTTTGGCAACGCCATCTCCAACGTGATGACGCCCAGGGTACACCGGCTGGTGGCGGAGAACGCCCCCATGCGCACACTGGACGCACTGTTCACGCGGGTGGGGCGCTTACAGTTTATCCTGCTGGCCGGGATCTTTCTGGGCTTCGTGGCCATCGGGCAGTCCTTTGTGGTGCTGTGGGGCGGCGACGAAAAGTTCGCCGTGGACTACTGGACGACGCTGCTGCTGTTCTTCTCCTGCCTGTGGACAAATGTGCAGACCGTGGGCATTGAGATACAGCGGGCCAAGAACATGCATAAGTTCCGCTCGCTGGTCTATCTGGGGGTGGCGCTGGGCAACGCCGCCATCTCCATCCCCCTGTGCATCAGGTGGGAGGGGCTGGGCGCCGCCATTGGCACAGCCGTTGCCACGCTGATCGGCAACGTGATCCTGATGAACTGGTATTACTATCGCCGCATCGGTCTGAACATCCCCGCCTTCTGGCGGCACATCCTCCATCTGATGCCGGCCATGGTGCTGCCCGCCGCCACGGCGGTGCTGCTGGCCGTGAAGGTACACCCCGTCACCTACTGGCAGCTGATCCCGCCGGGTCTTATCTTCGTGGCGGTCTACGCCGTGTGCATGTGGCTGTTCGGCCTGAACCGCTATGAGCGAAGCCTTGTCACCGGGCCGCTGCGCCGTATTTTCCACCGCTGACTGAAAGGAGTGTTTTTCATGCCCAATATCAAGTATATCGCCCGCGTCCTCACCGGCGTCCGCTGGAAGAAGCTGTCCCACATGCTGGACGTGGTACACGACAAGTGCGGACAGAGCCGGGTACACACGTTTTTCGACATCCTGTGGTGCGCCGCACGGTACGGCGCCGGGTACTATGACTACGTCATGTACGGTTTCTACGACCTCAACGGCAAACAGCGGGACACCTATCTCACCCGCGTCCGCAACCGGAAGGTCTTTGAGCTGATGAACGACCCCGCCTACAACGACGATTTCGATGACAAGCTGCGCTTCAACGAGACGTTCCGCGCCTACCTGCACCGGGAGACGCTGAACGGCGAGACGGCCACGGAGCAGCAGATGGCGGATTTCGTGGCGGGGCAGGAATATATCTTCGCCAAAATCAACCACGGCGACAGCGGCCGGGGCGTGGAGCGCCTGCGGGTGGCGGATTTCGAGTCCCCCGCCGCCATGCTGGCCTACGTCCGGGAGAAGAAGATGGTGGTGCTGGAGCACCAGCTCATCCAGCACCCGGACATGGCACGTCTCCATCCCGGCAGCGTTAACACCATGCGCATCCTCACCGACAACGTCAACGGACACGTCACCATCGCCTACATCATCGTGAAGATGGGCACCGGCGACAGCGTGTGCGACAACTCCGGGCAGGGCGGCATCCTGGCCCGGGTGGACGTGGACACCGGGCGCATCACCACTCCCGCCACCGACGACTACTTCCACCTCTACGACAGGCACCCCGACACCGGCATCCCACTGGTGGGTTATCAGCTGCCCATGGTGCCGGAGGCCATCGCACTGGCCAAGGAGGCAGCGCAGGTGTTCCCCCGGATGGGGCATGTGGGCTGGGACATGGCCATCACGCCGGACGGCCCCGCCATCATCGAGGGCAACAACTTCCCAGGCACCGATCTGTGCCAGCTGGCTCCCCTGTGGCCGGAGAAGACCGGCCTGTGGCCCTATTACAAGAAAATCCTTAATTTGAAATGAGGAGGACACGGCCATGCGCAGAAAAGACCGCGAGCGGGACGAAGCCTTTGCGTGGGAGGTGCTGAAAGCGGCTCCCTATGCCACGCTGGCCATGACCGGACAGGACGGCGCGCCCTACTGTGTGCCCGTCAACCATGTGGTGGACGAGACGTATAAGGTGCTGTATTTCCACTGCGCCGGGGCGGGCGAAAAGTGGCAGCTGCTGGAAAAGGAGCCTCCCGTCTGTCTGACCGCCGTATCCCGCATGTCCATCGTGCCCAACGAGTTTGAGACGGCCTACGACTCCGCCGTGGTGCGGGGGCAGGCACAGGTGGTCACCGACGACGGTGAGCGCACCAAGGCGCTGCTCCTGCTGGTGGAGGCGCTGGATCCCAAGGGGATGGGCGGTCTGGACGCCTGCATGGAGCGCTGCTTTGCCGCCACGAGGATCGTGAAACTCGTCCCCCGGGAGGTCACGGGCAAGCAGGCCCATCCCATGCCCAGGCCCGCCGCCGGCTGCGGGAACCACTGAGCACATAAAAAGAGCGCTGTTCCCATGGGAACAGCGTTCTTTTTATGTTACGCTTCCGTCTGTGCAGGTTCCTCCGGCGTCTCCGGCGCCGGTTCCTCCGCCGGAGGCTCCGGCGCGGACACAGGCTCCTCTGCCGCAGGTACGTCCGCGGCGGGGATCACCGGCAGTACAGGCTCCGCCGTCTCCTGACGGGCCCTCTCCCGGGCGGCGGCCTCGGCAGCCGCGGCCTCCGCCGCCAGCCGCTGGTTCTCCGCACGGTTGGCGGCCTTCTCCTCCCTCCGGGCATCAGCAGCGGCGAAGAACGCCCGCACCAGCGCCAGCAGCGTGAAGAACGCCGCGATGCCGACGCCTACCCAACCGGCGGGCCGGATCTGGTAGAAGTCCCGGATGGTGAAATACTCGTCGTACATGCCCAGATAGTACAGCGCAATGCCGCCCACCGCGCACACGATGCCCAGCAGCAGCTTCAGCACCGCCTTGAACCGGTGCTTCCGCCGCCCGGCGAAGTACGCGATGACCAGCACCGCCGCCGCCAGAAACAGGCCCGGCGACTGGCAGCACAGGATATAGCCCAGCGTCTTGTCCAGCATCGTCTATACCCTCCCGCTTACAGGCAGCACTTGCCGCGCCGGATGTATTGGCCGTCCGGGCCCGCCAGCACACGGCCCTCGTTGACGGCCAGCCTGCCCCGCAGCCACACCTGCCGGATAGAGCCCTTGGTCACCACACCGTCGTAGGGATTGTAGTCCGCCGCGCCCGCCATGTCCTCGGCGCGGATGACATGATCCGCCGCCGGGTCGTACACCACGATATCTGCGTCCGCGCCCTCGGCGATGATGCCCTTGCGGGGGAACATGCCGTACAGCTTGGCGGGGTTTTCCGCCAGCACGCGGCACATGGCCGCCAGACTGATCTTGCGGGTGGTCACGCCGAAGGTATAGAGCAGCTCGCCCCGCGTCTCCACACCGGGCAGACCGCCGGGAATGGCGGTGAAATCGTCCCTGCCCGCCAGCTTCTGGGCGGTGGTGAAGCTGCAGTGGTCGGTGGACACCGTCTGCACCTCGCCCCGGCGGATGCCCTGCCACAGCGCCTTGCGATCCGCCGCCTTGCGGATGGGGGGTGCGCAGACGTACTTGGCCGCCTGCAGCCAGTCCTCGTTGTCGTACACGCTGTCGTCCAGAATGAGGTACTGGGGACACGTCTCCACATACACCTTCTGGCCCCGCCGCCGCGCCGCTTCGATCTCCCGCAGCGCCGCCGCGTTGGTGGTATGGACGATCACCACCGGGATATCCACGGCCTCGGCGATGTGCAGCAGACGGCCCACGGCCTCCGCCTCCAGAAAGTCCGGCCGCGTCCGGGGATGGCAGCCCACGCTGCCCTGCATGCCGGCGGCCTTCTTCTCCTCGATGAGGGCGTCGATGACCCCGGCGTTCTCGCAGTGTACGCCGCAGATGCCGCCCTTCTCCTTCAGCTTCTTCAGCGCCTTGTACATCAGCTTGTCGCCGATCATCATGGCCGGGTACGTCATGTACATTTTGAACGAGGAGATGCCCTCGGCGTACATGTCGTCGATCTCGCTTTCGATGGTGTCGTTCCAGTCGTCGATGGTCATATGGAAGCCGTAGTCGCAGGCGCACTTGCCGTCCGCCTTCTGGTGCCATAGCCGCAGGCCGTCGTGGAGCGTCTCGCCCTTGTTGGGGCAGGCGAAGTCCACCACCGTGGTAGTACCGCCCCGCAGCGCCGCCCGGGATCCGGAGGCGAAATCGTCCGCCGTGGTGGTGTTGCACACGTCCAGATCAAAATGGGTGTGGGCGTCGATGAAGCCGGGCATCAGCAGCATGCCGGCGGCGTTCACCACCTCCGCGTCGTCCACATGGATATCACGGGCCACCCGCTGGATCCTCTCGCCGTCCACCAGCACGTCCGCCCGCCGCGTGCCCCTGCCGGACACCACGGTGCCGTTCTTGAATAAAACTCTCATCCCAGGGCCTCCTGTATCTTTTGTCTGCGGCTATTATAGCACCTTCTTGCCCCGGTGGCAACTATCTCCACAGGCGGATATAGCCCCCGTCGTGGAGCTGCTTCACCAGCAGCAGCAATACGGGAGCCAGCACCATTCCCGCCACGCCCATGGCACAGAAGCCCACATACATGGCCGCCAGCGATGCCAGCGGCGGCAGGCCCGCCTGCGCCGCCACCAGCTTCGGCTCCAGCACGCTGCGCACCACGGAGATCACCGCGAACAGCGCCAGCAGCGCGATGCCCTTGGGCACGTTCCCCAGCAGGCATAGCGCCGCCGCCCACGGCACCAGCACCGTCCCCGTCCCGAACACCGGCAGCGCGTCGATCAGCGCGATCAGCGCCGCCAGCAGCAGGGCGTACTCCTGCCGTATCAGCAGCAGCCCCGCCAGCAGCTGGCAGAACGTCACTGCCAGCAGGATGCACTCCGCCTTCAGCCATTTGCCCAGCGTGGCGAACACGTTGGCCTTCACGCCCTGGGCGCGGGCCAGCCCCGGGCCCAGCTGCCGCCGGAAAAAGCCCATCACTGCCGGGTAGGCACTGAGGGTGAAGAACACCGCCAGCACCGTGGTGCCACAGGCCAGCAGGATCTGGGGCAGCGCGCCCATGGCGCGCCCCGCCTCCTGCAGCACGGCGGAGGATACCTGTCCCGCCAGCCGCGCCGTCTCCTCCGGCAGGGAGGACAGCAGCCTTCGGGCCGCCCGGCCCACCCCCTCCGGACAGGCGGCGCAGAAGCTCTCCAGCCGCCGCTCCAGCGCTGTCTCTTATACACATCTCCGA
>ENA-OZLS01000709-OZLS01000709.1-human-gut-metagenome-genome-assembly--contig:-NODE-709-length-12444-cov-3.835661_pt1 | contig 12444 bp, 10 predicted proteins | sample MGYA00243864_ERZ653793 | MGnify/ENA primary metagenome ERZ653793 (study PRJEB26926, sample SAMN06164605) | human gut metagenome | biome: ENVO:00009003; feature: ENVO:2100002; material: ENVO:00002003...
TACGAGATTTCTGCCTGTCTCGTGGGCTCGGAGATGTGTATAAGAGACAGGGACTACAATTGCCACTATCGGTATCGCATTAATGGGGATCGGTAAGGCACAGGGATTTGAAGAAGGTTGGATTGCTGGAGCGATCATCTCCGGTGCCTATTTTGGCGACAAGGTATCTCCATTGTCGGAAACTACCATATTGGCAGCCTCCGTCACAGACACTCCCCTCTTCCGCCATATCCGCTACATGATGATAACCACGATTCCTTCTCTTGTCATTACCCTGATTATTTTCACCGTAGCGGGATTCTCACATGATGCCAACAATACGCAACATATCACGGAGGTGGCCGCCGCACTGAATGAGAAGTTCCATATCACACCATGGCTTCTGATTGTTCCGGTCGCCACGGGAATATTGATTGCACGTAAGGTACCTTCTATCATTACGCTGTTCCTGTCAACATTGCTGGCAGGCATCTTTGCCCTGATATTTCAACCGGATTTATTACAGGAGATTTCGGGAATGGCCGCCTCCGGCTTCGATTCGCTGTTCAAAGGACTGATGATGACCTTCTACGGAAGTACAAGTCTGCACACAGATAATGCCGTTTTGACAGATTTAATCGCTACACGTGGCATGTCCGGCATGATGAATACGATTTGGCTGATCTTATGTGCCATGTGCTTTGGCGGGGCGATGACAGCCAGCGGTATGTTGGGAAGTATCACTTCTATCTTTGTCCGTTTTATGAAGAAAACAGTCAGCGTGGTGGGAGCTACGGTTTGTTCCGGGTTGTTCCTCAATCTGGCAACTGCCGACCAATACATCAGTATCATTCTGACCGGAAATATGTTCCGCGACATTTATGCTAAAAAAGGTTACGAAAGTTGTTTGCTGAGCCGGACGACCGAGGATTCAGTAACCGTTACATCCGTGCTGATCCCCTGGAATACCTGCGGGATGACGCAGGCTACAATACTAAGCGTCCCCACATTGGTATATCTTCCCTATTGTTTTTTCAACATTATCAGCCCTTTAATGAGTATTGCCGTCGCAGCGATCGGATATAAAATTGCGCGACGCTCGTGAACAATCTGGCACAGACTTTGTTTTTGCAATAAACGGACAACGTATTAAACCTAAACAAAAAAAAGTTATGAAAAAGTTTATTGCATTATTAGCATTAGTATTAGTAAGTGCAAGCACGATGATGTATGCACAGGAAAGTAACGCAGCAGCACGCCGCGCAGAAAGAAAAGCTCAAAGAGATGCGGAAAGAGCTAAACTCCGTGCCGAAGAACAGGTGCAGGACATGGCAGCTTATCAACAAGCCGTACAGGCTTTGAAGAATAAACAGTTCGTTCTGGAAGCCAATCAGGTAATATTCCGCAATGGCATGAGCGCTTTTGTTACTTCAAACACTAACTTCGTTCTGATGAACGGCAACAGAGCCACAGTACAGACTGCTTTCAACACTCCTTATCCCGGCCCTAACGGAATCGGTGGTGTCACAGTAGACGGTAATTCTTCGGACATGAAGATGAATGTCGACAAGAAAGGTAATGTGAACTGCTCATTCAGCGTTCAAGGTATCGGTATCTCCGCTCAAGTATTTATCACCATGAGCAACGGAGACAACAACGCTTCAGTTACAATCAGCCCTAACTTCAGCAACAATAACCTGACACTGAACGGAAATATCATTCCGCTCGACCAGTCCAACATCTTCAAAGGACGTTCCTGGTAATCGGGATACAAGAATCTTGGAACAACTCCGCTACAAATCGCGCAAAATGCGTACATTTGTAGCGGAGTTTTTTTTAATTCATTAATTTCCTATGAGAGAATATATCATCGCAGACAATCAGGACATCAGTAAAGCGGGGATGATGTTTCTGCTAAGCAAGCAGAAAGATGTTGCCACCCTCTTAGAAGCTGACAACAAGGCAGAACTGATTCAGCAGCTCCGGTTGTATCCGCAAGCGGTGGTAGTGCTGGATTATACGCTATTCGATTTTGCCGGGGCGGATGAGCTGATTGTCTTGCAGGAAAGATTCAAAGAGGTCGACTGGATTCTGTTCTCGGATGAGTTAAGTATTAATTTTCTCCGCCAGGTATTGTTCAGCAGTATGGCTTTCGGGGTAGTGATGAAAGATAATTCAAAAGAGGAAATCATGACTGCTATCCAATGTGCCGGCCGTAAACAACGGTATATCTGCAATCATGTCAGCAACCTGCTGCTTTCAGGCGCTGCTTCTCCTGTGGCCGGCACAATAACAGAAGACCATTTGCTGACGCAAACGGAAAAGAATATCCTGAAAGAAATTGCACTGGGGAAAACAACGAAAGAGATTGCAGCGGAAAAAAATCTAAGCTTCCATACAATTAACAGCCACCGCAAAAATATCTTCCGGAAACTGGGAGTGAATAATGTGCACGAAGCGACTAAATATGCGATGCGGGCAGGGATTGTGGATTTGGCGGAATATTATATCTAAAAACAATCTACTTCACGGCGTCAATCCCTGCAAGAAGCTCTTCATCCGATTTCCCCACTCCCCACGCAAACCTGCGCAGCCTCATCATAAACAACTCCGAACTGTCCGGGGGCAATGCCCTGTAAGTTTTCAGAAGACAAGATACGGAACTGCCTCTCTCCTTCCTGCACAAGTTTCCCTTTCGTAAATTCGGGAGTATGGCGAATCTTGAAAGTGATGCCTATCTCCTTTCCTGCTGACTGCCACGGATTATCCGTAATAAAATGGAAATCGTTGATGCGAAGTTCATTGCCGTATTGTGTTTTCACACCGTAACCACGGGACACATAGATAATATTCTCCTGAATATCTTTCTTTATCACAAACCAAGGACCACCACTTAATCCGAGCCCCTTGCGCTGACCGATCGTATGAAACCAATAACCCCGATGCGTACCCAGTTTCTTACCAGTCTCCAGTTCGATAATCATCCCTTCCTTTTCTCCCAAAAAGCGGCGGACAAAATCATTGTAGTTTATCTTTCCGAGAAAGCAAATGCCCTGACTGTCTTTTCTCCGGGCACTCGGTAAGCCTGCATTCAACGCTATCTCACGCACTTCATGCTTCATCAGTCCGCCAATGGGAAACATCAGCTTGGAAACTTGCAGATAATCTATTTGTGCAAGGAAGTCCGTCTGGTCCTTTACAGGATCTTTCGCTGTCCCGAGCCACGTCTTACCGTTACGTTGCAAGGTAGTGGCGTAATGTCCGGTAGCCGTATAATCAAAGTCTTTTCCGATACGCTGTTCAAAGCAGCCAAACTTAATAAGTTTGTTGCACATCACATCCGGATTGGGTGTCAGCCCCTTCTTAATCTTATCAATGGCATAGGCCGCCACATTGTCCCAATACTCGCGATGTAAATCCACCACCTCCAAAGACAGACCGTATTTACGGGCAGTAGCGGTAGACAATTCAATATCTTCCTCTGCCGAACAATCCATATATTCCGTCCCGTCCATGCCGATCTTAATATAAAAAAGAGTCGGCTTGTATCCTTGCTCACAAAGGAGATGTACGACCACCGAACTGTCGACACCTCCCGATAATAATGCAGCTATATCCATCCAAAAATCCTATTAATACCTATTGATAACTTTGATATGGCAAAGATAAGGGCATATCCGCTAACAACCAATCACACATTGAAGGCATTTTTATACCATAAATGTGGTAGATAAGCAAAGTATTTCCTACATTTGCACAGTGAAAAGCTTTTTATAATGACAAAATTAAGAAAGATAATCCTTATACCTGCCCTGGTTATCGTATCTATCAGCGGCTTTTTCTCCTGCGGTGTCGACCGCTGGCCGGAGTATGCCCACATGACTGCATTGGACACATGGATGTACGATATCATGCAACAGAACTATCTGTGGTATCAAGACCTACCTTCCTACGATGATGCAAATCTGTTTCTGGAACCTGCCCAGTTCTTGTCAAAAGTAAAGTCGAAGAACGACAGTTATTCGTTCGTCGATTCTGTCATGGAGACTCCGCTGCCAAGCTATGGATTCGACTATTCATTGGTTCGCAACCCGGACATTGACACTGCTTACAACGCACTGATTACTTATGTCATTCCCGGTTCTCCGGCCGCGGCCGTACTGAAACGGGGCGACTGGATTGTGAAAGTAGACACCTCTTATATCAGCAAGAAATATGAAAGCCAACTACTGCAAGGTACGGAACCCCTGGAAGTTACTTTAGGAAAATATCAATTAGTTCCGCCCACAGAGCCACCGGTAGAAGGTGAAGAAGAAGAAATTTACCGGGTTGTTCCGGTAGGTGATCCGGTAAAGATTGGTGCAGCCGTACCATTGGTAGACAATCCGGTTCACTGTAAGAAAACACTGACACTGACCGATGGAAGTGAAGTCGGCTATCTGATGTACAACAGTTTTACGGCAGGCACCAAAGAGAGTCCGGAAAAATACAACGCCGAATTACGCGAATGGTCGGATGAGCTTGCTCAGAAGAATATTCACGAGGTAATACTCGACCTGCGATACAACAAAGGAGGAAGCATTGATTGCGTACAGTTGTTGAGTACGATGCTTGTGTCTTCTTATTATCTTGACCAGACAATGGGATTTCTGGAATATAATGACAAGAACACGGATAAAGATGTGACCCTGACATTTGACTCCAAACTTTTAAATACCTCCGGCGGCAAGAACCTGGACTTAACAACCCTTATCGTCCTGATTGGCGGAGAAACAGCAGGAGCACCGGAAATGCTGATGCACTGCCTGAACGGAAAGATTCAAAAATTAATAGCTATCGGCAGTTCAACAAAAGGACAAAATGTAGCCACGGAACAATTCATCAACGAAGAATTCCAATGGTCCGTCAATCCGGTTGTAGCTACTATCTATGACTCCGAGCATGATACTTACCCCGGATTCAAACCGACATACTCAGTCAATGCTTCAACAGATTACTTAACTTTCCTGCCTTTCGGTGATGAAAAGGAAACTTTGTTGAGTGTTGCCCTCGGAGTATTGAACGGAACTTATCCGCCTAAAGAAGAGGAAGAAGAAACTCCAAGCACACGAATCAAGATAGAGAAAAGTGTGAATAGTCCTTCGAGCCGGTTGTTCATAGGAGGAAGCGGATTAAGAATCAAATAATAGCCAGACTACAATTTCGGCATTCTTTTGTCAAGAGCAGATTTATGCATCATTAACAGAAAAAGCGGCATTACTCCGCTTTTTCAAAACGCACGCTCTAAATCTACTTAACAGAGCGTCTGTTTCCGGTAAACAGAGCGTCTGTTCCGACCTGACAGAGCGTGTAATTTGTCGTAGTCCGTCAGCTAAAGTGCTTTCATCCCCGAGCTTACGCCCGTTATGAGCCGGGGTCAAGTTCTCCCACATCCGGCATACAATAAAAAAAGGAGAAAGCCAATGCTTTCTCCTTCTATCGTAGTTTAACCTCAATCTATTTTATGATTATGTATCCAAAGATACGACATCCAAAAGCTAAAGTCAAGCATTAGCCCTTTTATTTCTTGAAAAACTTATCAAAGAACAGAATCTGATAGTCAATGGAGTTATTCCAATACTTCCCGTTATGTCCGCCGGGACGAGTGATAAAGTCATGGTTAATCTTCCGGGCCAACAGACGGTTATGCAAATCCTTGTTCACATTCAGAAAGAAATCCGCTTCACCACAGTCGATAATGATAGCCAAATCCCCGTTTTCTATCTTGTCAATCTGATTGATAACCGTATGTTCATCCCATACCTTTTTATTGTATGCAAATTCGCCCAACTGTTTCGACATATCCCAGTTCAACGGGAACGGACGGATATCTACCCCGCCACTGGTACTTCCACCGGCACCAAACGTATCTTTATGACGGATAGCGTTCCACATAGCCCCATGTCCTCCCATGCTCAATCCTGTTATGGCACGTCCTTTCCTGTCAGCAATCGTCTTATAATGTCCGTCAATATACTTCACCAGTTCCGATGAAACAAAAGTTTCGTAACGGTAAGACGGATCTTTCGGACTGTCCCAGTACCAGCTATTCTTTCCGTCCGGACAAACAAAGATGATTCCTTTTTCATCCGCAATCTGCGGAAGATCCGGTTTCACCCCGATCCATGTTTTAGCATTTCCACCATAACCGTGCAACAGATAAATGACGGGACAAGCCACCGCTTTCTTGCCCAACGCAGCGTCCGGCGTAACGACCACCACCTGTACATCCTTATTCATGGAAGGGCTATTAACTAATAAAGTATCTACTTTGGCAGCAAAAGAGGGGGCCACCAATATCAATAATAAAGCAGCTAACAGAAGATTTCTCTTTTTCATTATACGTATATAGTTAGATTAAATTATTCTTCCTCCTTTTCCTCTGAAGAAGGGAACTTGGCAACAGGCACCTCAAAAGTCCGTTGGCACTGTCCGCAGGTATATTCCCAATGATTATCTCCCGGAGGGGCTGCCGCCAACATGGAAAGTATTGCCGCACCGACAGCACGCAGCCTCTGTCCTTTTTTTAACCTGAACTTAATATCCGACGACCCGCAATAAGGGCAAAGCGTCAATTCTTCCGGCCAACTCTGGTTATCTCTCAACACCTGAACGGCTTTCTCATAATCATCATCCGCCACCAGAATGTCCACTCCCGCTATGCTGCTCACACAACTCTTATATAAGGTAGAGAAGTTTTCATTGTGCAGAATAGATTCAATCCCTTCGTTCTCCAACGCTCCCTGAAGGATATGTGCCTTCATCGCGTCATTGCAAGTAATCAGTTTTACAGTCTTCATAAGGAATCTGTTTTTATATTTCCCACAAATATAGAACATATTCTTTTTTTATTCACTGAATATATCATTCTTTAATACTTTTTTCGTACTTTCGCAGCACTAAACTGCAACCGCATGAAAAGATTGTTGACACTTCTACTGTTTTTCAATACTATGCTCCTTCTGTTGCAAGCACAACCTATGCATCAGATAAAGGGAACGGTGATTGACAAGAATAGTCGTCAGCCATTGGAATTTATCAATGTGATGATTATCGGGCTGAATAAGGGCAGTGTCACCAATGTTGAAGGGCGTTTCACCATTGAACAAGTGCCGCCGGGCATTTACCGCCTGCAAGCATCGGCAATCGGATACAAGAGCGTTACGACCTCCGAATACATCTTATCTACCAAAAACCTGAACATCCCGATAGAAATGGAGGAGAACCTGACCGAACTCGAAGGAGTGACAATCACCGCCTCCCCTTTCCGGCGCGATGTGGAAAGTCCCGTCAGCCTGCGCATTATCGGAATACAGGAAATAGAAAAGAGTCCGGGAGCCAACCGGGATATTTCACGCATCGTGCAATCTTACCCCGGAGTCGCCTTTTCACCGATAGGATACCGCAACGACCTGATTGTGCGAGGCGGGGCGCCTTCCGAAAACCGCTTCTATCTTGACGGAGTGGAAATCCCCAACATCAACCACTTCAGTACGCAAGGCGCATCCGGCGGTCCGGTAGGAATCCTCAACGCCGACCTGATACGGGAAGTAAATTTCTATACCGGCGCTTTCCCTGCGGATAAGGGAAATGCACTTAGTTCCGTACTCGACTTCAAGTTGCGCGACGGAGATATGGAACGCAATTCATTGAAGGCTACACTGGGAGCTTCCGAAGTTTCTTTGGCTTCCAACGGACATATAGGCAAGAAGACTTCCTACTTGGTTTCCGTGCGCCAGTCTTATCTGCAATTCCTGTTTGATATGCTCGATTTGCCTTTCCTGCCAACCTTTACCGATGCACAATTCAAACTGAAAACCCGGTTTAACGAGCAGAATGAACTGACGGTATTAGGACTGGGCGGAATTGATAATATGCGGCTGAATACGAAAGCTGACAGTGAAGACAATGAATATATCCTGAGTTATCTGCCTAAGATAAAACAGGAGACATTTACTGTGGGGGCAGTCTATCGTCATTATGCAGGTGCACACGTGCAATCGGCAGTAGTCAGCCATAGTTATCTGAACAACCGTAATACGAAATATCGCCGGAACGATGAAAGCCATCCGGATAACTTAATGCTCCGCCTCCGTTCCACCGAACAGGAAACGAAACTCCGTCTCGAGAACAGCACTACTTTCCGTAATTGGAAAATCAATCTCGGCATCAATCTGGATTACAGCCAATATACCAACACTACCTTTCAACGGGTGTACACTAACCAGCCGCAAACTTTTGATTATCACACGTATTTAGGAATCTTGCGCTGGGGACTTTTCGGAACGATCAATTACACTTCAATGGACGACCGCTTCACTGCCTCTCTAGGTCTGCGGGCCGACGCCAGTGATTATTCATCGACAATGAAGAACCTTTCCGACCAGCTTTCTCCCCGCCTGTCACTCTCCTATCAACTAGCCGATCATTGGTTTGCAAGCGGAAATGCGGGACTGTATTATCAACTCCCTGCCTACACGGCTCTCGGTTTTAAGAATAATAACGGGACTTTCGCTAATAAATACAACCTCCGTTACATGAAAGTGAGTGAAGGAAGTCTGGGAATCAGTTGGCGAAAGGGAGATACCTTCGAAGCATCCGTAGAAGGATTCTACAAAGATTATGATAAGATCCCTCTTTCCGTAGCGGACGGGATTCCTCTTAACTGCAAAGGAAATGATTATGGAGTAGTCGGTAATGAGTTACTTACTTCCACTGCACAAGGGCGCTCCTACGGTGCGGAGATTTTGGTGAAGTGGCTTATTGCCAAGAAACTGAATCTGGCTTCTTCCTTTACCTTGTTCAAGAGTGAATATCGCAACGATAAAGAAAGCGAATACATCGCCTCCGCGTGGGACAACCGCTATATATTCAGTCTGCGGGGAACGTATAATCTTCCGCATCAATGGAGTTTCGGCATGAAGGTAAGCTGCATCGGCGGTGCTCCGTACACTCCTTATGACGAAACCAAGTCGTCTTTGGTATCAGCATGGGATGCACAGGGAAAAGCATATTACGATTACTCGAAATATAACAAAGAGCGTCTCCCCGCTTTTGCGCAGGTGGATGTACGCGTGGACAAAACGTTTTATCTGAAACATTGTATGCTGGGATTTTATCTCGATTTGCAGAACATCACAGTCAGCAAGCTGAAACAGCAGGATGTGCTTATGAGTACCGGCATCATCGAGAACCCGGAAGCTCCCGCCGCTGCGCAACGATACAGGATGAAGCGCATTAAACAATCAAGCGGAACATTACTTCCGACACTGGGAATCACATTTGAATATTAACCATAGTTTGAAACATTAATTGAAACGAGAATGAAAAGACAAATTGCTATGATTGCCCTATTGTTTTTGGGTATGGGAATGACAGCTTCGGCACAATTCGGAAAGAAGTTTAATGTAGGGAAAGCCCTGCAAGCTGGAAAAGACGTAGTATCGGCAGTTACTTTATCAGACGCGGACATCGCCAACATGAGTAAGGAATACATGGTCTGGATGGATGCACACAATCCACTGACAAAACCTGACACTGAATACGGCAAACGTCTGGAGAAGTTGACCGGCCACATCAAAGAAATGGACGGGTTGAAACTGAACTTCGGTGTTTATGAAGTTGTAGACGTGAATGCTTTTGCCTGTGGAGACGGCAGTGTACGTATCTGCGCCGGACTAATGGATGTGATGACTGACGAAGAAGTAATGGCAGTAGTAGGACATGAAATCGGTCACGTTGTACACACTGACTCTAAAGACGCGATGAAAAATGCCTACCTTCGCTCGGCAGTGAAGAATGCAGCAGGTGCAGCCAGCAACAAAGTTGCCAAACTGACTGACTCTGAACTGGGAGCAATGGCAGAAGCTCTTGCCGGCGCACAGTATTCACAAAAGCAGGAAAACGAAGCAGACGAATACGGTGTTGAGTTCTGTGTAAAAAACAACATCGACCCTTATGCCATGGCCAACGCATTGACCAAACTGGCTGAACTGGCAAAAGACGCTCCGAAATCTTCTTATGTACAGAGAATGTTCTCCTCTCACCCGGATACCGCCAAACGCATCGAACGCGCCAAAGCCAAAGCAGACAGCTATAAAAAATAAGGAGTATCTCTCGCTTTATCTTATATAAGAAAGGGAATACAGAGGCGGCTTCACCTCTGCATTCCCTTTCTCACTTCCAATATCCAAAAAGACAACACGATTATTAAATTTTCATTAATATATTACATAGATTTGCATAGTGTCGTGATTTCATGTAATTTCGAGGCTATAACCATTTTAATCCATTTATGGAATTTCTTATTATACTTTTCTTACTCGTACTGAATGGCATTTTTGCCATGTACGAAATCGCGCTGGTATCTTCCAGCAAAGCACGTCTTGAAACTCTTGTAGCCAAAGGTAACAAATCTGCCCGAGGAGTATTAAAGCAATTAGAAGAACCGGAAAAGTTTTTATCTACTATCCAAATCGGTATTACACTTATCGGTATTGTGTCCGGTGCTTATGGTGGAGTTGCCATTGCCGACGACCTTGTTCCTCTGTTCTCTCTTATTCCGGGAGCGGAAGCCTATGCGCGCAATCTGGCTATGATTACTACCGTGGCAGTGATCACTTATCTTTCTCTTATCATCGGGGAACTGGTACCTAAGTCCATAGCTCTCAGCAATCCGGAAAGATATGCAATCTTATTCAGCCCGATAATGATTCTGCTGACAAAAATCTCTTATCCTTTCGTATGGTTACTCAGTATCTCCACCCGCCTGCTGAATAAACTGATCGGACTGAAAAGCGAAGAACGCCCCATGACACAGGAGGAAATCAAAATGATTCTGCACCAAAGTTCGGAACAAGGGGTGATCGACAAGGAAGAGACGGAAATGATACGCGATGTATTCCGCTTCTCGGACAAACGTGCCAATGAATTGATGACGCACCGCAGAGATGTTGTGATACTTCATCCTGACGATACGCGGGAGAAGGTGATGAAGACTATCGAAGAAGAACATTACAGCAAGTATCTGTTGGTGGACGAACGGAAAGATGAGATAATCGGTGTGGTGTCCGTCAAAGATATTATCCTGACAATGGGCAATCAGAAGGAGTTCAACCTGCGTGAAATAGCCCGTCCGCCTCTCTTTATTCCGGAAAGTTTGTATGCAAATAAAGTTTTAGAGCTATTTAAGAAGAACAAAAACAAGTTCGGAGTTGTTGTTAACGAGTATGGTAGCACAGAAGGTATTATCACACTGCACGACCTGACCGAAAGTATCTTTGGAGACATCCTCGAAGAGGACGAAACGGAAGAAGAAGAAATCGTCACAAGGCAGGACGGTTCGATGTTGGTGGAAGCTTCAATGAACATCGACGACTTCATGGAGGAAATGGGAATCTTATCCTATGAAGACCTGGAATCGGAAGACTTCACCACGCTAGGCGGACTGGCAATGTTCTTGATAGGCCGTATCCCGAAAGCCGGAGACATCTTCACTTACAAGAATCTGCAATTCGAAGTAGTGGACATGGACCGCGGACGAGTAGACAAACTGCTGGTCATCAAACGGGACGAGGAGGAATAGATTTATGACAAAAACGAGCGATAGCTCACTATATTTATATTAACTTAAAGCACTTAACGATGAAAAAAGTAATTATGTTAGCAGCCGTCGTAGCTGCTTTGGCATCTTGCCAATCAAAAGCCAACAAAACCGCAGAGGCAGAAGCAGACAGTCTGGCCATTGCCATGACTCCGATTACCGAACTGACAGAAGTTTACGAAGGTACTCTTCCTGCTGCCGACGGTCCGGGTATTGACTATGTACTGACCCTGAACGCTGCAACCGACGGCGTAGATACTACGTATACACTGGATATGACTTACCTTGATGCTGAAGGTCAGGGCCAAAACAAGACGTTTACCTCAAACGGAAAACAGCAAACCGTACACAAGGTAGTGAACAAAAAACCTGTTACGGCTGTGAAGTTAACTCCGAAAAACGGTGAAGCTCCCATGTATTTTGTAATTGTGAACGACACCACCCTTCGTCTGGTAAACGATAGCTTACAGGAAGCTGTCAGCGATCTGAACTATGACATCATCAAGGTGAAACAATAATAAAAGAACCTAACCCCTAACCAGTAAAAATGCTCTGCGAGAACTGAACGTTCTTTGCAGAGCATTTCTTTTTTTACCTTGTAATATTATATTCGTATCGTTACTTTCCGCAACAGACTGGTATAAATATTTATCCTTGTACTGTTTGTCCTTCCCGCAAACGTTTTAATCTTAGCAATGCTTCGATATAATAGTAGTCTGCATAAATAATAGACGCATCTATTTCCGAATGATTCGGCCAATGTCCTACACTATGCAATAACTGTCTCTTATACACATCTCCGAGCCCACGAGACAGGCAGAAAT
>ENA-OZLS01000729-OZLS01000729.1-human-gut-metagenome-genome-assembly--contig:-NODE-729-length-12190-cov-10.879687_pt1 | contig 12190 bp, 18 predicted proteins | sample MGYA00243864_ERZ653793 | MGnify/ENA primary metagenome ERZ653793 (study PRJEB26926, sample SAMN06164605) | human gut metagenome | biome: ENVO:00009003; feature: ENVO:2100002; material: ENVO:00002003...
TTGTCTAACTTTTTAACCCATCAGTGCCCTCAAAATTTTTTAGTGGACACTAATGTTATTTGTTAAAAAGTGAACTTTGTTTTTCTTCCCTCTTTTGCTCGTAAAGTATTCGCCTTTGCCGCGCAATACTCAACCGGACGGCCCTAATAGCGTCTTCACGCCCTTTTAGGCTTTCTTCGTACTCCAATAGTTCCGCTTCGCTTTGGGCGATAAAATACCCGTCGGAAGTGGCTATTAAGCCCGGTATAAGGTCGTTTGTCCTTATGTGGTTTATAATCTTCCTTACCCGTGCGTCGTTTAGTTTATAGGAACCTTTAAGGCTGCTTACGATATGCTTGTTTGTTACGGCATTTTCGCGCCCTATTTTCGTCCTAAGCCCCCGTACGAGAAGCGGAAGAAGTACGCCCATTTCGTAATCGTTTAAGGGCTGCGTTTCTTGGTCAAATCCTTTAATCATATCAAAAGGGGGTTTTGTTGAAATTGATTATTAGCCCCGCTTCGGCTATATGTACGGTCTTACCGGTTGCGGCTCGCACTCCGGCCCGGAATTGTTCGGCGTTGCTGTTACCGTCGGAAAGGTGGATAAGAACAATATTATTTACCCCCTTTATATCGTTGGCTTGTAACGCCTGTACGCAATGGTCGTAACTCAAATGCGATTTTAGCGTACGGTTCCGGACAACGGCGGGAATGCGCCCGGCCGCTATATTCGCGTCCAATAGGTCTAAGCGGTAATTACATTCTATCAATACGTTATTAAGTCCTGCGAACTTGCAGGGCAAGTAATAGGTATCGGTAGCGAATAGGATATTACCCGTTTCTTCGTGGTTGATGAAGAACCCCAAAGGCTCGGCGGAATCGTGCTTAGTCCCGAAAGGAATAATTCGGAAACCGCCGAGGGTAAAAAGGCTTCCGGCTTTGCAAACATTTGCGCGGCGCGGGCCTTCTATTGGGGTGTTCTCAATTGTACCGGCCGAAGCGTAGACGGGTACGGTAGCTTTCAATACTTCGTTAATGTAGCCTGCGTGGTCTTTGTGTTCGTGGGTAATTAGGCAGCCTACAACCTTCGTTATATTGTAGTCTAACGCTTGCTTCACGCTGGCGAATCTTACGCCCGCTTCCAATAACAAGGCTTCGCGGTCGTTATCCAATATGTAGCTATTTCCGTGGCTGCTACTGCCTAATACTTTTAGAACCATTGTAACTACGCTTCTACGATTTTGCGAAATGCTTTACGTTTCCTTTTTAGCGGAAGGTTCCGGCCGATGAAGTCCATAGCCGTAGCGAACTTGCCCGAAAATCGGTTAAGGGCTTTTCCCTGTTGGGCTACGCTCTGTTCGTTCGTTTTCGTAGCGTCTTCCAAGCCGCTAATTCGTGCGTTAAGCGCGTCGATGTCCTTTGCCGTCAAAATGGCAATACCAAAAATTACTTTCATATTAGAATCCGGGGGTTTTAGGTGGTTGCTGGGTTCCGTTCGTTCCTGCTTGGCCGAAATCAAGTGTTCCGCCCGCGTTGGCATTGTTTTTAACTTCGGCTTCTACCTCGTGGGTAACGTCCTTATATTCTACGTATTCAACGGGGCCGCTTTGTTCGTCCGCGTCGCCGAAGTCGCAACCGGTTATATACTCGTAAAGGGCTTTTTTGGCGCGGCGTTCGGCTTTACCTCGGATTTGGTCGGGGCTGCTGTAATCGTCTTTTTTCACGGTAGCCACTATTCCGAAGCTGTTTTTTTCTCCGTTGTACGTATAGCTGATTTTGCAAGGCACTTCCGCAAATCCGGCGGTTTGGCCTTTGTCAAATGATACGTCGATGAAGTATTTTACGCCGAGTTTCCGAAGAAGGGCCGTATAGCCTTCCTTGGTCGGGTACATGCGTTCGGCAATAATATTAAATTGGTTGCCGGTCGGAAGAAGCCCGATACTTACCGCGTCTATAATCGCGTCCCGAACGACCGGAATAGTGTAAAGCGGTTGTACCGTTCCGTTTTTGCGCGGCCGCCCGTTGCGGTCGGTAAGAAAGCCTACCTTCGTGTTCATAAGCGGCATAAATACACGCTCCATTACTTCGTCGGAAAGAGCTTCGCGCAAAAGGGCAATTACGTTTACGGCAGTAAATGCCGCGCCGAAGTTGTTTACAATCTGCAAGGCCGAAGCGTCCTTACAGGCAAGTTCGAATTTCCGCTTTGCTTCGTCAATTACGGTTAATCCTTTTTCTTCTGCCATAACTCATAATTTTTATAGGTTGTTCTTTTCGGTTTTAAGAAGCCGGCTTAACTTTTTCAATGTCGCTAATTCCATAGCTTCGGTAGCAAGTGGCGCGGTTTTTTCTTCGGCAAAGAAATTCGCTAATCCCTCTATTACTTGCCCGCCTTTACCGCCTACGGCTATAATGACCTGCGTATCGCCGTCTTCGTTGTCGTCGCTCTCTTTCCGGTCTGTACCGATAAGAATAAAGGCCAGGCCTTCGTTGTTTTTTACCGCCTGCGTAAGCGTTTCGGCGATTTGCTCCAACTGCCGCGCGAACTCGCGCTTTTCTTTGTTCTCTTTCATAACTTTAATTTTTAGATGTGGTTAATGGTTAATTCTCTGTCGGTGGTTACAACCAACTTTACAAGCTGGGAAGCAACCGGAAATAGCTGGTTTACGCTTTCGGCGTTGTCGATGAATACCGGTGCGCTTACCCCGTGATACAGGCAAAGCGTGTTAATGATGTCAAGCCCGGCGTTTATCTTTCCGGCCGTATTGAGGTCTGCGTACTTAACCCCGTCCACCATTGCGATACAAGTAGGGGTTTCGCCGCCGTTTAGCTGGGGTTCGAACATTCGGAAGCGGACGTTTTGGAACTTACTATTTACCCGTCGTTCTACTTCGTCCATTCGGGCCTTATTAAGTTCTTCTATCGTAAATTCCTGCTTTTCTAAATCCGCCTGCTGCTGGGCTAATTCCTTTTCCCGCGCCAATATCTCGGCCTTCTTTGCGGCGTTCTTTTCAATGGTGGCCCGAATACTTAGCTTTTGTTTTACTTCGTCCAAAAGGGCCGTAAGTTCCCGTTTCTTGGCTGTAAGCTCGGTAGTATCAACCGCCGGTATGTCCGAAATGGTAGCGGATATTTCGACTATCCGGGCTTCTATCTCCTTCCATTCGGGCAAATCTTCGGGGATAATGTCGGTAGATACGGTTACTTCCGGGTTGGCGGCTATTTCCGCTTCCAAGTCCTGCAACTTCTTCGCGTATTCGGCTTTCTTAGCGGTGATAGCTTCCATACGTTCGGAAAGTTGGGCTTCCAATTCTTGTAACCGGGCTTTCTTTTCTGCTATTCGCTGGTTTAGCGTTTTGCCTTCTTCGGTAATCCGGGCAAGGTCGCGGGTCTTGGCTTCGTCGAATTTGGCCCGCGCCTTCTCCTTGGCGATAGCGTCCATACGCAAAACGCTTGCGTCCGAACATAAGGTTTCGTATATCGGGCAAATAAGGCCGCCGGTACTTACTTTATATTCTTCGGCGTTTCGCGTATTCCATTCTTCGCGCTTGGCTTCCACCTTGGCGGATAAGTCCGCTATTTCGGAAGTAAGGGTTTTAATAGTATAGCGAATATCGGAAAGGTCGTTTTCCGAAGCGGCGTTATAGTTCGCGGCTTCGCGCTTCGTAATTTCGTAGTTGGTCTTAACCTCGTTACGTTTGGCGTTCTTCTCGTAGCCTTCCTTTTGCGCGGCCTGTCTTGCTTTGAAAACTACGTCCTGCTGCTGGTTCCGAAGGTCGTTAATCGCCTTGCGTTTTCCCTGCACCCCTTCGTAGTGTTTGCGGGCCGTTTCTGCAACGTCCGTAATAGCCGCTTCCACTTCTTCCAACTCGGCGGATAAGCGTACCTTTTCGGCTTCCAAGGCTTCGTAGTCCGGGGCTTCGGGCGTAACACTGTCTATTGCGTTAATCTCGATAGGGCATTTTTCCAAACCTTCCTTAATCCGGCTTTTGCGGTAGGCTATTTCTTGTTTGAACTCCGCCAAATCTTTACCGGAAAGCTGGGAAAGGATAGCCGCGAAATCGGCGCGGCCGGCGGCCACTTCTTCGTATGTTACGCCCCCGGCAATGCGTAGCAATATTTCGCGCTGGGTTTTCCAATCCAACGAAGGGAAGTAAGCCGGGTTCGTAATCAACTTAAAAAGTTGTTCTTCGGTTATGGCCGCTACTTTTTCTTGGAAAGCTCCCGCCTTAATTTCTACGCCATTGCAGAAGTAGTGCGTAGTATTTCCTTTAAGCTCTACTTCGGTCTTACCGCGCGGTTTTACCCAATCTTCCGTAAGGGTGCGGGTAAGGGCCACTTCTTCGCCGTTCACGTCTAAAACGGCCGTTACGGAATGTTCCAATTTAAGTATAGGGTTCCCGTCCGGGCCGACCGTCTTAACGGTAAATGCGCCTTTCCCGCTATCCGTACGGTCGTTACTGTCTTTGCCGAAAAGCACCCAGGTAAAAGCGTCGAAAACGGTGCTTTTACCTGTCGCGTTTGCGCCGGCAATGGTGGTTACTTCGCCGAACTTTACGGCCAAGTCCCTAATACCCTTAAAGTTTTTAAGGGTCAATTCTTTTAATGTTACCTTCTTGCTCATAACAAGTTATTTATTTCGGTTGTTACTTTTCTTTGCTCGTTTTGCGGCCAGTTCTAAGGCTTTTTCCGCGTCTACTATTATCAACCTTCCGACCTGCTTATATGCGCCGTCGATTAAGCCGCTTTGTTTTATGCGGCTGGCGGTAGTCTTTGAACATTTGAATAGTTCGGCAATCCCGGCCCGGCCGTAGACGTATTTTTTATTCGGGTCTTTGGTAACGTCTACTTCTATCCGGGGGCTTTGTCCTTTCCCTATTAGCTCTAATAATTCCCCCGCCGTAAGGTCTATAAGTCTTGTATTTAAGTCTGCCATACCTAACTATCTCGTGGGTCTTCCGGTAGTGGAACCCGTTTTATAAGGCGGGCGGCATTGGCGAAGTTGGCAACCTCTAAAAACAAGAACCAAAACGGGGCTTCCGCCGTACTTGCAAGAAGGCAAAACGATATAATGAAATACCAAACTATCGCCTTCTGTTTTAGCGTCAATCCCGAAAGGGATAATTCTTTAATTAGTCGCTTCATAGCCTTTGCCTTTTATAGTTCCCAAAAATCTAATTCGTATTCCTGCCGCCTTCCGGTTCTTCGTGTCACTGTACGTTCGGCTACTTTGCGGCTTCTGAACAGTCGGTAGGTATCGCCTTGGGCGTACATTTCACGCGGTAGAATAATCGCAAGGAAGAAGCAGGCTATAATTGTCCGTTTTATAGGGGATAGGTCGAAGGAAACGCCGCAATGTGTGCAGAACCACCATACGCAAAGCTCCGTAGCCTTCTGTATTCCTATCTTGCTATAAATGTTTCGTGCGGTATTCTCTACCGTCCGGGGCGAAATAGAAAGCCTGTCGGCCACTTCCTTTTTTGCGGCTCCCCAAGCCAATAATTCGGCTATTTGGGTTTCGCGCTGCGTTAGTCCTGCTTCGGCTCTCATTTCTATTTCCCCCAAATGTTTGTCGTAACGCCGTACTTCCTAAATACCAATTCGACGGCGACGGCTTGGCTTGCCTTGGGTTCGATACGTCCGAACTTGTAAGCCGCGAAAGTGTTGCGGTTGTTAATCCCCAACGCTTGCCAGAGTTCCTTTGTAGCGGCTTCTACGTCAATCTGTCGAAGCTGCATAAAGCCGGCGTTAAATCCTTCTTTGTAAATTGTCGTTTCGCTCATTTCTCGATATTGTTAAGTATGTATTCAATTGCTTTTTTATGGGAAGCAAAGCTATTCCCGTCGAACTCGAAGGTTTCCGAATAGGGGCCGCCGGCAACCTTAAAGGTGCGCGTTCCCTCGTAGGTCTTCCCGTCAATCGTAAAGGTTAGTTTTGAAACTGTTACCCTTTCCGTAACCCGTCCCCAAGGTTTTCTTACCTCGTTATTGCTCAGCGAAATAGTTTCGCCTACCGCGTACGAAAATTCTATACGCTTTGCTTTGCCATTAACTATTACTGTCTTTTTCATCGTCTATTTGAAATATAGTGTTACTTGTAATCCTCGGCGCAGGCGGCATTTTACGCTGTCTTTCTTACTGTTAAGTGCACGAGTAATGAATTTTTCGGTAAGCTCCGTACCGATTAGCCCCACCAAGCCGGAAACCCCTACAAGGCGGTTTATCCTTTTGTTTTCGCTGTCTACTCCGTAGACTTTCAAAAGGAAGTTTCGGTTAATAAATGTCGTATCGTACTTCATAATCCATTGTCGCTTAAATTGCTTAGGTATTTTTTGCTATGCCGCTTATTTGCATGGAGCGTATTATTATTATACCTTTGCAATCGTATCGGTTACACGTTGCAAATATATAGCATTGCAGTACAATAAGCAAATTTTTGCTATGCAAAATGCGAAAAATATTTTTTGAAACCTTCTAAAATCGCGTTATATGGGTGTAAAAGAAAGACTTAGGGAGTATATCAAGACCCTAAATATTAGTGAGCGGGAATTTTGTAGGCGGATAGGCGTTTCGTCGTCTTATGTCAATAATATACGCCAATCTATCCAGCCCGATAAGATGAAAGCTATCGGCGAACAATTCCCGGAACTTAATCCTATGTGGTTGCTTACCGGCGACGGAACAATGCGGAACGGAGATAATACAAACCGTATTTCGGGAAATAACAACACCGCCGTTGCCGGCAACGGGAACCAGGTTACGACTAACGATATTGCGGGTTTGATTGAGTTGCAAAAAGGCTATCAAGAAATGATAAAAGAAAAGGATAGCCAAATAGCCCGGCTTATCTCTGTAATTGAAAAACTAAGCGAAAAATAGCGCATTGCAGTACGTTTGCACTATATAATAGTATAGCTTTTCGGGGTGCAGTGATAGAAAACGGGCAGAAATGCCCCAAATTTCGAAGCAAACCTATATAGCTATACTTTCTACCGTTCAACGTATGAAAGTGCCGTAAATCGAAAATTCGATAAAAATAACTGTGTATAATGGAACCGGAAACAATCGAAATAAAAGTAGCTGAATACTACGACCAACCAAAGTATTACGGGGATATGCCGGAAGTTGTGTTTAATGCCTTGGAAGCGGCGTTTATTTCCGGCGCGGAAACTGCCATAGTACCAAAGGCGGCGTTCGAAATGATGTTAAGGAGCTTTGAAAATGGGCGTAAAGAAGCCTAAGATAATAACCCCTATCGAAGACGGCGTAAACCGCCGTTTCTTCCAAGCGATAGAAGCCCTTGTTTCATTGGGCCGGTTATCCGCTTTGGAATCATTTTGCAAGGAAGCCGGGTTAAGTGCGTCGCGTTATCGGGAAACCCGATTTGTTTACGGCGTAACCCCAAGGCCCGGTAAAGTTTCCCGCTACAAGTCTATACAAATAGAAGCCCTTTACTATTTGGCGGCCAAGTATTCCGTTTCTTCCGATTGGTTATTAACCGGCCGGGGTAATATGTTTTCAAAATGAAGCGGACTATTAAATTTAATCTATTCCCCAAAAAGGTAGGGGGTGTATTGGTGGAGTGTCGCCCTATTCGTATGCGTGTTTGCTATGCCGGGTATCGGGTGGACTTTCGGGTAGGGTATAGTATCGAACCGGAAAAGTGGAACGAAGAAGAAGGCCGCGTTACCTCCAATACAAAAAACCGGTTCCGACAAACGGCCGGCGAAATAAATAAGGCTATTACGGCTTGCGAAGAACAAATAGAAGCCATATTTACCCGTTTCGAATTGCTGGAAAAGCGGGTGCCGACACCGGCCGAACTTAAAACGGCTTTCGATGAAGCGACCGGGAAAACAACCCCGACCGCCGAAGTAGAAGGAAGCGGCCAACCATTCTATAACGCCTACGACGAATTTACGGAAACTATGGGCCGCTTGAATGATTGGACGAAAGCGACCTATACGAAGTTTAATAGCCTGCGTAAGCACCTGGAAGCGTTTAACAAGAACCTTACCTTTGAAGAAATAAACGAAAACACCCTACAAAAGTTCATTACGAGCCTTCATAAAGCCGACCTTCGTAATACTACCATATCTAAAAATATGTCCTTTCTTCGGTGGTTCCTGCGCTGGGCGTACCATAAAGGATATAACCCAAGCAACGTACACGAAACATTTAAGCCGAAGTTCAAAGGGGCCGACGGAAACGCAAAGGAAATTATATATTTGGAATGGGAAGAACTGTTTAACCTGTATTCTTTCAAATTCCCGCCGTCCCGGTCTTCGCTGGAAGCTGTGCGCGATGTCTTTTGTTTCTGCTGCTTTACCGGCCTTCGCTATTCCGACGTGGCAAAATTGCGCCGAAGCGACGTAAAGAAGGATTATATAAGCGTGGTTACTCAAAAGACCGTAGACGGCCTTATTATCGAATTGAATAAGTATAGCCGGGCTATACTGAAAAAGTACGAGAATATAGGTTTGCCGAACGATAAGGCCCTACCGGTCATAAGCAACGTAAAAATGAACGAACACCTTAAAGTAATGGGGGAAATGGTAGGAATCGACGAACCTACAAGGGTCGTATATTTCAAAGGGAATGTTCGGCACGAAGAAGTATTACCGAAATACGCCCTTCTTACCACCCATTGCGGCCGGCGTACTTTTATCATAAACGCGCTTAGGCTGGGGGTTCCGGCAGAAGTAATTATGAAGTGGACGGGGCACAGCGACTACAAAGCGATGAAGCCCTATATTAAAATCGTCGATAAATTGAAGGTCGCCGAAATGGATAAATTTAACAAGTTCCCGATACCCCGAAAGAAGGGGAAATAAGCCGAACCCAAAAAGGAACCCAAATACGCCTTAACTAATCGGTAACGTATGGTTCCTTATGTTACCAACAATCGGGATAAAATGCTGATATTTCGGAAACTTGGTAACGTATGGTAGTTCGTTGTTCGTATGTTCTTACAGCCTCTCTCTCCGCAAACGACCGGGTGGTCGGCTGGGTTGCAAACATTCGTTTGCAACCTTTTTTATTTTCGGGGTGGACAAATTTATCCGGAGCGGTCTGAAGATAAAAGTTGGTCGTATGGCTGGCAGGCGAAAATCAGGAGTTCGCAAGGTCGCCTCCGGTCCGACGGAGGGAAGGACGGGCGGCATGCGGTAACGCGAAGTCCAGCACGCTCTGCCGAAGAGTGGAAACGGGGAGAAATGTTGTACGGAAGCACAGCCTTTTTGTGTCTGCAACGCGGCAAGGTCGTTCGAATGGACTGCGGCGATAGAGAATGGCTGATACGTTTTTTGTTTCGGGATATTTGTAACCTCCGGCCGGATCGGGGAAAATGGAGGGCGAAGTTTCTACCTCATTCCTCTCCTTCCAGCAATGGAACACAAAAAGGATTTAAAGGTGTATATATTTCTTTTAAAAATTATTTGTTAAATTTACAAATGATTAGACACGAGTGAAAATAATCGTATTATGGACAGTAATATAGTTCTATCTTATTATGAAGAGCGTACAAGAGATTGGCGTACGCGGTATGTTGCTGATATTATGCATATCAAGTATGCAGAGCATAAAATTATAAAAGACTATGACCTAGCCATCGTCAGGCAAAAGGTAGATAAGCTTATTGAGAAGTGGAAAGAAATGGACAATAAGGAAAAGAATACTGAATTTGCCCATAATAAAACACTGGAAATCAAAAAGCTGAACTATAAGATAAAAAATATCCTTTTAGATGGATTGGTTCAGAATATTGACGTATTTCAGCATTATAAAAATAATGCCGAAGAAGAACTAGCAGAACTAGATGTTTCTATTAAAAGCACAAAATCTGCGATCAGTAAATTAAAGAAACCATCCTTGCCAAAAGCTTGTGTTAAACTTGAGAATCCGACTAGACCTCTGCAATCTGATTTTGTGGCTAAATATACAATAATACATAAAGTTTTACCTTTTCTAAAATCAATAGCTGATTCTAAAAAGAAGAAGGAGTTTGAACGGGCATACCAGCTTTACGAGTGTAATTGCAATGATGTTTATAAATTTAATCTTGAAGAAGAGAATCGATACGAAAAGGAATTCAAGAAATATTCGGAGGAGTTGTTAGAATACCAGAGAGAAAAGGATCGATTAATAAAAAACTTGCAAGAGGATGAAAAGGAATATTCGAGTAAGAAGCAAGAAATAGAGTACAAGATTGAGACATTTAAAGACAATATAATCAATGGGAAAAAGGAAGCTATTGAGGAATATTGCTCTTTGCTGTTGGAATATTCTGCATATCCTATTGAGTATGATAAAAATATAATACTAACATGCAATCAAGATCTTTTGGTAATAGATTATTCCTTTCCTTCTGTCGATACATTCCCATCGTTGGTTGAAATGAAATTCACCAAAGGGAAATGTGTTCCAGTCCAAATGACAGAAAAAGTTTTTTCCAAGCACTATGATGATGCGCTTTATCAGATTACATTGCGATCTATATACGAGATTTTTGCAGATAAATATTTAAGTTTTGTAAATTCTGTTGCATTTAACGGGTGGGTTAGTGCTCTTAATAAAGCTAATGGCAAAATAGAAACTAATTGTATATTGTCGATTAAAACAAATAGAGAACAGATTACTGACATTGACTTTATGAATGTTAGCCCGAAAGCCTGTTTCAAATCTCTAAAAGGTGTTGCAAGTAGTCAGCTTTATACTATTACAGCCATACAGCCTATTGTGGCACTTAATAGATCGGATAAAAGGTTTATTGAACATTATGATGTAGGAACCGAAATAGACAATTCTACCAATCTTGCTTCTATGCATTGGGAGGATTTTGAACATCTGATTAGAGAGCTATTTGAAAAGGAGTTTAGCTGTAATGGAGGTGAGGTAAAGGTTACCCAAGCCAGTCGAGATGGGGGTGTTGATGCTATTGCTTTTGATCCGGACCCTATTCGTGGTGGAAAAATTGTAATTCAAGCAAAACGGTACACAAACACGGTTGGTGTTTCTGCGGTCAGGGATTTATATGGAACTGTTTTGAATGAAGGTGCAACGAAGGGCATTCTTGTTACGACGTCAGACTATGGCGGCGATTCATACGAATTCGCAAAAGATAAGCCGATTCACTTGATGAATGGCGCGAATCTTTTATGGTTATTAGAAAAGCATGGTCAACACGCAAGAATCGACATTAACGAAGCGAGAAAACTAATGGCTCAATAGATGATCAAAATAAAATGAATAAGACAGATTCCGACAAACTTGCTGCAATTCATAGGAGTGCAGAAATTAATAAATTAGAGATTGAGAATATGATAGACATTTTTGAAAAGAAAATGTCTATTGTAGAAAATAAATTAATCGAGTATGAATGTCGTTATGAATTGACAGAGCGACAGGAAGATATGATGTATAAATTACAGGAGCAACTTAATGAGATGCAAGATTCTATTGATAGTATTGAAGAAGTACGCAATGCACTGGAAGATTTGATTTCCGCAACTGTTAGTTTTGTATGATTTATTCCAAATTTTTTGCGGCCTGATAGCTCTTATGGGGTTGATGGGTTAATTGTTTGAAAGTTGGTATTTTAGAATGAAGCCATCTGTTTAGCTTCTGGAGCTTTTTCTTGATTTGCAATAGTGACGGAGGTCGTATTTATCCATTATTACGGTACTCTGAAAAAATTGTAAGGTAGATTTCCGGTAAGCCGTTTGAGACGGTTTTGTCGGATTGTATTATTACTCTTTGTCATTCTCTTTAATGGTAATGCCTATCATGACGGTTTCTGCCTGTGCGTTGTTCCATACGGAGTGGGGAATACCGCCTTTGACGATGAACGCTTCGTTTTCGCGGATGATTCGCTCTTGTCCGTCCAGCAGCACTTTGGCTTCTCCCTGCGTGACGATGAACAGGTGGTCGGTAGCGTGGGTGTGGGGCGTGACGGGGCCGCCGCCGTCAGGGGCGAGATAGGCGATGGCGCCGTTTACGATCTGGCCGCAGGCTCCGAACAGATTTTTGGCCAGGAAATTTACGTGTTCGGATGGTGTGATGAATCCATCTTTTTTATACATATCGGTATTTTTTTGAAGTTGTCCGGGGTATTTTGCCCGTTATTTGTTGAAGCGAGTACAGATTGTTAAGACGAATCGAGTACCTTAGATTTGCGCAGTAAACAGGAGATGAGATAGAGTTGGTAATTTTGTAGA
>ENA-OZLS01000732-OZLS01000732.1-human-gut-metagenome-genome-assembly--contig:-NODE-732-length-12121-cov-5.934941_pt1 | contig 12121 bp, 9 predicted proteins | sample MGYA00243864_ERZ653793 | MGnify/ENA primary metagenome ERZ653793 (study PRJEB26926, sample SAMN06164605) | human gut metagenome | biome: ENVO:00009003; feature: ENVO:2100002; material: ENVO:00002003...
AGTCGTCGGCAGCGTCAGATGTGTATAAGAGACAGCCGTCGCGGAGCGTCCACTCGATTTCGGGCAGCGGCTCGGTGTAGAGCATGTTGTCCCGTGAGATCTTGTCAGTGCAGGTCATCTCGCCTGCGGGGTAGTTCTGGAATACGACGGCCTCCAGGCCCCCCTTGAAGTTGCCCACGTTGGCCAGCACCTGCTCGGCCGGGGTGATGCGCAGCAGCGAGTCCCGCTGGAGCGTCTTGTAGGAGAAGAATTTCGTAACCTTCCCGCCGGCCTGCAACAGCAGCAGATCCTGCATCGGCTTCTCTCTGTCGGGGCGCCGCAGCCACTCCATGCGGTAGCTCACCTCGAGCGTGGCGGTGTCCAGCACGGTCTGTGGTATGTCGCCCGTTTCGAGGGCCTGTGCCCCGCCGTCGGTCGAGTAGGAGATGACGGTCTGCGCCCGTCCTGCGGTTGCGGCTGCCAGCGCGGCGGCGATGATAAGGAAGGTGAGTTTTGTTTTCATGGCTTCGGTGTGTTGGTTTACGCTGCAATATTACCCCGAAAAACGAAGGGCGATGGTTAACGCCGCGTTAAGAAGTGTTAAATAATGTTAACGCCGGCGACAGGAGTGTTTTTATTCGTATTTTTGCAGTATAAACCCCTCGGCCGTGGATAAGAACCGTTTCAGAAATATCTCGTTCTGCGCGATCGGCGCCCTGCTGGCGCTGGCCCTCGTGCAGGCGTGGAGCCTGTGGCGGATGTATGCCGACCGTGCGGAGGAGTTTTCGCGCAAGGTGACCCTCGCCATGAACCGCGCGGCGTACGACGACCTGCTGATGGGCAACCGGCGCCGGACGTCGCAGACCCGGACGTCGGTCGTGACGACGGGCAATATCGACTCCGTGAGGACGGATATGATCGGTGCGATCTCGGTAGAGAACCTCGGAACTGCCGGCAAGGTGATCTCCCTCAGGCCGAAGGTCGACACGGTGCGGACGAACATCGCCCTGCGCCGCGGTGACAAGACCCGTTATATTTATCAGGAGGTGCATATGCCTTCGTTCACGGCCCTCCAGTTCAACCTGTCCCGCTACGACTCCCTGCTGACGCGTTACCTGGCCGATGCCGGCATCGGCCTGCCCTACAGCGTCGACGTGATCCGCGGCCGGGACGGCGGCGATGTTGCCGAAATCCGGCTCGACAGCCTGGCGGCGCGGACAACGGGGGCGGAACGGGAGGAGGCGGTCATCGCTTCGCAGAAGGATGCTCCGCAGATACGGAACCCGAAGGTGTTCACCTCGCGCGTTACCACGGACGACAAGCTGCTTTTCCGGGTGAAGATCGAAAACCCCCACCGGGAACTGCTGCGCGAGCTGTTCGGCATCATCCTCACCTCAGCGCTCATGCTGCTCGTCGTCGCGTTCGTGGTCATCTACCTGTTGCGGACGCTGTTCCGGCAGAAGACGCTCGAGGAGATGAGGATGGATTTCACGCACAATATCACCCATGAACTGAAGACCCCGATTGCCGTGGCCTATGCGGCCAACGACGCGCTGGAGAATTTCGGGGCGGCCGACGATGGGGTGCGGCGTGCGAAGTACCTGGGTGTGATCCGCAGCCAGCTGACGGCTTTGTCGGAGATGGTCGAGCGCATCCTCACCATGTCGCGTGAGGAACGCGAGGATTTCACGCTCCGCCGCGAGCGTATCCCCCTGGCCGGGATGCTCGGGGCGCTGGCCGAGAAGTTCCGGATGCAGGCGGCCAAACCCGCACGGGTCACGGTGGATGTTTCACCCGAAGGGCTGACTGCCTTCGCCGACCGCTTCCACCTCTCGCATGCCCTGGACAACCTGGTCGATAATGCCCTGAAATATTCCGGCGAGGAGGTGCATATCCGCATTTCGGCCGGTCGTGACGGCGGCCGGGTCGTCCTGCGCGTTGCCGACGACGGCGTGGGCATCCCGCGTGCTGCGCAGGCGCATATCTTCGATAAGTTCTACCGCGTGCCTACGGGCGACATTCACAATGTCAAGGGCTTCGGCCTCGGGCTGTATTACGTCGGGCTGATCGCCGCCAAACACGGCGGCTCGGTCGCAGTGGAGAGCACCGAGGGGCGCGGTACGACCTTCACCCTGATACTTCCGGACGATGGGCGATAAGATCAGACTGCTGCTCGTAGAGGACGAGCAAACCCTCGCGGGGATCATTGCCGATACCCTTTCCGAAAAGGGGTTCGAGGTGACGGTCGCCCATGACGGCGAGGCCGGGTTGCGGGCGTTCCGCGGGTCGCGCCCCGATGTGGTCGTGTCGGATGTCATGATGCCTTGTATGGACGGGTTCACCTTCGTCGGGCGTCTGCGCCGCGAGGCGCCCGGGGTGCCTGTGCTTTTCCTCTCGGCGCGCTCGGCGGCCGAGGACGTGGTGCAGGGATTCGAGACCGGGGGCAACGATTACCTGCGCAAGCCCTTTGCCATGAGCGAGCTGATCGTGCGGGTCAGGGCGCTTGCCGGGCGTGCGGGCGTCGGGAAAGCGCGTACGGAACGTGTGTTCGAACTGGGGCGTATGCGTTTCGACGCCGAGCGCCAGCGGCTCTCGTGCGACGGCGTGGTGACGGAACTTTCGGCCCGCGAATCCGAAGTGCTGCAATACCTCTGCCGGAATGCAGGCGAGATCGTGCCGATGAAAACCCTGCTGGTGAATATCTGGGGCGACGATTCGTTTTTCAATGCCCGCAGCCTGCATGTCTTCATCACCCGCCTGCGCCACCGCCTTGCGGCCGACCCGTCGATCCAGTTGGTGAACGTGCGGGGAGTGGGGTATAAGCTGCTAATGCGCTGAGGCGGGGTGTTAAAAAATGGAGCAGGCAGGAATCGCAGTTCCTGCCTGCTCCATTTTTACAAGGCTGGATAATAATTTTCAGGTTTCCTATATGTAAATTATTCTTGGCTCCACTCTTCAAATTCTTTAAGAATATCATCTGTCATGTAGGATAGGCGTTTTTCTTTCAGAATCTCATCGATGGAACTATATGATATATACGAACAAATGTCAGCTAAAGGACCTCGTTCCATAACAGCAAATACTGGGCGTGTAATTTGTTCTAATACGGCGTCTCGTCGTTCTTCCGATGCAACAATATGGATTTTGATGTCTAACATTGGTTGTAAAGAGAGGAGATCTGCCATCCTAAGGATGCCAGAGTAAATAGATGTTGTCCCTTCTACTTCAAATGCACGCACAATAGATCTACGTTGTATCCATAGCACGTCAATATTTTTGATCGTTTTTAAGGTTGTTTCGTCAAAAATTATCGGAAGCTCTTCTAAGAGAGTGTTCTCTTTCGGATGCCAAAATTCTGCAACTCGGCTTCTATCTGCCTTTGGCAACCAAATTTTGAACCCGAATATTTCTCCAATTTTAGCCAGCTTAGCCTGTACTTTTATGGATTCTCTTTGTTCGGTTTGCGGCTGATCCTTCTTTTCGATTGCATCGTCGTCAGGAACAGAAACAATGGTTTCCTTTCCGGAAATAATACGTATTTTCGATGCTTTGATCTTTTTAGTGTCTTTTTCGGAAAGAGGATAAACTGTTTGTTGCTTTGCTTGCCGTTTTAGCAAATCGACTAAAAATTCACCATCGGCATTGTCCCAGCGTAAAGGACTGGAAAAAACTTTATATGTCCATTTAGTACTGTCTTTCGGCAATCCTTTTGTTATTGATAATGTATTCCATATTAAATCTTCGTGTATCGGAATTGCGAGTTCGAAAGGAAGCCATACGAGCGGTTTGACCTTGAAGCGCAGGCAAAACGGATCGTTCTCTTCGATAAAGATCGGAGAATTGTCTTCATATGGAGCGCTTATTACCTCAAGGACACCAATAAATCGCTGAATTTTAGTGCAATAACAAATAAATATGTCTCCAGCTTTGATGCCTTGGTTTTTGACATATGATTTGCGCGATATTCTAAAACCGGTAACATCTCTATTTGAATTGGTAAAAGCTGTTGCCGTATTAGGAGAAAAAAGATTTATATAGTATTTCATACTGTCATGGATTTTGAAAAGCGACTTTCTTTCTCAAAAGTAATCTAAAGCGTATGATTATACAAATATATTTTGGGAATTGTGCTGTTCTTCAATATACTTTGCATTTCCGTGAGAGACTGTTAATTGAAAGAAATTTATCTTTTTCGGCAAATGCAGTCCGTCAGGTGATCGTCGATAAATCCTGCCGCCTGCAGGTGGGCGTAACAAATCGTGCTGCCGAAGAATTTGAATCCCCGTTTTTTCATGTCTTTGCTCATGGCATCGGATTGGGGCGAGGATACCGGAATCTCGCTCAACGACCGGAAGGTGTTGGTAATCGGCTTCCGGTCGGGAAAGAACGACAGGGTGTAGTTGTAGAAACTGCCGAACTCTTCCTGTATGGCGAGGAATAGCCTTGCGTTTGTGATTGCGGATTTGATTTTCAACCGGTTTCTTACAATGCCGTCGAACCGCATCAGCCGTTCGACGTCGTGGTCGGTCATTTGTGCCACCCGTCCGGCGTCGAAATCGCAGAAGGCCTTGCGATACCCCTCACGCTTTCTGAGTATCGTTATCCAGCTCAACCCGGCCTGGGCGCTCTCCAGGACAAGAAATTCGAACAACGTCTTGTCGTCGGTCACCAATTTCCCCCACTCCTGGTCATGGTATTTCACATACAGCTCGTCGGTTCCGCACCAGCCGCACCGTCCGTTTATCATGTCCTGCATAGTCATAATGTTTACAATTCGGAGTAAAGATAACCGATTCCCGGCTTCGTGCCAAATTTTAAGCCCGCTTCGCCCATTATGGGTTGTCATATTGCAAACGTTGCGATGAAAAGAATCCGAATTGGCAGGTGCGAAACGTGCTTTTATCGGAACAGCTTTGCTCCGGAAGAAGATCGTAAATTCGATTGTAAGGTGTTGATATACAGATTAAAATTTTCTTGTTTGCGCAAATTCGCTCACAAAAAAAGTCTCCAAAAGGAGACTGAAAAGTGCGGATAAAGGTGCTTCCGCACTAAATGAACCTATATGTATATCAGTTGTTTGCGTCGGTTTTTTGGCCTCGTTCCCCGCATTGCCTACCGCTTTTTTGCATGGGTCTGCACCGGCTTGCGTGTTTTGCCTTTACTACAACCGTATCTTCTTGCAAGACAGTACAAAGATAGTCATTTTCACCGAAAAACCCAAATGCGGAAATTTTTTGGAGATGCGGGTGGATTTTTCTACTTTTGTTTATATGGACAGAGGAGAAATTATCATATACCAGACTGCCGACGGCGAGACCTGTTTGGACGTCCGCATGGAGAACGACAGCGTGTGGCTGACGCAGGCGCAGATGGTCGAATTATTTAACTCGACCAAACAGAATGTAAGTCTTCATATAAACAATTTGTTCAAAGAAGGCGAACTCGAACGTGAGGCAACTGTCAAGGAATACTTGATAGTTCAACAGGAAGGACATCGCTCCGTGAAGCGTAAAATTACGGCTTATAATCTCGACGTAATTATCTCTGTTGGCTACCGTGTTAAATCGCAACGCGGCACACAGTTCCGTATCTGGGCGAACAAGGTCCTGAAAGAGTACCTTATAAAAGGCTATGCCGTCAACAGTCAAGCGAAGATCGAGCAGTTGGAGGAACTGAAACAGACTGTCCGTCTGCTCTCCAATGTCTTGGCTACGAAAGATATTACGAGATCCGAAGCGGTTGGGTTGCTGCGCGTGATTACGGACTATACTTACGGTCTCGATACGCTCGACCGTTACGATTACCAGCAGTTGGAAGTGTCGGCTACTACGACCGAGGAACCGTTTCATGCGACGTATGAAAATGCGATGGAGGCGTTGCAGGTGTTGCGCGACAAGTTCGGAGGCAGCGAGCTGTTCGCCCACGAGAAGGACGAGTCGTTCAAAAGCACGATGGGTGCGATTTACCAGACCTTCGGCGGCCACGACCTTTACCCGAGCGTCGAGGAGAAAGCGGCCAATCTGCTCTATCTGACGGTCAAGAACCACTCGTTCAGCGACGGTAACAAACGCATCGCCGCTTTTCTGTTTCTGTGGTTTTTGGAGAACAATCGGATTCTCTACCGTGCCGACGGTTCGCGCCTCTTGGACAACAATACGCTGGTCGCTCTGACACTGATGATCGCCGAAAGCCGCACGGAGGAAAAGGACGTGATGACGAAGGTTGTGGTGAACCTGATAAACAAGAACAATTAGGATTCTTTGTTTGGGTCTCGTTCCTGTTGAGGCTTTGTCGTGTCGGTGTGTTGATTCTCGGTTGTCATCCGATTAATTTCAGGAGTTTGCTTTCTGTTGTGTTCGAAAATAGGCGGCGGAGGTGTTCATAAATACGTTCGAATGATTCGGATGGTGTGCGTTCGACGCGGAGTGGGCCGTAGAACGTTTCGGGTGCTGTATACCGTGTGATACCCCAGCCGTAGCGGTTGCCGCGGCGATCGACGTTGTATTCGAAATCGGCGATCACCAGCCGCATCTCCATTTGCAGCCTTGTCAGAATCGGATCGAGTGAAATCTTCTCGTCCTCTGCGACTTTCGATGTCGAGGTGTTCGTCGAACGTTTTCCGCGCCCTCGGGCGAACCCCAGCATTTGGCGCAATTCCTTGATGGTGGCCGTTCCTTCGATCAGAACAGTTTGTAATACCACGTCGTCAAGGGCCGCTGTGTCCTCGTTTGGTGCCAGCAGTCGGGAGCGGCGGTAGTTCGTAAGGTCGGGTAACCACTCGCGGCTGACAAAGCCAGCTTTGCGGGCGAAGAATTTGCCGTAGGCACAGTGTCCTTCACGGATGACAGGGCCTTTCCACTCCCATGCTCCTTCTTCGTCGGTGAACCAATACTCAGGGACGACCATCTCTTCGACGGAAAAACCGGGAATGCCGCACCGGAAAAAGGGGAGGAATCCGAGTTCCGCGCAGCGTGCCTCTATGTCCGCAGGACTTTTCAAACGTCGCTTCATGGTATTGTTTATTTTCGAGGTCTTATACCTTTTTATCAGTCTGTAAATATAAACTGAATTTATTATTTTGTCAAAAAATATATGACTTAGACGCGGTATGAAAAAGAGATCAATGATTCATGACAAATGTGTCGATGGTGACGGTAGACTGCCACATGATTTCGAAGCCTGTCGTTCTGCGGAAGTTACCTGTGATTTGGAACAAAATATAACCTTCATCCGGCGGTCGAAGGTTAGGGACAGACACCACCGATTTTCGGAAAGTAAACTATAAGACGGGAAACGTCAAACAGCAAATATCATCTGTTGTGCGGTCGCGTCTGCAGATTTACAGATGATCGTCTTACGGTAAGTTCTGCACCCTGCTGGAGTTGTTCAATATTTCGGTCAAGGAACGCACGAGTATAATCGACGGACGGAGCTATGCCGGCTTATCTATAGAGCTATGACCGACGATGGTTATGGAATAGGCACGCCCTTCAAGTCGAGTAAAATAGGGAAAGATGTCGCTTATAAAGCCCTGCAAAGGAAAAACTGAAAGAACCGGGAGCACTCGACTATTTGTGCCATATGGGCAAAGCCGCCATGATCCCATACAATACACGGGACGAGTTCCGGCAACAACTCAAAGCGGATGGTATCAACCCCGTGGCAGAATTTACGGCGTAACGTTAGTTGACCATGCCAATGGCATTGTCGCCAACGGTTCGGTGCTGGGCAAGGAGCTCTCGGCTCATGTTTTCAACGAACTGTTCCTTGCATCCGAAAAAGAAGAATAGCCATACCGTAGGACAGTACGCGGAACGCAAACACGAGTCGCAAAACCATACCGCAAATCCTGTATTAGGAATTGTCGACACGTTGTTGGATTTGGCCGATGTGTGGGCTTTCGAGGAAGATGCTTTTCACGCAAGATCCGGACATTCCTTGCTGGGAGACGCTGCAACTTAATAGGGTGGCGTGCGAAAGTAAAAAGACCAGCAATCGATGATTGTCGGTCTTTTTACGAGACTTGGAATCAGTCTGTTATTTCGGCATTTATAGGATAATAATAGAGAGGTGTATAATTAGACCAAAACACAGATCTGCCGCCCCATTTAGCATAAACCCGATAAATTCTTAAAAGTTCTTTTTCAACGATATCTTTTTCCGCATATTGTATATCCCATTTTTTGGGTTTATTGCGCAAAAAATAAGGTTTGTATGAATCGAGTATGTATTTTAATAGGGGTTTGAATATTTCCGGCTTGAATTGTTCCTTGTATTTCGTCAATACCCAACCGAAATGCAGAAAACAGGCATTCAGATATTGGGAGTTGTGCATGATGATCTTGTTTGCAAGGAGCATATATTCCTCTTGATATTTAGACACTCCGTTTGCTTGGATTTCATTCACCAAGCATGCAATGGCGTTATTCGTATGTTCGTCGTCGATCAGCAGTTCCGATAATTTGTTTCCGCCTCTGTACTTGTTGTACAGCGAAGTGGCTTTTTTTACGGATTGGCGGTACGTCGGAACCTTGTCGAGTACGGTTTTGTTCTGTCTTAAAAATTGCAGCATGATGCTTAGAATCTGTTTCCAGTTGCTGAAAAGATTGAACCCGTGATTCATTCCTTGCGCAGTCACATCATCTATGGCATCTAATGCAATGAGCATTTTGTTATAAATCGTCGTTATTTGCCGTTCATCGAATCCGATATCATTTTGGATTATATTGATATCCAGTATGTGTCCGTAATGGCTGACTTGATGTCTGTCCTTGCTTATTCCTGTAAGCCACAGTGAATGGCTGTTTATGGCAATGTCTCGCAATTTAGCCTTTAATTCGGGAAAATCCTTTGCGAAGCATGATACTGCTGTCAGCAGTGTGATGTCTTTGTACTTGTCCTCGGACAAAGACATGAATTTGCGGCACAATTTATTTTTATCGCTCACTTTCTGGGTGTTCAATAATACATAGAATTGTGCGGGCGTTTCTGCGACATCTATCAGGTTAGCTATTTTGCCGCTTATCGTATTGTTTAGCGAGGTCAGCTGGTTGGATGCTGCGATGAGCAGCTCATTGTGAAAATTGTCTATTTTGGCGGGAGCGGTGACGCATTCGTTTATTATTTGTTGCTTGAACTCGGTATCGTGTACCAATTCGACTGAATTGATGATGAAATCATAATCCGGAGATATGCGGTTCCGATCCGGAAAATCCGGGGTGAATTCGAAAGAATCGTATACTTGTTTGAATGAATCGATCCATCTTTCGAGAGCGACGGCTTTCATGAAAATCGGTGCGGCGATGTAGATCGCATCTCTGACGTTTTTCGGGCAACATGTATCCAGACTTGTTTGGAGCATCTGATTCAGCATGTCCGGAAGCATGGAGGCCAGTTTATGACTGTATATGTAATCTTGAGCTACTTTACGAATAATATCTTTTGAGTTGCCGTATAGTAGCGTAAAATATAAGCATGGATATGGATAGTATTCATATATGTTCTCATATACGGCAATCCATTTGTCTTTGTTCATGAAGTTTAAGTTTCGTGTTTCTGTCGGTAAACCCAATTCGATGAACAGTTGAATTATTTTTGTCGAATTGACCTGCGGAACATTATATGTATTGAACTTGACGGTCTTTTTCGCATTGCCGTACGGGACTTTGTTTTCCGATTGGGTTATTTGATCCTGCAGGCTGTTGATAAGCCGCCATATCTGTATCAAATCAGGGTTATGCTGTTCTACCCAGTCTTTGCGCGTGCGAACATCTTTATCTAGCGATATATGTCCATTTTCATCGTTGAAAAAAATTCCTCTGATTTGGGGCAGAATGTCGAGTGCATATTTGTAGTCTTGTATACATGTGAAATTTTCTTGTTGAAGTAGGTTGAGAATTTGTTCCGACTTTATTTCCGTGTCGTCGAAAACCGATAGAAGAATCTGTTTTCGTACTTTATTGAATGCGGTATCCGGATTCCATGCGTCGAGTAATTGTTTCGCTTTGCCGAACCGAAGTGCAAACAACTCACCCCATATGCATTCATACAGGGAATCCTCTTTAGCTTTGGGTAGCTCGTCGATAGGTTGGTTTTGTAAAATGCGCGAACGTAAAGCCAGCAGGGCATATTTAGTCCGGAGTTGATCTTCGATTTTCGTATCTTGTAAAAGCCGCTTGAGATGCTGGTTGTCCAGAACGGCGCTTAACGGCATCAGTTCACCTTTTATTGCCGCATATAGTAATTTTGCTGTTTCGACCTTACGGGGATCATGCTCGATCAATTTTTTCGCCTTACTGAAGGTTGCAATACGGCGATGATGGCTGTAATCGGTTTGTGACGGAATCCTGTTGTACTCCGCGAGGTTGTAAACACAGTCGATTTGGGGAATGATGGCATCGGTTATCAGTTTCTCAGGGGGATTTATCTGAATATTCTCCCACGCATTCTTATAATTTTCGTATTTGGTCTTGTCCGTTGCTATTGCATTCAGGAAATGGAGTATCCTCTCTTTGGGTGTTGAGGCAGTCGGGAACTCCTGTGCGAGATTGACCGGTTTTATGTAATGATTTTTCAGCAATAACAGTTTATCCTCTGTAAGGGGTGTGTCGTCCACATTGATAAAATATATGGGGTTGGTGTGCTCCTTGCGTTTTCTTTCGTTGTTTTTATCCAGAACATCCTTTACCCAATCGATCCAAGCTAAGAAATTCGGGTCGTTTCCGGAAAAACCGATCAGACAGAAAGCTCCGCGAAGAAGCGATACTTTCATTAAATTAACGAAAGCCTCGTGTTTGTGCGGATATTCGTCGTAATCCTCCTTGCAGATGATATAATGTCTATGAGTGTCGTTGTCGAATCCGTATGGGTTGACATTCGAACTTCGGAGGTTTCCGTGCAGTTTGTAGATATTCTTCTTATTTTCCGTAAGCGATATTTGAAATGCTTTCTCTATAAGTTGATAAACTTTTTCTCTGTTTGCTTCTGCCGAGTTTATTATACTTTCCAGTTCTGTTTTCTTTGTTTCGAATGCCGTGATGTTTTCCACATGTTTTTCATCGATGGAATCTATATCGGTGAAAGGATTCAGATTGACATCAAAATCTTTAAGGGCGTCGTTCGTTTTTTGCAGAATCGTTTCGATGGATTCATGGCCGGTCATTGACTCGCTGGAAGGCATGCGGAGCTCTTCGATTTGCCTCTTTAACTGCGATACGGTTTCGGTATAGGAATTCTTATGATTTTCGTGCCGGTCTAACTGACGAATCGCCTTGTTCTGTTCGTCAATGTGTTTTTCTGCGATATCCGTTCCCCCGAAAATATCTAACGTGTTGTCGTAGTTGAACGTGTAGATATTTTTGATTCCGAGGGAAAGCAGTTTTTTATGGCACTCCAAGTAAGGTTGCGTATCGATGCATTTGTCATTGAGCATGACGACGAAAGTTCCATTGTCCTGTTTTTTCAAATAAGGAGTGTGGGTTTCTATGTATACGTCGATAGCTTCATGGTAGCCTTTCCTGCGGACATATTCGGATGCAATTCCCAAATAACCTATTCGATGAATTATATTTCGTACGGCCCGCTTCTGCTTTTCCCGATTTTTGGATTCGCATTCCGGATACATTTCGGTTACCATCGGACATAGGAGTTCGTCCCATAAGGGGAATTTGTCGGATATGTTTTTGCTGAATCCGGCTCCGATGATGAAAGACATATTCCTGTCTTCGATACATTTTCTAATTTTCTTGATGCAATCTCGGTCTGTCATGGGTCGTAGTTTTGGTGGAATATTTATTCTTTGGCCACTTTGAGCAGCTGTTCCGTCCAGTCCGACAGGAACAAGGGAATATTCAGTATTCCTCCGTCCCGTTTGAGGTTGTTCATCGAGTAGCGCAGGGCCAGTTCGGGTGCGAACCAGTCAATGTATACGCCGCCCAGGCTCTTGCCGCTGAGTCGGGTTCCGGATTTGACCTCTGCGGGCACATTTTACCAACATGATTTGTGCAAATATAGACATTTATCGAATGTTTCGGTGCCTTGCCGGCGAGAATTCATGCTCCGTCGTTGCAGGTCGCCTTTTTGTGAGTCTTTTCCATGCTTGCGGCCTTTTCTCGGAGACTCGCCGTCGCTGTCGAATGCTTTG
>ENA-OZLS01000744-OZLS01000744.1-human-gut-metagenome-genome-assembly--contig:-NODE-744-length-11909-cov-9.689219_pt1 | contig 11909 bp, 9 predicted proteins | sample MGYA00243864_ERZ653793 | MGnify/ENA primary metagenome ERZ653793 (study PRJEB26926, sample SAMN06164605) | human gut metagenome | biome: ENVO:00009003; feature: ENVO:2100002; material: ENVO:00002003...
ACTTCGGCGGCGTGGAGAACCTGAAGGGCAAGAAGGTCGCCATGACCTGGGCCTACTCTCCCTCCTACGGCAAGCCTCTGTCCGTACCTCAGGGCGTCATCGGCCTGTTCACCCGCTTTGGCATGGATGTGACGTTGGCCCATCCCGAGGGCTATGACGTCATGCCCGAGGTGGAGGAGGTCGCCCGCAAGAACTGCGAGAAGTACGGCTCCAAGTTCCACAAGACCAACGACATGAAGGAAGCCTTCAAGGATGCCGACATCGTGTATCCCAAGAGCTGGGCGTCCTACGCCGCCATGGAGGAGCGCACCAAGCTGTACGCCGCCGGCGACAAGGAGGGCATCGACGCGCTGGAGAAGCGCCTGCTGGCCCAGAACGCCGAGCATAAGGACTGGGCCTGCACCGAGGAGATGATGAAGCTCACCAAGGACGGCAAGGCGCTGTACCTGCACTGCCTGCCCGCCGACATCACCGGCCTCAGCTGCGCCGAGGGCGAGGTGGACAACTCCGTGTTCGACCGCTACATCGTGCCCCTGTACAAGCAGGCCTCCTACAAGCCCTACATCATCGCCGCCATGATCTTCATGGCACAGGTGAAGGATCCCGTCAAGGCTCTGATGGAGCTGGACGAGGGCAAGAGCAGCCGCAAGATCTTCTAAAATAAATACACCACCCGCAACAGCGGCGGCATCGCCGCCGCTGTTGTTTTGTATTCACTCACATTACATTTTCATTCAAAACGAGGTATATCACTATGTCTAAGAGGATCGTCATCGCTCTGGGCGGCAACGCACTGGGCAATACCGCCGCCGAGCAGCTCCAGCTCGTCACCGAAACTGCCCGTTCCATCGTGGATCTCATCGCCGCCGGCAACGAGGTGGTGGTGGCCCACGGCAACGGCCCGCAGGTGGGCATGATCAATCTGGGTCTCAGCACCGCCGCCGAGGCCAAGGCCATCAAGGCCGGCATGCCCTTCCCCGAGTGCGGCGCCATGTCCGAGGGCTACATCGGCTATCACCTGCAGCAGGCCATCGGCAATGAGCTGATGAGCCGCGGCATGGACAAGCCCGTGGCTACCATCGTCACCCAGACCGTGGTGTCTGAGGATGACCCCGCCTTCCAGAACCCCACCAAGCCCGTGGGCGCTTTCTACGACAAGGAGACGGCCGACCGCATCGCCGCCGAGAAGGGCTACACCATGGTAGAGGACGCCGGCCGCGGCTACCGTCAGGTCGTCCCCTCCCCCAAGCCCTTTGACATCGTGGAGAAGGCCTCCATCAAGGCGCTGGTGGACGCCGGCCATGTGGTCATCGCCGTGGGCGGCGGCGGCATCCCCGTCATCCGCAAGGACGGCAGGCTGTCCGGCACCCCCGCCGTCATCGACAAGGACTTCGGCAGCGAGCTGCTGGCCGAGCTGCTGGATGCCGACATGCTCATCATCCTCACCGCCGTGGAGAAGGTGGCCATCAACTTCAACAAGCCTGACCAGAAGGGTCTGGACGACCTGACCCCCGCCGAGGCGTACAGGTATATGGAGGAGAACCAGTTCGCCAAGGGCTCCATGCTGCCCAAGGTGCAGGCCGCCGTGAAGTTCGCCGAGTCCAAGCCCGGCCGCACCGCCCTCATCACCCTGCTGGAGAAGGCCAGGGACGGCATCGAGGGCAAGACGGGTACCCGGGTGCATCAGTAACGCTTCTCCCACAGTCGATTTGGCCTTTATGCCAAACAAAAGTTTTTCTTATAGCACACATTTTTAGTTGAAATCCGAAGCACTTTCCTGTATAATACTGCCATCCTGTCGGATGTGAATGCCGGGGTCGGCCCCCGTTATTCAGGCGTGCGGTAAATTTACCCTTACCTTCAGCCGCATGTCACATATTTAAAGGAGGAAAACAAGAATGAAAAAGTTCCTTGCACTGATCATCGCTCTGGTCATGGCTCTGAGCCTGGTGGCCTGCGGTGAGCAGAAGCAGCCTGACACGCCCGATGTCCCCGATGACGGCGAACAGCAGCAGACTGCTTCCATCAAGGTGGGCTTCATCACCCTGCACGATGAGAACTCCACCTACGACCTCAACTTCATCAACGCTGCCAAGAAGGCCATCGCCGACCTGGGTCTGACCGAGGATAACTACATCCTGAAGACCAATGTCCCCGAGGGTCAGGAGTGCTACGAGACCGCCATGGACATGGTGGACAAGGGCTGCAACATCATCTTCGCCGACAGCTTCGGTCATGAGCCTTACATGATCGACGCCGCCAAGGAGAACCCCGATGTCCAGTTCTGCCACAGCACCGGCACCCGCGCTCACACCGAGGGTCTGGCCAACTACCACAACGCTTTTGCCTCCATCTACGAGGGCCGCTATCTGGCCGGTATCGCTGCCGGTCTGAAGCTGAACGAGATGATCGAGGCCGGTAAGTTCACCGCTGAGGAAGCCAAGATCGGCTATGTCGGCGCCTTCACCTACGCCGAGGTGGTCTCCGGCTACACCTCCTTCTTCCTGGGCGCCCGCTCCGTCTGCCCCACCGTCACCATGGAAGTGACCTTCACCGGCAGCTGGTACGATGAGACTCTGGAGAAGACCGGCGCCGAGCTGCTGATCGACCGCGGCTGCAAGCTGATCAGCCAGCACGCCGACTCCTACGGTGCTCCTACCGCCTGCCAGAACGCCGGCGTTCCCAACGTCTCCTACAACGGCTCCACCAAGAATGTCGGTGCCGACACCTACATCATCTCCTCCCGTATCGACTGGGCCCCCTACTATGAGTACGCCATCAAGGCTGTCATGGACGGCACCGAGATCGCTACCGACTGGACCGGCACTCTGGCCACCGGTTCCGTGGTTCTGGAAGAGCTGAACACTGACGTCGCCGCTGCCGGTACCGCCGAGGCCATTGCCGCGGCTACCACCAAGCTGGAGAACGGTGAGCTCCACGTCTTCGACGTGAGCACCTTCACCACCAGAGCCGACGACACCATGAACACTTTCAAGGTCGACTTCCTGAAGGTCGATGCTGACGGTCACATCACCTCCTATCTGGCTGACGTCGATACCGACGAGGCCTATACCGGTGATACCGAGGTCGTTCACGATGGTTACTTCTCCGAGTCCGAGAAGCGCTCCGCTCCTTACTTCGATCTGCAGATCGACGGCATTGAGCTGCTGAACACCGCCATGTAACACCGTCCCGAAAGGACAATATCCCGCACCACGACGAGGTGGGCTGCGAAAGCAGCCCACCTTTTCTCCTTATCCCGCAAGGCTTTTGACGAATTCCACAAAGGGAACAAGTTATTCTTGTGTAACCTCACATTCTTTGTATGTACCTTACAATTTTTTTGCTGTTTTTGATTTACAACCTTCGACATATATGCTAAAATGACGCGTACGGGTTTATACACCCTTATGCATTACCAGGTGTTGCAGCCCTCTGCGACGAAAGAAAGGATGACAGCCTTGGAAAACAAATGCGCGATCAAAATGGAGAACATCACCAAGCGGTTTGGCTCCGTGGTGGCCAACAACGCCATCAACATGGAGCTGCGCGAGGGCGAGATCCTGTCCCTGCTGGGTGAAAACGGCAGCGGCAAGACCACGCTGATGAACATGCTCTCCGGCATCTACTTCCCCGATGAGGGACAGATCTACATCCACGACCAGCCTGTGACCATCGCATCTCCCAAGGATGCCTTCGACCTCGGTATCGGCATGATCCACCAGCACTTCAAGCTGGTCGACCTGTTCACCGCCACGGAGAACATCATTCTGGGTCTGGAGGGCAAGCTGGATCTGGCCAACGCCCGTAAAAAGGTGCAGGAAATCTGCGACCGCTACGGGTTTGACATCGACCCCGACATGAAGATCTACGACATGTCCGTTTCTCAGAAGCAGACCGTCGAGATCGTCAAGGTGCTGTACCGCGGCGCCGACATCCTCATTCTGGATGAGCCCACCGCCGTGCTGACCCCGCAGGAGACGGACAAGCTGTTCGCCGTCATGCGCAACATGAAGGCCGACGGCAAGTCCCTTATCATCATCACCCACAAGCTCCACGAGGTGCTGGACGTGTCCGACCGCGTGGCCGTGCTCCGCAAGGGCGAGTACATCGGCGACGTGCTGACCAAGGACGCCGACCAGCAGTCCCTGACGGACATGATGGTGGGCCGCAGCGTGTCGCTGAACATCGACCGTCCCGAGCCGAAGAACGTGGCCACCCGTCTGAAGCTGGAGGGCCTCACCGTGTTCGACGAGCTGGGCGTCAAGCGTCTGGACAACGTCAGCTTCGAGATCCGCTCCGGAGAGGTACTGGGCGTGGCCGGCGTGGCCGGCTCCGGCCAGCGTGAGCTGCTGGAGTCCATCGCGGGCCTGTACCCCATCGCCTCCGGCTCCGTCACCTACTACGCCCCCGACGGCGGTGTGCCGCAGGAGCTGGTGGGCAAGGATCCCATGGACATCCGCAAGGCCGGCATCGCCATGTCCTTCGTGCCCGAGGATCGTCTGGGCATGGGTCTGGTGGGTTCCATGGGCATGACCGGCAATATGATGCTGCGCTCCTGGCGCAAGGGCCACAGCATCTTCCTGGACCGCAAGAACCCCGAGGCGCTGGCCCAGCGCATCTGGCAGGAGCTGGAGGTCGTCACCCCCAGCACCAGCTTCCCCGTCCGCCGTATGTCCGGCGGCAACGTGCAGAAGGTTCTGGTGGGCCGCGAGATCGCGCAGGAGCCCGCCGTTCTGATGACGGCCTACGCCGTCCGCGGTCTGGATATCAACACCTCTTACACCATTTACAACCTGCTGACGGAGCAGAAAATGAAGGGCGTCGCCGTTGTCTACGTCGGCGAGGATCTGGACGTGCTGCTGGAGCTGTGCGACCGTATCGTGGTGCTCTGCGGCGGTCAGGTGTCCGGCGTTGTGGACGGACGCACCACCAATAAGATGGAAGTGGGCGCACTGATGACCCGCATGGGAGGAGGCAAGGCAGATGAATAAAAAAGGATCGCTCTTTCACATTTCCAAGCGCGACGCGCTGCCTCTGCCCAAGGCACTGGCCATCCGCGTCGGCGTCATCCTGCTGGCGCTGGTGTTCTGCGGCCTCATCACCACCCTGCTGACGAGCCAGAACCCCCTCAGCGTCTACGGCACCATTCTGGACGGTGCCTTCGGCTCTTCCCGCCGTATCGGCGTCACCTTCCGCAACACGGCCGTGCTGCTGGGCATCTCTCTGGCCGTGACCCCCGCCTTCAAGATGCGCTTCTGGAACATCGGCGCCGAGGGGCAGACCCTCATCGGCTGTCTGGCCACCACCACCTGCATGATCCTGCTGGGCGGCAAGGTAGCCACCCCCGTGCTGATCCTCATCTCTCTGGTGGCCGCCCTGCTGGCCGGCGCCCTGTGGGGCTTCCTGCCCGCTTTCTTCAAGGCCAGATGGAACACCAACGAGACGCTGTTCACCCTGATGATGAACTATATCGCCATGCAGCTGGCCTCCTACTTCATCATCGTCTGGGAGGTGCCCAAGGGTGCCGGTAAGATCGGCATCATCAATCAGTCCACCCGCGCCGGCTGGCTGCCCGAGATCGGCAACGCCTACCTGCTGCCCATCATCGTTGTGGCGCTGATGACCGTTTTCATGTATGTGTACCTGAGCTACAGCAAGCACGGCTACGAGATCGCCGTGGTGGGCGAGAGCCAGCGCACCGCCAGCTACGCCGGCATCAAGGTGGATCGCGTCATCATCCGTACCATGGTGCTCTCCGGCGCCCTGTGCGCTCTGATGGGCTTCATGATGACCGCCGGCATCGACCATACCCTGACCACCACCATCGTGGACAGCCGCGGCTTCACCGCCGTCATGGTGTCCTGGATGTCCAAGTTCAACCCCTTCGTCATGATCGCCGCCTCCCTGCTGCTGGTGACCATGGATCGCGGTGCCAGCGAGGTGGCCAGCGCCCTGAGCCTGAACCACTCCTTTGCCGACATTCTGACCGGTATCATCCTGTTCTTCATCATTGCTACCGAGTTCTTCATCACCTACAAGGTCACTCTGCGTAAGAGCAGCAAAAAGGAGGCGTAACGGATGGGCTTTGACTTTGTATCTTTCTTCCCCCGTGCGGTCATGCAGGGTATCCCCCTGCTGTACGGCAGCACCGGCGAGATCCTGACGGAAAAATCCGGTAACCTGAACCTCGGTATCCCCGGCATCATGTATGTGGGCGCCATCAGCGGCGTTATCGGCTCGTTCTTCTACGAGCAGGCCGCAGGCGGCGATCTCAACGGCTTCCTGGCCGTGATGATCCCCATCCTGTGCTCCCTGCTGGGCTCCCTGCTGATGGGTCTGGTGTACTGCTTCCTGACCGTGACCCTCCGGGCCAACCAGAACGTCACCGGTCTGGCCATGACCACCTTCGGCGTGGGCGTGGGCAACTTCTTCGGCGGCTCCCTCATCAAGCTCACCGGCAGCGAGGTGCCCTCCATCGCCCTGTCCAGCACCAGTGTGTTCTTCAAGACCACCCTGCCCGGCGCCCACAGCACCGGCTGGTTCGGCCAGCTGTTCCTGTCCTACGGCTTCCTGGCCTATGTGGCCATTCTGGTGGCGCTGGGCTCGTCCTACTTCCTGAACCGCACCCGTCCCGGCCTGCACCTGCGCGCCGTGGGTGAGAGCGCTTCCACCGCCGACGCCGCCGGCATCGACGTCACCCGCTACAAGTATCTGGCCACCTGCATCGGCTCCATGATCGCGGGCCTCGGCGGTCTGTACTACGTCATGGACTACGCCAACGGCGTCTGGTCGAACAACGCCTTCGGCGACCGCGGCTGGCTGGCCATCGCGCTGGTCATCTTCACCATCTGGCGTCCCAACGTCAGCATCCTCGCCTCCATCCTGTTCGGCGGCCTGTACATCATCAACATGTACCTGCCCACCGGCGGCCAGATGGCCGTGAAGGAGCTGTACAAGATGCTGCCCTACGTCATCACTCTGGTAGTGCTGATCATCGTGTCCCTGCGCAAGAAGCGGGAGGATCAGCCCCCTGCGTCCCTCGGTCTCTCCTACTTCCGCGAGGAACGCTGACTTCACACAAAAAGAGTAGGCCGCTTGCGGCCTGCTCTTTTTCTCTACCCATTTACATCTGTCAAGGAGGAACCGCCATGTCCACCCTGCTCATCCGGAACATCGCTCAGCTGGTCACCTGCGACGACGGTGACCGCATCCTGCAAAACGCCGATATCTACTGCGAGGACGGCTTCATCAAGACCATCGGCTGCGGTCTGGATATCCCCGCAGGCCGCGTCATCGACGGCAGCCACATGTTCTGCTACCCCGGCCTTGTCAACACCCACCACCACCTCTATCAGGTATTCTCCCGCAACCTGCCGCAGGTGCAGAACATGGAGCTGTTCGACTGGCTGCGCACCCTGTACGAGATCTGGAAAAATCTGGACGCCGATGTGATCCGCCTGTCCAGTCTCACCGGCATGGGCGAGCTGATGAAGCACGGCTGCACCACCTGCTTCGACCACCACTACGTTTTCCCCGCCGGCAGCGGCGACCTGCTGGGCGCGCAGTTTGCCGCCGCCGATGAGCTGGGCATCCGCATGTACGCCAGCCGGGGCAGCATGGATCTCAGCAAAAAGGACGGCGGCCTGCCGCCGGACAGCGTGGTGCAGACTGTGGACGAGATCCTGCGCGACAGCGTCCACGCCATTGAGGCGTACCACGACCCGTCCTACGGCGCCATGCACCGCGTGGCGCTGGCCCCCTGCTCCCCCTTCTCCGTGTCCGCCGACCTCCTGCGGGAAAGCGCCATTCTGGCCCGGCAGTACGGCGTGCGCCTCCACACCCACCTGTGCGAGACGAAGGACGAGGAGAACTTCATGCTGGCGCGGGAGGGCGTCCGCCCGCTGGCCTACATGGAGCGTCTGGGCTGGATCGGCAACGACGTCTGGTTCGCCCACGGCATCCACTTCAACGATGAGGAGCTGCGCCTGCTGGCCCAGACCGGCACCGGCGTGGCCCACTGCCCCATCAGCAACATGAAGCTCGCCAGCGGCGTGGCCCGCATCCCGGAGATGCTGGCGCTGGGCGTGCCGGTGGGTCTGGCGGTGGACGGCTCCGCCTCCAACGACGGCTCCAGCCTGCTGGAGGAGCTGCGCGTGGCCTTCCTGCTGCACCGCCTGACCGCCAGCCGCAAGGCCCCCACCGGCTACGACGTGCTGAAAATGGCTACCCGTGGCAGCGCCCGGCTGCTGGGCCGGGACGATATCGGCCAGCTGGCCGTGGGCAAGTGCGCCGACCTCTTTATGATCGACAGTCGCCGGCTGGAGCTGGTGGGCTGCGGCTGCGACGCCGGCTCGGTGCTGGGCACCGTAGGCGTCCGCGGCCCCGTTGACTGCACCGTGGTGCAGGGCCGCGTCACCGTGGAGGGCGGCCGCCTCGTCACCGTGGACGAGGAAGCGCTGGCCCGCGAGGCCGACGCCAAGTGCCGCGCCTATCTCGCCCTGTAACGCAGGAAAAGAGGGGGGGACTTCCTGCGGAAGTCCCCCCTCTTTTTTCTCTGTCTCATTCCAGCTCGCTGCGGTTGTCCGCCATGGTCTTGGCAAACAGCGACGCGCTGCTGGGCGGCGTGTATGTAATGGCGTTGGCCCCGGCCTGTATGGTGGACAGGATACTCTCCTCCGTAGGCCCGCCGGTGGCGATGATAGCCAGCTCCGGGTACCGCGTCCGCAGCGCCGCCACGATCTCCGGCGTCCGGGCCGCGCCGGACACGTTGATGATGTCCACCCCGGCGTCCAGATACGGCTGTATATCCGTTTTCTCCGAGATGACCGTGTACACCACCGGGATCTCCACCGCGTCCTTGATGTCGTGGATGGTCTCCAGCCCGATCTTGCTGTTGCACACCACGCCGTAGGCGCCCTGATGCTCCACATATGCCGCCATGCTAGCCGACCGGATGCCGTTGGTCAGGCCGCCTCCCACGCCGCAGAACACCGGCACATCCGACACGCCGATAATGGCCTGTGTGATAGCCGGTTGGGGCGTGAAGGGGTACACCGCGATAATCGCATCGGCGTTGATATTCTTGATAATGGCCACATCCGTGCTGAACACCAGCGACTTGATGCGGCGCCCGAACACACGGATGCCGCTGCACTCGCTGATGCAGCGGGGCACCGACAGTGTGTGCTTGCGCAGGTTCCCCTCGTAGGCCGGTACATACTTTCTCACTGGTTTTCCTTTCCCGCTGTTGCATACCTGTTCTAACCGTACTATAATAACACAAATGAACAAACCTGTAAATATTTTTGTCGGTGATCTGAACATTCCCTTTATATTGTCTGCTATCCGTACTTTTTTGTGAGGTGAATTCATGCTTTCCATCGTTCAGGGCGATATCACCCGCTCTCATACCGATGCCATCGTCAACGCCGCCAACACCTCCCTGCTGGGCGGAGGCGGCGTGGACGGCGCTATCCACCGCGCCGCCGGGCCGGGACTTTTGGCGGAGTGCCGCACCCTCCACGGCTGCGAGACGGGGCAGGCCAAGCTCACCGCTGCCTATGATCTGCCCTGCCGGTATGTCATCCACACTGTCGGCCCCATCTGGCGGGGCGGCGGACACGGTGAGGCGGCGCTGCTGGCCTCCTGCTACCGCAGCGCCCTGATGCTGGCGGCGGCTCACGGCTGCCGCGGCGTGGACTTTCCCTCCATCTCCACCGGTGTCTACGGCTACCCGGTGTTACAAGCCGCCCATGTAGCGCTGAAGGCCATCATGGACTTTCTCCGGGAGCACCCGGACATGGAGGTGCGCATGGTCTGCCGCGGCGCGGACACCCTCCACGCCTATCAGGTGGTGTGGAACATGCTCTATCAGGACGTAAAGCCCCATGAGGACTGACGCAAAAAGTCTCCGGCATAGCCGGAGACTTTTTCACAGGCATTTTCAAATCTTGATAAGCTCGTATTCCCTTGTGCCGATGCCGAGCTTCTCACCGTGCTCCAGACAGCTGTGCCAGTCGGTGTCCGGGTGGATGCGCTGGAAGTGGTCATGCGCATGGCCCTCCCCGCCGTCGGCGGCGGAGCCCCGCAGGGGCGTCTGGGCGTTGACCGCGTCCACGCAGGCCATGTCCAGCGCCACTGGGTCGAAGGAGGCGAACATACCCACATTGGGTACGATGGGCATATCGTTTTCCGAACGGCAGTCGCAGTTGGGAGACACGTCGATGACCAGCGCGATGTGGAAGCATGGCCGCCCGTCCACCACGGCCTTGGTGTACTCGGCAATTTTCCGGTTCAGGTTGGTGGTCGTCTCGTCCCAGTTGATCTGCACCGCGTTCTTGGGACAGACGGCGATGCAGCGGCCGCAGCCCACGCATCTGTCGTGGTCGATGACGGCCTTGCCGTCGGTGATGACCGGCGCGCCGTGGGCGCAGACCTTCCGGCACTGGCCGCAGCCCACGCACAGCTTCTGCTTTACATGGGGCTTGCCGGCATTGTGCTGCTCCATCTTACCGGCACGGCTGCCGCAGCCCATGCCGATATTTTTCAGGCAGCCGCCGAAGCCCGCCTCCTCGTGGCCCTTGAAGTGGGTCAGGGAGATAAACACATCGGCGTCCATAACGGCCCGGCCGATCTTGGCGTTTTTCACGTACTCGCCGCCGGCCACCGGCACCTCCACCTCGTCGTTGCCCTTCAGACCGTCGGCGATGAGGATCTGACAGCCGGTGGTCATGGGGCTGAAGCCGTTGAGCATGGCGCTGTCCAGATGATCCAGCGCGTTCTTCCGCCCGCCCACATACAGGGTGTTGCAGTCCGTCAGGAACGGCTTGCCGCCCCGCTCCTTCACAAAGTCCGCCACGGTCTTGGCCCAATTGGGCCGCAGGAACGCCAGGTTGCCCGGCTCGCCGAAATGCATTTTGATGGCCACATACTTCTCGCTGAAATCGATATCGCCCATGCCCGCCGTTTTCATCAGCCGGGTCAGCTTCTGCTGCAAATTCTCGTGATAGTCCGCCCGCAGGTCGGCAAAATACACCTTGGATGCCATATTGCGTCCTCGCTTTCGTAGAATATTTTTTTATGATACCACATTTTCCCCCGTTATGCTATACTGTTTTTCACCGGAAAGGAGGTGCCGCCCGTGCGCGTTTTGTCCCACACCGTCTCCGCCGCCGAGGATGGCCGCACCGTCAAGGAGCTGCTGCGGGGCCTGTGGCACATCTCCGGCAGTCTCCTCAGCCGCCTGAAATTCCGGGGCGCCCTCACTGTCAACGGCGTACCCGTCCCGGTGAACCGCCTCCTCCGCGCCGGCGACATCCTCCGGGCGGACGTATCCGACCTGCCCGGCGAGAATCCCCACATCCTGCCGGTGGACTACCCCCTGACCGTCCTCTACGAGGACGAGGATCTTCTGCTGCTGGACAAGCCCGCCGGCATCGCCATCCACCCCGCCGCCCTGACGGAGGAGACGGCCACCATCGCCGGCGCCGTGGCCCACTACCTGCAAAGCGACAGCTTCCACGCCGTGAACCGGCTGGACCGGGGCACCACCGGTGTCATGGCCGTGGCCAAGACCGGCTTCGTCCACGCCCGCTGCATGACGCTGCTCCATACCGACGGCTTCCAACGGGACTACCGCGCCGTGTGCGACGGCCTGCCCCCTCACCCGGAGGGGGACATCGACCTGCCTCTGGGCCGGGCGGAGGGCTCGCTGCTGAAGCGCTGCCCCGCCCCCGGCGGGCAGTCGGCCCACACCCACTATCAGGTTCTCTCCGCCGCCAACGGACGGGCGCTGCTGCGCCTGACGCCCACCACCGGCCGCACCCACCAGCTGCGGGTACACATGGCCGCCATCGGCTGCCCCCTCACCGGCGACTGGCTCTACGGCACGGAGGACAAGTCTCTCA
>ENA-OZLS01000808-OZLS01000808.1-human-gut-metagenome-genome-assembly--contig:-NODE-808-length-11251-cov-5.604234_pt1 | contig 11251 bp, 28 predicted proteins | sample MGYA00243864_ERZ653793 | MGnify/ENA primary metagenome ERZ653793 (study PRJEB26926, sample SAMN06164605) | human gut metagenome | biome: ENVO:00009003; feature: ENVO:2100002; material: ENVO:00002003...
ACCTGTAACTTATTATTCATAATAGACGTTATGCGACTGTTATTTTTTTATAGATTGACTTTTAACAAATAAAGGTTTTAAAATTCATTTGTCATATAATTTAAGGTAAAAAATATGCCACGTAGTAAAACATCGGATATAACAAACGAGTTCAAAAAAATGCGCAAGTGCAAAATTATTGAACTTCTTAAATCTCCAGACATTGATTTAACCGATGAAGAGCTGAACATATTTCTTTTGCGCCTGAATTATTACAACGACGGCGTGAGTGAAAAGGTGGGAAAATGCCCGCGCAGTGTTACCACTATTTTTATGAACGTCTTAAACAAGATTAGGGATTTTAAAAATGAAAAACGAGAACAGTAATTTGACGGGGAATCGGTTTAATTCCGGCAACTCGTCGACGAGTAAGCATTACAGCAAGGACACAAACAGTAGTTGCGGCAATGCGCAAATCAAAAATTCGCGAAACGTCAATATTGTCCACATGGACGCTAAGGTTTTGGTGTATACCTGGCTTATTTCGTTTTTGACGGTTCTGTTTTTGGCGTGCGCGGGCTTTCTGATTTTAGACGGCCGAATTGATTCTAATTCTGAAAAGATTAACGCGATTGCTGTCGGCTTGTGTGAGGAAAGCATTAAAAGCATACCTGATTAATTGCCTAATTTTCGCGCAACTTTTGCGTATCTAATGTTTTACATCTGCTAACATCGTAATCCAAGCGAGGGATTGCGATGTTTTATTTTACTACACTACAGCTTGCCCTCTTGCAATATATTGTTGAAAAAGGGACGGCAAGCGATGACAGATTTTAATAATTTCAATTACCGGGAAATTAACGCAACACAAAGTAATTTTATCGGCTTTGTGAGCAACGGAAAAATTTATAATTCTTTTAATCAGCAAATCGGCGTTACGAATGAAGAATACAAAAAAGCCATAGATACGGCTAAGGATTACGAGCAAATCCTTTATGATAAGGGCATTTTGGAAAAGCCTAAAACGCCGGAAGAAATGAGCAAAGAAACGCAGAAAGTTTTAAAAGAAACTCAAGCGATGATGTTGGAGATGTCCAACGCTTTGGCAACCTTAAATGAAAAAGTTAATAAATTAGAGGAGCGCGAAAAAGATGTTAAACAAGCAATTACTCCTGAACGTAGCGAGCCGCTTTTTAAAACCCGAAAAAGCCCAGATGTTAAGCCGGGCGTATGATGTTGCGACGAACATTTTGCAGGGTTCAAATAATCCGCAAGAGGTTTTTCAAAAAGCAGGTATTGACCGAGCCAGTTTTGAAAAAGCCAAATCGTTATTAAATCACCCTTTGGCGGGTTGGGCAATCCAAAAGCTCGGCTGCAGCAAAGAGGATTTATTAAAAGGCATATCTACGGCCGAATCAGTCTATAACACGAAAGATTTTAATTCGCCTACGGAACAAGCCCCCGTAAGTGAATTAGATCGTTTAAGAGAAAATCTTAAACGTATCAAATAGTATCGGGCTTTAACAAAAAGGAATAAGATTATGGATAAAGAATCTTATAGTTGGGGCGCAATTGGCTTTTTGGCTCTTTTCTTCCTGATTGTCGTTGCTTTTCTGTTTAACCGTAACGGCTGTGGCAATGGTTGGTTTGGTAACGGTTGCGGAAATTGCGGCGGCGGATGGGCGAACGGTTTCGCCACCGGCGTAGGCGTACCGGGCTATGGACTTGGGTTCGAAGATTACAAAGCAATTTGTAATTCAGAAAAACAAGAAATTATAAACTCGGCGCGCACGCAGTATCTTGTTGAAGAACAGGCAAACCTCACCCGCGCAAATGATACGGCAAACTCTCGTATGATTGCGGAAAAAATTGATTTCTACGCATATCAGGGCTTGCGCGATCAGCTGGCCGAGGCACAGCGTAAAAATCTGGTTTTGGAAAATCAGCTGTATAATGACCGCAAGTTTGGTGAAGTTGATAAACAGCTGGCTGCTATTTCCTGCCAGATGTTGAAACGTCCTGACGTTACCGGTGTAGGGGCTGTTTGCCCGAACGCTGCAATTATTAACGGTTTAGGCATTACCGGCCTGAATGGTTGCGGTTGCGGCTGCAGCGGAAACGTTTTGGCTTAATTGATTGGTGAAAGGACAAGAGAATATGACTTGCGAAGTTTTGAAAATTAAAACAACCTCAATGACGGTTGCGGGTACGCAGTTAAACATAACCATTCCAAACGTAACGCTCACGAACGGGCAGGTTTTTCGTCTTTGCTTAGCGCAGGAGATTCCGGCTGACGCAGGAGTAAACCAAGTTTATCTGGTAAATGGTTCTACTACAATCCCGGTATTTCAACCAAGTTGCCAGTCTGGAAATTATGCCCACGCCGATCAATTGCGCTGCGTTCGCTCTGTTTTAATGGTGTACGGAAATAACCCGGTTCATGCGTCTATTTTATGCCGTATAAAACCGAGTTGTTTTCCGGTGGCTTTTCCGTCTGGCAATCAGACAGCCACAGCCTCGGCGACTTCTGCAACAGCTGAAACAAAGAGGGCTTAACGATGAGGGGGCTTTATTTAGTTTTAGGCTATATTCTGGGTAATGAATCAGCTCGGAAATGGTGTTTTGAAAATTTAAAAAAAGCCTCCGTCGTTATCGATCAGGAATTAGCTAAAATGCTGCCGCCTAAAAAAGCGGAAGTTTCTGACCGAAAAAGCGGAGACTGCGACGTTAAAAATATTCTAGGCGCATATAAGCCGGAATCAGAAACGGGGGCGCGTGATGAGTGAATTTAAAGAACTTATGGACGAATACGGCAGAAAAAGCGATATTGACGATATGGAGCGGTTAACAGATGTTATTGATAAGTTCACCCATAAAGTCAAAGAAGTTGCGCCGGAGCTTGAAAAAAAGTTTATTACAGAAGTCAAGCTATCAAATAAATGTATTCCGTGGGACAAGGAACAAGCCGAATATGCCGTAAAAAATATGCGGAATAAAGACGGGACGACCGGGGAACACTGGAGCTATGCACAGACAAGCGACGTAATGTCTAAAAAAGGATATGACTTTAATCCTGCCGAGTGGTTTTATGTTTTGAATATGGTTTATTCTGATCATTATTCACAGGATTTCCCGGTTGATACATACGTTAAACTTGCCTGCGATATTCTGACCGATGTAGACGCGCCTAAAAACGCGACGAAAAAAACCTATATTGCAAAACACTATTGACAAAGGCTTTTGTTTGCGCCTATGCTTTGTTAGACGCTGGGAGCTTTACGATATGGAAGATTTTACTTTGTGGGTGGCTAGTATCGTTGCGGGGGTGTGGAATATGTTAAACGAGGTTTATATAAGTATTCAAAGAAGTTTATGCTTGTTTATTCTCGGAGTAACATTTTGCTACGTCCCCGCAATTTTGATGAAACACTACGGCTATGATCCGGAAGTGTCAACCTGCTGTGGTTATTTATGCGGGGTATTATCTACAAAGGTTTATGATGTTTTGTCCCGTTGCCTTAGCGTTATTCCAGAAATTTTTGCGAAAAAGCTGGGGGGAAAAGATGATAAAAATGGAAACGATAATTGAAAGGCTGGAGTTTCACGAGGGCTGCCGCCTTTTGCCGTATTATGACCATTTAGGCAAATTAACTATCGGTATTGGCCGGTGTATTGATACAAACCCGTTTACGCAAGAGGAATTACGAGCAATCGGAGATTGGAAACACGGAATAACCCGCAATCAAGCGTTAATGCTCTTGCGAAATGATGTTGAAAGGGTGATTGACTTATTGAACGGCTGGGAGTGGTTTCACGACTTGGATAATGAACGGAAATACGCGTTAATTGATATGTGTTACCAGCTGGGATTTACAAAATTAAATGACTTTAAAAAAATGCTATCATTTATGAAACAAAAAAAATTTGAAAGCGCAGCCTATGAGTGTTTACATTCGGTTTATGCGCAGCAAGTTCCAGCACGGGCGCAGCGTATTGCGCATTTAATTAAAACGGGCGTATGGGTTAAAAATTTAAAAGACTTGACAGCAAAATAAATTATTCTAGACTATAACTGTAATTTTTCTTTTCATCTGACCTGCTGCCCCCGATTTTTCGGGGGCTTTAATTTATCTATTGACGTTTTTTAATTTCTTCATAACAATTAAATGGGGGTAGATATGATTTTATATTATTTTCTTATGGGAGCGTTTTCCCGCCGGTGGTATGGCGGCGCGCTTGAAAAAATACCGGTTTTAAACAATAGGGCTTTACAAACCGGATTTATGATAGGTTTATTTTTGAACATTTATGTTGCAGATTGGCATAATTGGTTTTGGCCTCTTGTAATATCCTTATGGCTGCAATTTGAATTTTGGAGCCGGGGACACGGTTGTTGTTTTGATTTAGGAAACGGGGGAAAGCCTGACGAGGCCACAATAGCGCGTTACGAACAACGCTGGTATCATAAGCCTTGCGACTGGCTGGCAAAAAAACGTTTCTTCGGCTATTATTCAACCCGCTACGACTTTATGTATATGACTTTGCGCTATACTTGCCCGATGATTCCGTTGATGTTTCTTGATTGGCGTTATTTTCTCGTAGGCAATGCAGCCGCGCCGATTTACCTTTTTTGCTGGGATTTATACAATTCTAACCTATGGCCTGAAAAATTGCCGTCTTGGGCTAATTCGCCGACAAAATGGGCCGAAATTATTTATGGCGGCGTTGTTTATGCCTCGTGTTATGCTCTCGGAGGCTTAAATTGAATAATATTATTAAAATTATAGGCGCTTTTCTTTTGTCTGCGTTAGTGTTTTATTATATAAGGTATAATTTAGCACAAAATAAAATATACGCATTAGAAAACGAAAAAAACACGCTTAAAACAGAAAATGCAAGACTGCGCCAAGAGGGCGAATCTTTATCACTTGAACTAAACCGGAGAAACGAAAATGTTAAAAAACTGGAACAGAGAGCCGCGGAATTGCAAGCAGCGGTTAAAACAGATACAAGCGGCTTTAATTGGAATTATGATATTTACGGCAATGCTGTTATTGTGCGGTTGCGCAACTCGTGTTTGTCCTGCGCCTATTGAGCCGGAGCCGATCAATTGCATACGGCATATTAAAACACCGGCTGATATGGCGGCTTGTTTATCGGAATATGATCTAAAATATAATAGTTTACGAAATACGGCGGGGGATTAACCCGCCTTTTTTAGGGGTCAAAATGTTAACTTTTACAGACGCGTCATTCGATGATAAAAATAAAATTGCAGGTATCGGCATAGCAATTTATGACGGTATGAAATGGCATACAAAATCGTTATGGGTAAAATGCAGAACAATTAACGAGGCTGAACTTTGCGCGATTCATATCGGCAGCATTTTAGCCGAGAGAAAAGGCAGATTTTTTACAGATAGCCAAACGGCAATATCATACATAAAAAACGAAATTAAGGATAAACCGCGCAGCCGTGAGCAATATATAAATCATAAACATTGTTTATTCTATGCGTATCAAATTAGACGGCGCGGGATTCTTCCTGAAAAAGTGAAAGCGCACCAAAATAACTATCAACCGTTATCTATCGGGAATCGATTAGCCGATGTTCTGGCTGCTGACGGCCGGTCAAAATTTTATATGCAAATCAAACAAAATCAAAATCGAAAAGAGCGATAAAATAAGGCCAACCGGAAGTCGTTGCGGTTGGCCCTTGAGGTAATTCCTTTTTTAAGGGAGTATTGCTGTGTCCACAATACGCATATTATTATGGACGTTATTTTTGATTTGTCAACAAAAATTTATTGAGTGTCATTAAATCAATCAAAGTAAAATTATCTGGATCATTCCACCACGTCCTACATTTTGACGGAGTTCCCGGAATTATTTGACCGTCGCCCCAGTGGCCTCGTATATGCAGATGATAGCCCTCGGAAACTAACTGCAATAATGTTTTGCCTTGCTCTGGTTTTCTCCTGTCTTTTTCCCCGATAAATTCTTTACCGTCCACATAAAGAAAAGAAAAACCGCCGCCGTATTGCTCTTTTTTATTCCAAAAATGCGCACTGATAACGTCGCCGTCTTTTGCATTTTTAAGCGTATATTCAGTGTCTTTCAGCTGTTCTTCGGTGAAAACAAAACCTTTTTTATCAACGATTATTTTTTCCATAAATTTGCTCCCTGAAATACGAAAAATAACACTCTGGGCATTCTGCATAACCGAAACCGGTTACAGTCATAATCCGCCTGCTTGTATAAGTTTCGTTATACCTTATTTTTCGGCCGCAATTGCAACAAGCAACTTCTTTATTCATATTGCATTCGTAAAAAGTTGAGCCTAAAGGCAATAAATATTTTTCGTAATTTTCTCCGTTCCATTTTTCTGCATATTTCATTTATTTACGACCTTTTCTTCTGCTGCTAATGTTTTTGAAAGTTTAATTGTTGAATTTGCATATTTATAATAACTATCAGCAAGTTCTTTATCTTTACAATTATCAATAATAAGGAGCGCGACCCCTTTTAGTATTGCCTCTAAAAGCTTTATATTTAAAAATTCATAGTCATTCATTTGTACAACCTTTCAATATCGTCCTCACTTTCGCCAAGGGCGTCTTTAATACAGGTTAAAAGATAAGCCCCGGGCGGTGTACACCCGATATTTTTTTCAATATTCACTTTAAAAGTAACATAAGGGACACACTCTTTCAGCAACCCGCGGAGCTTGGCAATATCCTCGTTCTGGATGGTTTGATAGTGTCGTAGGCTCTCAATTTCCTTTTCTCGTTCAAGATATTGTCTAAATAAAGATTTAAACATTGTTACGTTCCCCTCAAGTGCTTTTGTTTTTTCCCAGCATTTATCGGAAACGTATTTTACGCCGTTAGCAGTTTTTCTTAAAGATTCAAACTCTTCATAATCTGGAACGGGTGCGAGAATTTTGTCAATACATTCATTTTTTGAAAATCTCCAGCTTTTTACAGGAGCAAAATAATTGTCCGGGAAGATACAATTCCATTTTTCATTTTTTATATAATACCATCCAGATTCAAGCTTTCCTGCTTTCCAATCTGCTGTTAATTCTTCAGGTGTTTTAGTCATAGATTACCTCTTTATCAAAATCGTGCGGTTGGGCATTGTGTTGAATGGTCGTCCGCTCTCCAAGTCCAACCGGTGTATAGTTTATTATAGCCTTGGACAAATTTACATTTACAAATAAATGTCCCATCGTCTTTCATCTCAAGCGGGAAAGGATAACCAAACCAATCTAGATAAATTTGGTTATTTTTATGAACTTTATGACGACACTCTTTCCCGCTTAAATGATTTTTTGCGATGATTGTTTTTCGCTTAAATATCATCTTTTCTGTCCTCGTAAAAAGCTACTTCATCTCTGCGGACGGGGCGGCAGTTTACAAAAGAAATGTCGCTAACATAATTATCCGGTGTAACAATGGAAAATTTATATGTTTCGTATTTGTTAATACTTTTTAATATTCCAATGTGTTTCTTAGATTCATTATAATCCCAAAACAAGCAAAGGCACTTGTGGTCAATGATATATTGCCAGTCAATAGGCTCTTGGTAGAGTTCCCATCCATCATTTATAAAATCAGAAAAATCGAAACTATAGTGTTCGCCATAAGAATTTACAATTCCGTTATCTTTTCGCATTTGAACAAAAAAGCTTTTATCTCTGCTTCTGTTCGTAATCTTTGCCCCTTTTCTGAACTCGGGCAGCAGTTCTTCTAAATATGCCATTATTTTTCTCCTATTGCGTTGTCTATTTTGGTTAAAAGGTTTTGTCTTTGAACATTCCATTTGCCTAAGTGGCTTAATGCCGGTCTACACTCTTCCAGCAGCCTGCGAAGTTCTACGATTTCAATAGCCTCTTTTTGAGCTATACCAGACACCCGCTCAAATCGCTCTTTTTCAACATTATAGTTGTGTTCTAGGCACTGACACCATTCAATTAATTCGGCTTTTGTATATCCGGTATATTTCATTTTTCCTCACTTTCACCGATTAAGGCAAGAGCGCACTCATTTTCAATTAGAGATAAAGTATTATTTTCTGGCGTTGCTAATAAGGCGCTTTTGTTTCGTTTGGCTATCATAAAAATATCTTTTAATACCTTTTTAAGCCTGTTAATCTCGGATTGCAGTTCACCTATGGTACGCAAATCTGTAGTTACATATCTAGTCATCATTCCTCGCTTTCGCCGTTTAAGGATTGTTTAATTCTTCTTATGTTATCATCAGCAAATAGAGAGGTTTCCGGATAAAATCCTTTTAAGGCCAAAAGTGCTTTAATCTGACTTTTTAATGTTTCTCTAAGCCTGTTGTTTTCGGCTTGCAAATGTTGCAAAGTTGGTTTCGCAACATTATTTGCAACATCTTGCTCGGTTTGAAACAAATCGTTAACACTGGCTTTGCTCTTGCCCAGATATTTAGCGTTATTCAAAAAAATATCTAAATAATACCAACAACCAGCGACATATCCTTTTTTGTCCATATCATAACAATAAATTATCTTTCCGTATTTATCCTCTGAAAATTTATCTATATGTAAAATCAAGCCATCATTTTTCCATACATCGCCGACTTCTGGTTTCTCTGCACTCATCGCTTTTCTCCTAATGCTTTCAAAATATCTTTAATATCTTTAGGCTTTAATATAGTTTTGATAGGTGTATTTCTTGAACAACTCGCACAAACAAAAAACAATCCATTTTTACTTAAATGAAACTCGCCGTGTGCTTTGCTTAAAATAAAATACTCGCCCCAAGATTCCCAACCGTAATCTTTTGCTATGTCAGACAATTCTACACTCATTTATTTTCTTCCTCTTCATCTCTTACCTTTCCGCAATGTTTACATCGAATATTAAAAACTCGGCATTTCAAGGTTTTTATTCTTTGGCAATTCTTATAAAGAGAACAGACACAACCCCACTCGTGCCATCCAAGCCAGCAAAGCAACCGTCTAATCATTTCACACGCTCCCCAAGCTCAATATCAAAAACAGGATTTTGACAATTCAAATCGGTTTTTAAACCTGTCGGTTTGTAAGTGATACTTTTCACCTTAAATGTCATACGTTCAGGGTTTTTCCGATACGCTTTCTGAAACTCAACAAAATCAGGAATATCCCTAAAAAAATCAATACGTCTGTACCAAAAAAGCGTTGCTTTTCGGTATTCGTGGGTTTTGCGACCGCTTTTTATTTCTTCAAACCAATGGTCGGTTAAGACAAGTTTTAAGATGTTACTCATTCTTTAGCTCCATTATCGTTGAAAAACTTTAAAACCTGCAAAGCGACATCGTGCGCAGTAATAACTTGAAAATTCGTAACGCCTACGAAAAAATCACAGTCTTTATTTTTTTCACGTTCTCGAATAGGCCGATGGTTTGAAAATCTAACTTTGCAGCTCTTTCCGTCCTTAATCAAAGTAATGTATTTGCTGACGGTTTTTCTGGCCTCATACAGCCGGATTTTATAACCTTTACTCATAAAATACCGGCAAAACAGAATCCATTTTTGTATCGGTTTATCAACGTTTTCCCTGCTTTTCAGAAAATCCTCGGTTATGTATTGATTATATGCTTTTTTCATCGTTTTTTATATCTCCTATAGTTGCATATCTTGAGGCATCGTATAAAGCTTCGTTTATTTTTTCTTTGTAATCAACTAAATCATCTAATTCCGTATAATCTAGTAGTTCTATTAAAGCTTTTTTGAGAATTTTATTTTGTATTTCCAGCTTTTCGCATTTTTCAATCGTTGCAACTAGAACATCTGAACTACGGCCGCCCTGATTAACAACAACATCATCTTGTGATTTTATTTCTTCCTGATTTATCATAAAGCCCCCTTAATTTATCCAATCAATAATAGTTTGGCCTTTATATCCTTTCTCCCAGACAAACCATGCATAACAAACGGCGGAACTGTTTATATTTTCAAAATTACCGTTGATAGCGCATTTAAGCCTTGAACTTGAAACGTAAATTTTTTTCGGTGGAAAATTTAAAAATAGCTTTTTCCTCTCTTTTCCCTCTAAAAACTGAATTTTAAGAAATAATGCAAGTTTGTGCCCTGGCTCTAAAAGGTTCAAAGCCCGAATTGTAAAATCAACGGCAAATTTATACGGTGGGTTTGTGATAATATCACAACCGGCAGGAGCAGACCCTTGATGTAAAAAATTTACGCCGGCTATTCCAAAACCTCTATCAATTAAATCGGTTGACAATACTTCATAGCCGTTTTGCTCCAGACGTTTGCTTAAATGACCTTGTCCGCAGGCAGGCTCCCAAATTAAATCTGAAAAATTTTCTTTTTCTAAAAGCAGGTCAATTGCTTTCGGATCCGTCGCGTAAAAATCGTTTTTTTCGCGTTCAGAACTGCTATGGTTTGAGGCTGCAAGCGTTTTATAAACGCTTGCTTTATTACCTGTCCAATCTTTACTATCAGTCAATTTTTTCTCCAATATACCAACGATTAAATTTTTTTTCTTCATCAATCGAAAAGCTGAATATTTGGCCGCTATTTAATTTGAATGTAGATGTTGAACGGTCAAAATAAACAAACTGATCTTTCTTCCACCATTTCAGGCGGGCTTTATAGCCAAGCCTTAAAAAATAGAAAAGCGTTTGTAAATTCTTTGAACTTATGGACTTGTTTTTAGTCATCGTCTATTGTCTCCATAAATTCCGCAAAGCGTTTAATTGCAAGCTTGCCGTTAATTGTTATTTGCCGCTGCCAAGCTTTTTGACTAGGCGCCCATTTAAAGCCGTTTTCTTTAAGATTTTTAATAATTTCAGGGGCAGGCTTGCCGCCGAAAATTATTTGATAACGGTTTATTTGTTCGTTTTCGATAACTGTAAAATGTTTAAAATCTTGCTGTTTAACAGATTTTTCCGGCGTTTGTGCGCTTTTTTCCTCTGCCTCTGATAAAATTCTTTTAAGAATAGTTATGTTGCGCTGTATGCGGCAAAAATCAAGCTGGCTTTCCAAAAATTCAATACACTTGCGGCAGGCATTAAAAGATTTATGTTTTGCGCAGGTTTCAAAGCAGCCTTTTAAATGCGGGAAAGCGTTAAAAGTAAACACTTCCGGATCTTTTTCCGAAATCTTATTTTCAACAAACATTTTCGCATTAACCATAAGTTTTTTTTCGTCTTCCTTATCCTCAAGATCTTTTTTCGCCTCATCTGGATAATTCCGATATAATATCTGTCTCTTATACACATCTCCGAGCCCACGAGACA
>ENA-OZLS01000815-OZLS01000815.1-human-gut-metagenome-genome-assembly--contig:-NODE-815-length-11122-cov-4.161019_pt1 | contig 11122 bp, 5 predicted proteins | sample MGYA00243864_ERZ653793 | MGnify/ENA primary metagenome ERZ653793 (study PRJEB26926, sample SAMN06164605) | human gut metagenome | biome: ENVO:00009003; feature: ENVO:2100002; material: ENVO:00002003...
ACGAGATTTCTGCCTGTCTCGTGGGCTCGGAGATGTGTATAAGAGACAGATCCACTCCATTGAGATGACGGATAAAAGCTCCTACAGAGTCTCCTACAGTCAGATTTTCACGATTAAGGTAACGCTCATAGTCCTCTTTTGTACCCAGTTCTTCCCAGAGAATACGTTCCAGTTCAGTTATATCTTCGGTCGTAAGCTGTTCAAGATTTGCTATCTTTTGAAGTACGGGTAGGTTGCGATTTTGATTCAGGAAATCAATTACTTTTTGCTTATATGTTTGAGTACTGGTTAAGTTTCCTGTGGTCACACCTTCATCTGTAATGTTGTCCTGAATATTGACCGTAAATCTCTTACCAGCATCTCCCTTAATATATTTTAGTAGGTCACGAATCTCAATACGCATCTTTTCGATGGTCTCAAGACTTTTGTTATCCCAAAATTCCTGAGTAAGCATCAAGTTGATAGTTTCCATCTTTTGAGCAACTTCCGGTATAGAAGCCCGTTTTTGAAGCAGATTAGCAATAATCTGTATCTGACCCTCGTACTTTAAGCTATTAAACTCTTCATCTACGAGGCCGAGCTGCACATACAACGACAGTAAATCGAACCGTAAAGCGTTTACATCTTCTTGTGAACTTTCGAGAAGTGGAGAAACCTCATTTTGGAGATCAAGCACATCAACGGCACTAATATATTGCCAAGTCTCAGGTTTACGGAATTTATGTACTGCTGCAAGATGTTCACGGACAGATATATATCTATCATTTAGCTTGTTGACTTGTTGTAATAGAGTGTCTTTCAAGCCATCATGAAGTGTCTTGGCAAATTCGTCCTCCTGATATTCTGAAGCTTGAAGAGCAGCTGCAATTTCACATCTGACATTAAACAACCGCTCTGTGAGGCTTAATACGCGACCTTTATTTGGCTCTTTAATCGGTTTATCAAAGTAATTGAAATTGCCACACCAATCAAATATATAGAACTTATCTTTATCCTTATCGCCAAACAAACCCGGATGAAGTCGTGTTCCACGTCCAATCATCTGGTCAAATTTAATTCGAGAGCGCACTCGTTTAAAGAAAACCAAATTGACTACAGAAGTAGCATCAATTCCTGTATCAAGCATATCCACCGAGACAGCTATCTGAGGCATCTTATCTGACTCACAGAAATTGTCTATCAACTTTTGTCCATACTTGACAGTATAGTCTATCTTTTCACAGAAATCATCCCCATATTGAGGGTATAAGGTATAAAAACGGTCAACGATCAACTGGGCGTGAGGTGAATTGAACGCAAAGATTATGGTCTTACCAATCTTTTCTCCATCATCAACCTTTATGCCTCTTTCCATAAGGGTCTGAAGCACTTTGTCAACCGTATCGATATTGAAAATATACTTATATATTTCTGAGCTTTCTATATCACGTGGCTGAAAAGGAATGTCGGGATCGGCATTGGCTTGTTCATATTCCCAAACCTTCTCAAGCTGCTCCCTTTCTTCCGGTGTTAAATCATCATATTTTATCCCTTCATTAACAACAGAAGACCCAAGTTTATATCCTTCGTATGGAACAAGATACTTATCTTCCACAGCCTGGTCGAGTTCATAGGCAAAGTTAGGTTCTCCACCTTCTAACCCCAAAAGATCATAAGTTGATTTGTCAACCTGGTCACGTGGAGTAGCGGTAAGCCCGACTAAGAAACTATCGAAATAATTGAATATAGCTCCAAATTTCCCAAAGACAGAGCGATGGGCCTCGTCAATGATAATTATGTCAAACCTACCGACAGAGAAAAGTTTGTTCTCAGTATCAATCTTTTTAATCATGGTCTGATAGGTCGAGAATATTATTCTTGCATTAAGGTCGGCATCTTCGCCATCTTCATTGAGTATGGTTGTCGACGTGTCAGGCATATGCTTTTTGAAAGCTCGCTGTGCTTGCTTAACTAATGAAGTACGGTCAGCCAAAAAAAGTGTATTCTTAACCCAGTCCGCTCTTTCCAATACGTCTACCAAAGAAATTGCAGTTCGCGTCTTACCAGTTCCCGTGGCCATTACAAGTAGTCCACGACGATGCATAGAGTTGAGCCACTCACAAAGCCGCTTTACTGCTTGTTTCTGGTAATAACGACCCGATATGTTATCGTTTACAGACATATCAGTGATAACTTCCCTGTTACGTCGTTTCATGTTGCGCTCAAGGTCATCTATTGAATGGTATGCGAATACCTTTCGAGCCGGATAGCCGATCCCGTCAATAAAATATGTCTCAAATCCATTAGTATAGTATACAGCAGGACGTATTCCATATTCACTTTCAAGACAATCGGCATATAAGATGGCTTGCTGTTTACCAACATTCGGGTCGACACTTGTGCGTTTAGCTTCTATCACCGCTAATGGAGTAAGGTCGCGTCCGAACAGCACATAATCAACATATCCTACACCTGCATTGTTGGGCATACCGTGAACTTCAACTTCAATACAGGCTTTTCCATCAACTTTGGCACCCTCTGTCGCAACTACTTCCCAACCGGCCTCTTCGAGCATAGTGTCAATATACAGTCGGCGCGTTTCTGCCTCACTTATTTCATCCCAAAGCATATTGGCTGCAATCTCAGGTGCAGCTTCTACTGTGGACGGTTCAACTGTGTCCGCAAAAGTCTCAGCTTCTTCAACAACTGGGGTGTTAATTATATCCGGGGTTATCGGCGTCAACGTCTTGGGAACGAGATTACCATCAAACTCCGGAAGTGAGTCAACTACACGGAGCTTTATCAATACCGCTCCGACAAAGTTGTACAGATTAAGCAAAGTGAAAAAGGCTTCTCTCTTAGTAACTTCTCCTTCGGATGGATGAGCTGCCTTATTCCCTTTCTTCCTAATATAGTGAACAGCCATCATCAATCTTTCATCATTGATGAATCCTGTGAAAATGGGATGTGTGACAAGATCATAAAGACTTTCACGCTCTTCCGGCACATGTCCCTTCATCTTATGGATTTCCTTTGTCATCCATTCCAATGCCTGACGGCTTTTCAATGCCGATTGTTCGGGGGCTATAAGCTGATAACGCTCTGCTGCATCACAATAGCGATGTAGCGGAGCGAGCATATCAATTGATTTGAGATAGTCGAAATTATACATAGTCACAAATCTTCATTTTCCATTATTTCTTCTGTCGCACTCAAAACCTTATCCAATTGTGCCTGAAGTTCTTCCTTTTTGGGTAAATAGAGTTGATAGCGAGCTACAAACAGCTGATTGGTTATACCTTGCAACGCATATTCCATAACCACCTCGTCTCGCTTTGAACCGAGTACAATCCCAATGGGAGGATTATCATCCGGCATACAAACCTCTGATTTGAAGTAGTTCAAATATAGGTTCATCTGACCAATATCATTATGGAAAACTTCATTCCGCTTCAGGTCAATCAAAACGTAACATTTTAATATGCAGTGGTAAAAGACCAAATCAACCTTAAAGTTCCGGTTCCCGATTGGAATGACATACTGCCTTCCAATGAAAGCGAATCCACGTCCTAACTCCAATAGGAATTTCTCCATATTTTCTTTGAGAGCCCTTTCAAGCTCTCCTTCTTTATATCTTTTCTTCTGGGGAATACCGGTGAACTCCAACACATACGGATCATGGATAATATCATCAGCTGTCATTATCTGGTGTCCCTTATGTGCAAGCGCCATTACACCTTCTTTATCGGTACTTAGTGCCATCCTATGGAAAAGTGAAGAGTTTATTTGGCGTTTTAATTCCCTAACTTTCCATTTTTGGTTTATCGCCTCATGAAGATAGAACTGAAATTCCATCTCATCTTCACATTTCAACAACTCGAAATAATGACTCCACGTCAATTTGTGAGACAGTGTCTCACATTTTGGGAAAGCTATATATAACTTCCTCATATACGTAAGATTAGAACGACTGAATCCTTTGCCGCGACGAGCTGTTAAATCACGTGACAATTTAAGCAGAAGTTGTTTGCCGTATTCCGCACGTATCTTGCCTTTTTGCTCGAACTCAACAATGTATTGTCCGGTTTGCCAATTAGAGTCAAGCAATTCTTTGTTGACAGCATTTGCTGCCCGATTTCGCGCTGCGGCCCAAAGATTATCGATCCTGTCAACCAAAGCTTCGTACTCGCTATCAGGAATTTCTAACTGACTGTCTTTCTTAGTTATGTTTGCCATAATTTCTTCTGTCTTGAAAATGTGAGACGTGTCTCACATTTTTAGTTAAACCAATAATCCATTCGGCTATCAAGCAATGTTTGCAACTCTTTTATTGACTCCTCAATCTGTGCTTTCTGCTTCTCTATTGCCTCAACTCGCATAGCGAATTGCTGCTGTAAGTTAAGAGGAGGAATTATAACTTGAAGACCTCTCATAAATACAAGTGTTAACTCAGCAAATACAGCACCTCTTGAGAGATTGGCATATTTATCTTTAATAGTTTTAGACAACATAAAGCGTAGCCATTTGCTTGAATATACGTTATTGTTGACATGCACCCAAAGTACACGACCATCTTTAAAGTATAAAGGATTGTTGGTATTAACTTGCCAAACATATCCGTCTGAATTGATTGATGGGATGAGTAAATCATTAATGCGAGGGACTCCAGTAATTTTCTTCACATTTTCATAATGCTCGGGTGTAATGAACATAGTAAAAACACTGGGGTCGTAAGTCGTTTGCTTTGAAAGCAAAGCAAGTTCTGTTCCGCGAATAAATGGGATTCCTTCATTTACGACATCTTGAACAAGAACACGTTTTGAAGAGGAAACTTCACATATATTTCCAAGAGAATCTGTTGGCCAACCTTTGGAATTTGTGACAGGGTCACCGAAAGTATCATAGAAAATAGACTGAGCAAGAAGGTCAAGTTGCTTGATCTGATCACGCTTGGTCGCAATCACCTCATTCAACTTATCCAGCTCAGCAACTATTCGCTCCTGCACCACCATTGAAGGTAAAGGAATTGATAAATTCCTCATGAACTCAAGAGTCACGCCTTTAACAGTGGCTCCTCGACCGTTTGCTATAATATAATCAGCAATACTTCGATACCATTCTACAAAATAATGTTTATTGATCTCTGGGGATATAAAATTTATTCCTTTTAAATCTTGATTAATTGCCGTATCTTGCATTAATTCACAGATTTTCCCCAGCCCTACATGAGTACTAATGACAATGGTTCCTTTAGGAAGAATATTAGTTGCACTATTTTCTACCGCTTCGTGAGTTATATGAAATTCAGTAGAATATAATTTATAATCTACCATATCACGCACAGTCGCCCAAGGGATATCGCCTTTATAATAGGAGGACTCTGCTTTTGATGGAGTTCCTCCTCCAATAAAGGTACATACCTCTGCAAGTGTTTTACACTCCCAGTTATGCTTCATGGTTTTCTAAAATTAGAGATTTGATTGTTTCCATATCAGCACAAATCTTTTCTTCAAGACTCGAGATGCGGTCAAGAATAATATTGGGTGCATCGTATTCAACCACATTGCGTATGGTTTCCTTATACGTATTGAAAGCAAGGTCAAAATCATGTTTACGGATTTCATCAACCGGTACGAGGAATGACTGTTCGGTTCGTTTACGTTCAACTTCTTTTTCAAGATTCTTAAATCGAGTGATAATATCCGGAATATCGTTTTCACTGACAGGATTGCGCTTGTCATCGAGCGAAAATCCATCAGCCTTCATATCATAAAACCAGACCTTGTCAGTACCACCGGTTCCTGTCTTCTTGAAAATCAGAATAGCTGTCGAGACTCCTGCATAAGGCTTGAACACACCTGAAGGCATGGAGATAACAGCTTCAAGGATATTATCATTGACAATAGCTTTACGTATGTCTTTATGAGCTTTTGAACTTCCGGTCAGGACTCCATCAGGAACAATCGACGCACAACGTCCTCCGGTTTGTAAAGACCGTAAGAACAAGGAAAGGAACAAGAGTTCTGTCTTTTTGGTCTTTGTTATTGCAAGTAAGCTCTTTGCTACACTGTCATTGTCAAGACTGCCTGCAAATGGTGGATTGGCAAGAATCAAAGTGTATCGTTCATTGTCCTCATTGTCGCTTGAGAGAGAGTCGCGATAAGCAATATCCGGATTATCTACCTTATGGAGTTTTAGGTTCATAGCTCCGATACGAAGCATGGTTTGGTCGGTGTCGAAACCGTGGAACATCCGGTTGCGGAAATGATCGTCATTATCACGTTTCATTAACTGTGGTCGATAATGTTCAGTGATGTATTTTGCCGTTTCCACGATAAAGCCGGCACTTCCCATCGCCGGATCACAGACAATGTCATCGAGAGTTGGCTGCATCAGCTCAACCATCATCCGAATTATATGACGGGGTGTGCGAAATTGTCCGTTGTTACCGCTGGCTGCCATCTTGCCAAGAATGTACTCATAAGTATCACCCATGGTATCACGGTTGTTCATATCAAGAGAGTTAATGCCGTCAACTACCTTGACAAGAACACGAGGACTTTGAATTAGGAAGATGGCATTTTCCATAAAACGTGAATATGCCGAATCCGTACCGGAGCTTAGATGTTTAATGAAAGAAAAAACATCACCACGTACATGGTCAAACAACCGTTGAGGCTCATAGTCCTTAAAATTGCTCCAACGTAACGATGACATTGGCATTTCCTTCCCAGTTTCTGGATTAGTCCAACTCCCATCAGTGAAAGTCGGATTATCTACTGGCACCTCGGCCATTCGAGCAAGTTTTTCCTTATGAATCTGCGAATCATCAAGCATTTTCATAAAGAAAAGATAGGTCATTTGCTCAAGGATAGTTATAGAATTGGTGATACCCCCCGTCCAGAAGGTATCCCATATTTGGTCAATTTGATTCTTTATCTGTCCTGTAATCATAACTATCAGAATTTTGAGTTTCTTTTGCGCCAGAAGTTTACGGCATTCATTTCTTCATCAGGATTTTCCTTCAAAAAGTTATCATACCAAAGGATGAAGTCGCATAGACCCATAGCGAGTGAACGTAGCATATAGGGTGAGCTATTGACGTGAGGCAGATATTTGTCAAGATTCATCTGAATCTCTTCATCGGCCGTAGTAGTATGGACAGCACCTCCAGCTTGAAAGACGGCAGATTTCAGCCAATAAGCCAACTGTTTTGGTAAAATGGGACCTTCTGTCAAGCGTTCATACTTCTTCCAAAGTTTATTCTCTGGAATGTCAGGCAACTCCTCCTGATTATTTGGCTGATCTGCGCCGAGGAACAAACTGCTCCAGGAAAGATTTACTTGTTCTTTTGCGCCCTTTGTCACGATTGATGAGGGCAGAATCCCCATAATTACCATATGGCGAAAAATGTATTCAAGAACCTTACGTAGGTCAATATAGCGATGGTTATAATCATCGTTGGAAGTTCCTTGGAAATGTATTGGCTCTAAAAGTTTAAGTAATTTACCACCGGCCTCAATGTCAAGTCCTAAGCATTCAAGTCGGTCAAGCGCTGTAAATACGTCAGGATACAAGTTATTCTCTAACTGCAACTCATGGTTGTAAAACTCAACTTGGGTCCGGATACGCTGATAAAGCCAATGACGTTCATGCTTATCTACACCTCCATATGGTATCTTTCCATTTTTGGAATAGAATCGTCTATGTGAAACTTTCTCCCAACTCCTATCCCATTCGTTAGTTTCAGGGATTAGGTCATGAATTACATCTTCTCCTTGTCCTGAGAGAACATACCATGGTATTATCCTTCCTTTACGAGATGCTATTCTTTCAAGACGAGGAAATACGTTACTCAAAAATTTTTCGGCCTTATCAGCATCAGTTTTGCGAAAACAACACTTTGCATCGAGGATAATGGCATCCCACCTATCATAGTCCCCGTCTAATTCGGCTTCTGCATCCTCCCAACAAGGGAAAGGAATCAGCTCTATTCCTTCAAGCATTTCTGCTTCACGAGGATATGTTTTGGTAATAACTGGATCATTCTCAACCCAAAGTACTTGTATATATTTGTTGTCGCGCATAATCGTCAGTTTTAATCTTCGAGGTCGATTGTTTCAAAATTTGTTTTCTCGAAGGTGAGTTTATAAATAACTGGATAGTCAGAGTCTGGTGCAGAAATAACTTCGACTGAACCAAGACCTTCCATGAGCGACTTGATTTCAAAACCACCTTGACCGGAGTGAAGTTTACCATCACCTCTATCCTCGTTGAGAGCTGTTGAGAAACCACTCATTAGAACGTCGTCGCCCGAGACTCCATCTTTCAACGGCACTCCGTTATTAGCTATCGTAATCACGATGTTGCCATCTTCTGACATCCAATCAAATCGAATCTCATTATCTTGCCTGTCTTTAGTGAAACCATGAGCTTTTGCATTTTCCACTATGTTATCGAAGAAACGTTCCAACAACTTAGATGGTGCATAAAATACTTCGGCGGCCTCAGTATGCTCATACTTAACCTCATTGCTATCATCCTCAAAGTAAGGAAAGTCTGCAATGTTATCTTTCCCTTTGTTGACCATTCTGACAGTTGGAGTGGCGTGAGTGGAGATATACTCATTTATGAAGGCATAGGGATTGATTGCCTCATCTTCTCCCCAATCACTTGGCTCAAAACGAAGAGCCTCAACTTGTCTTTCCAAAGTTGATATCGAGTGACCAATGCTTTTTAAGAGTTTCTCTACAGAGATGGGATTGATACGCCCTATAATATCTGACACATCAATCTTACCTCCCTTTAGATCCACAAACATTCGCAATTGCTCCCAATTTGAAGAAAGAGCCGAAAGTGTCTGAATCATCGCATGACGAGTGCTTCCTACTTCGCGTTTGCGATTATCAAATTCCTTTTGGAGTTCGCTTTCCAACTCACTCATTTCAGATGAAATGACATTCGCAACTAGTTTTTCTCTCTCTTCCGGACTATCAGGCATCGGAACTATAATCTGAGAAATATCAAGCCTGTTAAGACGCGGAATAATCGTTCCGGCTGTCTGTGCCTTAATCTGGTCAACAACCAGATCGGTAGAGAGAGCTGCGGCAAGATATTTAGCACTCAACCCCTCTATTGGCTTAAGGACTTTGATGAAGCCACCGGGGAAAGCGATTTTACCGTTGAAAGCTTCAGTATAAACTGTACGAATCTCACCACTGACGATGGCAATAATTACGGCATCACCGGGAACCTGGATATGATTTTTTGCAGTAGCAATCTTGTCAATGCTTGTATTCGATGGCACAAATGGCTTACGGTGCAAGGCAGCAGGGATAGATGAACCTGTTATGAAGTAGTCAGCCGTAGCATCTTTGCCGCGCAGTTCCGGCACCACACTTGCAATATCCGAAAGTTTTACACCATTTCTTGGCTGCGGAACTAAATATTTAGCCGGGAAAAGATCATATTCCCTAATTTGGCCGTAAGGAAGTGGAACAGCAATGGAGTCTCCATCTACATAGGATCCTCTTTCCCAATAATCTTCCACGTCATCCTCCATGTCACGCATGAACTGCTCCCAGTCAAATGTTGTCTGACGGTAGACACTCTTTGCAAAACGTGTGTAGTCTGATGCGTCTGCCATTATAACATATTCGTTGGCTACACCTTTCGTAAGAACTAATGCTGTCTGGCGCACATTCGACCAAGTGAATATATTGTTAGGAATATTGATGACAGCCTTCAAAGCCTTGTCCTCAATAAGCCGTTTACGGATATTGTAAGCATTTCCTGCTCGATTTGTTAAAAACCCATCAGATACGAGACATACCAAAGTGCCTCCATCTTCAAGTTTCTCATAAAGAAGGCTTACAACATCTTCAATTCTCTTTCCGTTCTCCATTAGATAGGCGGGAGAAGATATAATGGCTTTAAATTTCTTTTCATCAGCCATAGCCTCGAAAGAATCTGCCAGCTTAATGTCAGTTCGTTGAGTTACACCAATGGCGAAGAGACGGATCTGACCGAGCGCCCATGTTTCATAATTTATCTCCTCTCCCTCAATGGTATTAGGCAGTGCAACTGCAAATGAGTCAGCTCCGGCAAAAGGATTGTAGACAGTTACATCCTTAGGGAAAGATGCTATTTCACACATGAAGTCGGTGACTTCCTGGGGTTGGATAAATCCGAGAGACGGGGTATATTTAACATCATATCCAGCGACGATATGCTGAAACACCTCATTAAGATGTTGCGAGAGAAATGCAAGTTCGTCTTCCGAAAGATATTCTTTGTTGAATTGAGCATGCGATAAAGTCTCAAGTACATGGCTGTCCGCTGCCTCTCCTGCAGCTCGTGCATAGCACTCACGGAGCAGGGCGACTCCCGCTGGAGCCATAATGCCATTATTCATAAAGCTTCTCGTCATGTATTGGTTTACGAGAAACTTGACATCATTCATGGGATTGTTGATGTCGAGGTCACCTTTGTTGAGAGACTGGTCAGCGGGATTTAAAGTGTTGTTGAGCATAACTGTAAACTGTTTTTTTGATTTCACGATGCAAAGTTACTGCTCACTTTTGCAGCCAAACTTCAAAACTGAATTTTTCTCATATGCCTCCTTATAGATGGAAGCAATTTCTTCTCTAAGATGCTGTGGCTCCAATATTTCAACATCTTTACCAAAACTGAGAATGGTCTGGATCAATTCCTTGTTTGGCATCACTCTAAGTGTTATTGTGTTTTCTGTCTTATTTTGTATCTGTGAATTATGAAGTGGTTTAGAGGCTACGTAACGGAATCTTTTAGGGCTGAAGCGTAGTACTACCTTCTCTATCTTTTCGTCTTTGGGAACAGTAATACCGATAACATCATAGAAGTAATCCAAAGGATCTCCTATTAGTGTGTCTTGGATAAACTTAACATCCTTATCGCATGGTTCAACCGACTTTATTCGGTCAATTGCAAAAACGGAAATATCCTTATATTTTTCAGTGTAACCGAGAACGTACCACCTATTGTTGTACTGCTTAAGAAAGTACGGATGGAACACACAGTGATCCTCCGCTTGGTCGTAGGGCTGATAGGTAAGGTTAATCGGCTGTTCTTTTACAATAAAAGAAAACAATTCCTTGAATAGGTC
>ENA-OZLS01000832-OZLS01000832.1-human-gut-metagenome-genome-assembly--contig:-NODE-832-length-10952-cov-9.645866_pt1 | contig 10952 bp, 9 predicted proteins | sample MGYA00243864_ERZ653793 | MGnify/ENA primary metagenome ERZ653793 (study PRJEB26926, sample SAMN06164605) | human gut metagenome | biome: ENVO:00009003; feature: ENVO:2100002; material: ENVO:00002003...
GAGATTTCTGCCTGTCTCGTGGGCTCGGAGATGTGTATAAGAGACAGATACAGAATCATGTGCAGAATAGTGGTTTGGTCAGAAATGTTGCGGTAGGCGTGGGTGGTGTCGCCCTGAAAGCGGACGCTTTCGCCTGCCTGAACGACAATGTCCTTCTGATCAGCCGTGATTTCGATTGCACCGGCGAAAAGGGTGACAAACTCGGTGGTACCCCGCAGATGCGGCTCCGACTGCCAATGGCTGCCGGGAGCCAGCTCCATATAGTAGACGGAGAACTTCCGGTTTTCATCGTCCGGAAAAAGGCAGTAGTTCTTTACCTTGCCGCCGTCCTCCAAGATGGGCTGTATCTCCGCAGTTCGCACCACCTCATAGGATGCCTTGGGGGAAACGGTCAGCGCGTTGAAGGGAACCTTCATGCCGTTGGAGAGCTTCCACAGGGTGGAAAGCGTCGGGTTACCCTCACCGCGTTCCACCTGTGCCAGCATACTTTTGCTGACACCACTGAGCTTAGCCAACTCGTCCATACTCAGTTTCTTTTCTTCTCGCAGTCGTTTGATATTTCGTGCGACGATTAAATTCATTGAGTTCATTGTATACTCCTACTATTGACAATATAATGCACATGATATATTATTATATCGCACAAGTAACGATAGTATTATACCGCAAACAAGAAGAAAAGAAAAGGACTTTGTTCCGCACGTTTTGAAGCAAGGAGGCAGCGCATGAAATTTGATTTTGACCAGAGGATCGACCGCACCCAAAGCATCTCTATCAAATGGTCGCCGGAGCTGCGGCAGCAGATGTACGGCGAGAGTGATATTATCCCCATGGGTATTGCGGATATGGACTTCAAAACCGCTCCGGCCGTGGCGGAGGCCATTCAGCGCCGCGCCGCTCACGAAACCTACGGCTATGGCTATCCCGCGCCGGAATATTTACAGGCGTGCGCGGACTGGCAGAAGCGCCGCAACCATTGGGATGTGAAGCCTGAGTGGATCGTCTATACGCCCGGCGTCAATATGGCGCTGGTGTGCGCAATCGAAATGTATACGCAGCCGGGCGACAATGTGATCATCCAGTCGCCGGTCTATTACCCTTACTATGACTATGTGCGCGGGACGGGGCGCAATGTGGCGCTGAACGCTCTCGTTAATCGCGAGGGCTATTATGAAATCAATTTTGCAGAGCTCGCAGCGCTTGCAAAAAAGCCGGAAACGAAGCTGATGCTGCTCTGTAACCCGCACAATCCCGTCGGCAGAGCGTGGACAAAGGAAGAACTGGAGCGCGTGGGGCGGATATGCCTTGATAACGGTGTGATGATCGCGGTCGATGAGATCCACGGGGATCTTGTTCTGCCGCCCTACCGTCATACGCCCTTTGCCACGGTGTCTGAAGAGCTCGCGCAGCACTGCATCGTATGCACCTCGCCCTCCAAGACCTTTAATCTGGCGGGACTTCTGGTGTCAGACATCATCATTCCCAACGATGCGATCCGAGAAGCCTTCTGCAAGAAGATGGCACCTTACTACCTGTGGCCGGGAAATTTCGGAGCTGTGGCACAGATCGCAGCCTACACCGAGGGTGAAGAGTGGCTGGAGGCGTTACTTGCGTATCTGAAGGAAAATGCAGAGTATATCGCGGCGTTTATTGCGGAACGGATGCCGCAGGTAAAGTATCGTATCCCGGAGGCTACCTATCTTGCGTGGCTGGACTTCCGCGCCCTTGGTATGAGCGATGAGGCGCTCTGGCATTTCATGCGCCATGAGGCGAAGGTTGCAACGGACAACGGTGTGATGTTCGGCCTGAACGGAGAGGGAAGTGGCTTCCAGCGGTTGAACTTCGCCTGCCCGCGCAGCCAACTGAGCGAAGCCCTGAACCGCATCGCAGATGCGCTGGATACGCGGTCTTTGTATAATAACTGACTTGCGTAGGGGTGCTCAGTTGAACCGAGTCGTATGACCTGCGAGGCGCGCAGACTACTATTTGACTACTATCGAGAAAAACCTCGGAAGCCCTGCCTTGCAAAGCTTCCGAGGTTTTTCTTCAAAATGCCGGAAATTTGTGCAACACGAACCAAACCCTTGCGCCGCAGGGCCTTCCGGCTTGACATAGCATATCTTCTGCAAAAAGAGTCCCGGGGGTCTTACAAGACCCCCGGGAGCGCTTCACCAAATCTCACTCGGCGTTGTTCAGAGCTTCATCCCACTTCCAGTTGCGAATCTCGGGCAGATCCACACCGTTGTCGCGGATATACTGGCGATGCTCCACCAGCTTATCCTGCATCTTCTGGACGAGGTATGCGCCGCGATTGCCCAGCTGCGGCAGACGGCGCACCGTGTCGATGACCAGATCAAACCGGTCGATGTCGTTGAGGACCCGCATATCGAAGGGCGTGGTGATGGTACCCTCCTCCTTGTAGCCGCGGACATGGAGATTTTTGTTGTGGCGGCGATAGGTCAGCTCGTGGACGAGGGTAGGATACCCGTGATAGGCGAAGATAATGGGCTTATCCTTGGTGAACAGGCCGTCGTATTCCTCGTCGGTCAGACCGTGGGGATGCTCCGTGTGGGGCTGGAGCTTCATCAGATCCACCACATTTACCACGCGGAGCTTCAGCTCCGGCAGCTCCTTACGCAGGATGCTGACGGCAGCCAGCGTTTCCAGCGTGGGTGTGTCGCCGCAGCAGGCCATGACTACATCCGGCTCCTCGCCCTGATCGTTGGAGGCCCAGCTCCAGATGCCGATGCCCTGTGTGCAGTGCTTCACCGCCTGCTCCATGGTCAGCCACTGCTGGCGGGGGTGCTTGCTGGCCACAATGACATTCACATAGTTGCGGCTCTTGATGCAGTGGTCAAAGCAGCTCAGCAGGCAGTTGGCATCCGGCGGCAGATACATCCGCACCACATCCGCCTTCTTGTTGGCCACATGGTCGAGGAAGCCGGGGTCCTGGTGGGTGAAGCCGTTGTGATCCTGCTGCCACACATTGGAGGCGAGGATATAGTTGAGGGAGGCGATGTCATGCCGCCAGGGCAGCTCGCTGCACATCTTCAGCCACTTGGCGTGCTGGGCAAACATGGAGTCCACGATGCGGATGAACGCCTCGTAGCTGTCAAAGAAGCCGTGGCGTCCGGTGAGCAGATAGCCCTCCAAAAAGCCCTCGCAGAAATGCTCGGAGAGCATGGAATCCATCACCCGTCCATCGGGGTCGAGGTGGTCGTCAATGCCGGGGATCTGCTGGTCGAGGAAGCGGCGGCCGGTGACCTCGAAAACGGCCTGCAAGCGGTTGGACGCCGTTTCGTCCGGCGCGAAAATGCGGAAGTTCCGGGCGTCCATGTTCAGCTTCATCACATCCCGAACGTAGGTGCCGAGAACATACATATCCTGCGCCTCCACGGAGCCGGGGGCTTTGACGTCCACGGCGTAGTCCCGGAAATCGGGAGTACGCAGATCCCGCAGCAGCAGACCGCCGTTGGCGTGGGGGTTTGCACCCATGCGCCGATTGCCCGCAGGCGGGAAGGACGCTACCAGCTCCACGGGCGTACCGTCGGCGTTGAACAGATCCTCCGGCTTATAGGAACGCAGCCATGCCTCCAGCTGGGCAAGGTGCTTTTCCGTGTCCGCGCCCATGGAGATGGGCACCTGATGGGCGCGCCAGCAATCCTCCACCGGCAGTCCGTCCACCTCCTTGGGGCCTGTCCAGCCCTTAGGCGTGCGCAGCACGATCATGGGCCAGCGGGGACGCTTGGCCTCACCGCTCTTTCGCGCCTCTCGCTGGATGCGCTTGATCTCACGGATCGCCGCGTCGAGAACGGCTGCCATCTGCTGGTGCATGGTCAAGGGGTCGCTGCCCTCCACAAAGTAGGGCTTCCAGCCGCAGCCGAGGAAGAAGCACTCCACCTCCTCGTGGCTCATGCGGGAGAAGATGGTGGGATTGGCGATCTTGAAGCCGTTGAGGTGCAGAATGGGCAGCACCGCGCCGTCGGTAATGGGGTTGACGAACTTGTTGCCGTGCCATGAGGTGGCCAGCGGGCCGGTTTCCGCCTCGCCGTCGCCCACCACGCAGGCGGCGATCAGCGCGGGGTTATCCGCCACGGCGCCGAAGGCGTGGGCTAAGGAGTAGCCCAGCTCGCCGCCCTCGTGGATGGAGCCGGGAGTCTCCGGCGCTACGTGGCTGGGAATGCCGCCGGGGAAGGAGAAGCGCTTGAAGAGCTTCTGCATACCCTCCTTGTCCCGGGTGATATTGGGATAGATCTCCGTGTAGCTGCCGTCCAGCCAGTCCTGCGCCACCATGGCGTTGCCGCCGTGACCGGGGCCGGAGAGATAGATCATGTCCAGATCATCGCGCTTGATGACCCGGTCGAGGTGCGTATAGATGAAGTTCTGTCCGGGGCAGGTACCCCAGTGACCCACCACGGTCTGCTTGATGTCACTCTTGACGAGAGGGCGCTCCAGCAGGGGGTTATCCAGCAGATAAAGCTGGCAGGCGGTCAGATAGTTGGCAGCACGCCAATAGGCGTCAAGCTGCCGGAGCTCCTGCTGGCTCAGGGGCGCCTTGCTGCCAAGGCGCACGCGGGATCTCAATGCGGACATGGGAATTCCTCCTTATAAAACAAAATATGAGATCGCTGTGGATGAAAGAAAACACACGGTCACAAGGAGGCGCACGGCTGCGCCGTCAGATGGGGAGGGCCTCCTCTTCTTTACATAGGCCGGGGTTTCACTTGTGGCAGCTTACTCCTTTACTTATACATTTTTATGTATAACATAGTACAAAAGCCCCTCTGCGTCAAGAAAGAACTTCCATACGGTACATGAAAAAGGCTCAGCGGCCCAGATAGATGGACTGCTTGGCCAAAACCAACTGCAGAAGCAGATCATTGCAGGGGGTGGGGACGTGATGCTCCCGTCCCGGGCGGCACACGGCGCCGGTGATGATGCGGATCTCCGTTTCCTTGTGGTGGGTCACATCCTGCACCATGGAGCTGATGGTCTCGTCGGTCATTCTGGCGACCTTGAAGGCGTGAGCCAGCTCTGTGTCATGCTCCAGCGTGCAGCCGCAGGCGTTGGCCGCCACGATGGCCTCCTCCACCAGCATACGGGCCGCCTCGTGGGCGTAGAGATTGGCGTCTACAAAGCCGTTTTTCGTCTCCAGCAGGGCGCTCATGCCGTTGATGGCTACATTGGCCGGCAGCTTGTACCATATGCTGGCGGAGGATGAGGCATAGCGCCGCCAAAGCTCTGCGCCGCTTGACAGGCTTTGGTACAACACGGTTTTCTATTGACATCTCTGTTGAGCTTCCTGTAATATGATGTGCGAAATTAAATATGACTTATAAATTAAGTAGAGCTTTCCGCGCAGGAGAAAGGCGGTGTCTGCGTATGCTTACGGTGCGGAACGTTTCCCACGATCCGTTTTACAATCAGGCCTTTGAGGAATATGTTTACCAGACGTATCTGGACGACGATATTTTCCTGCTGTGGCAGAACGCTCCGGCGGTGGTGGTGGGCAGCTATCAGAACATCTGCCGGGAGGTGCACGTGGAGGCGCTGCGGCAGCGGGGAATTCCCGTGGTGCGCCGGATCAGCGGCGGCGGGACGGTCTATCACGATTTGGGGAATGTGAATTATACGTATATCGTCCGTGCCGGCGCTTTGGACTACGACGCTGTGCTCTCCCCGGTGATCGCGGCGTTGAATGAAATCGGCGTTCCCGCACGGAAGAACCGAACCTGTGACATCGCCATCGGCGATTTGAAGATATCCGGCAGCGCACAGCGGATGACAAAGGGGCGGCTGCTGCACCACGGTACGCTGCTGTTTTCCTCCGATCTCGGCGTGCTGGATCAGATCACCACCCACCGGAAAAACGACTGCTTCCAGAGCCGGGGGACACAGTCCGCCATCTGCACCGTCACCAATATTCGGGAGCATCTGGCGAGCCCCATGACCATCGAGGAATTTCAAGACCGGCTGCTGGCGCAGATGGTGCCGCCCGGGAGCCCCCGTCTGACGCTGACGGCGGAGCAGGAGGCGGAGGTCTGCCGTCTGCGGGACGAGAAGTACCGAAGCTGGGAGTGGACGTGGGGCAAGACGCCTGCCTTCACCTACGAGAAGTCCGGGGTCTTTCACGGCGCGCCCATCCGCGTGGCCTATCAAGCCAAGCGCGGTATCGTTTCAAGCGCGGTCATCGACTGTGCCGCCATCGACGGCGCGCTGGCGGCGCAGCTGCTGAACGGCGCGCGCTTAGACCCGGAGGGCTTTGCCGACATCTGCCGCCGGTTGGCAGGCGATGGGGCGGAGGAATTGATGGACTGGCTCATGTGAAGCGGCTATCAGACACTTTTGATAATCGTATTGCCGGGTACGGCAGAAAGGAACAGCACGATGGAAAAGAAGATCAATATGCCCAAGCTGGCACCGGAAATGGAGAGCGGCGTTTTGTGCGCGTGGCTGAAGGAGGAGGGCGACACCGTCGCCGCAGGCGAGCCGCTCTTTGAGATCGAGACAAATAAGGTTGTCAATCAGGTGGAGGCCACCGTCTCCGGCGTGCTGAAGAAGCAGCTGGCGGAGGAGGGCGACACCGTCCGCGTGGACACCGCCGTGGCGGTGGTGGAAGCGGAGTAAGACATGGAAAAGAAACCGGAATGGCTGAAGGTCCGCTATAATCAGGACGCCGTCAACGAGGTGGCGGCGCTGATGCGGGATCTGAAGCTGAACACCGTCTGCAAGGAGGCCAACTGCCCCAATCTGGGCGAGTGCTACCAGAAGCACACCTCCACCTTTATGATACTCGGCAGCGTCTGCACACGGAACTGCCGGTTCTGCAACGTCACCACCGGCCATCCGCTGCCCCCCGACCCGGAGGAGCCGATGAACGTGGCAAGGGCAGCCAAAAAGCTGCATCTGCGCCATGTGGTGCTGACCTGCTCCACCCGTGACGACCTGCCGGACGGCGGCGCGGAGCAGTTCGCCAAGTGCGTCCGCGCCATTCGGGAGGTCTGCCCCGGCACCACCGTGGAGACGCTGATCTCCGACATGAAGGGCGACCACGCCGCGCTGGACACGGTGATCGCCGCCCATCCGGAGGTGCTGAACCACAACGTGGAGACGGTGCGGGAGCTGCAAGGCGCCGTGCGGCCGCAGGCGCGGTACGAGCGCTCTCTGGGCGTGCTGCGCTACTGCAAGGAGCAGGATCCCACGCTGCTGACCAAGACCGGCTTTATGGTGGGACTGGGGGAGACGGAGGAGCAGATCAGCCGTCTCATGGACGATATTTTAGAGACGGGCTGCGACATCCTCACCATCGGGCAGTATCTCCAGCCCTCGCCCCAGCACTACCCGCTGGCGCGGTATGCCACGCCGGAGGACTTCGCCCGCTGGAAGGAGCTGGCGCTTGCCAAGGGCTTCCGCCACGTGGCGTCCGCGCCGCTGGCCCGCAGCTCCTACAAGGCGTGGGAGGCGCTGGAGGACGTGCATGATCTATATTGAGACAGGCTCCACGGATGTGTACTATAACTTCGCTCTGGAATACTACTTCACGCTGGAAAAGCGTCTGCCGGAGACGGTGTTCCTTTTCTGGCGCACCACGCCCACGCTGATGGTGGGCAAGTACCAGAACGTGCTGGAGGAGATCAACAAGCCCTATGCCGATGCCCACGGCATCCATCTGGTGCGCCGCATGAGCGGCGGCGGCACCATCTATACGGACATGGGCGGCTGGCAGTTCACGTTCATCCAGCACAAGGAGGCCGGGGAGATCGAATTCAGCCAGTACATCGCCCCGGTGATCGATGCGCTGAGGGAGATGGGGGTGAGCGCCGCCTTCAACGGCCGCAACGACCTGACCATCGACGGCAAAAAGTTCTCCGGCAACGCCCAGTACCGGCTGGGCGACTGCATCGTACACCACGGCTCCCTGCTGTTTGACACGGATATTGCGCAGATGGTGGCGTCCACCACGGTGGACAGCTACAAGATCACCTCCAAGAGCATCAAGTCCGTCCGGGATCGCGTGACCAACATCTCCGAGCATCTTCCCGCCCCCATGGACGCGGAGACGTTCAAGGAGACGATGGTGCGGCACATTATGAACGGCAGCACCTATACATACACCGTCACGCCGGAGGACGACGCCCGCATCCGGGAGATCGCCGGGAAGCAGTTCCAAAGCTGGGAGCGGATCTTCGGCAGAAGCCCGAAGTTCACCATCGACCGGACGGGACGCTTCGCCGGCGGGAAGGTACAATTCAAGCTGGACGTGCAGAAGGGGATCATTCAGGACGCCGCCGTATACGGCGACTTCTTCTCCACGCTGGACGCCGACGCCCTCTGCGCCGCGCTGCTGGGCTGCCCCTATGAGCGGGGCGCGGTGCTGGCAGCCCTCCGCAGCCACGGCATCGACGGCGCGGTGTACCGCATTTCCGCCGAGGAGCTTGCATCGGTGGTGGTGGACTGAACCGCTGTGCGCCTGTCCGTAGTGAAACTTACATTTCCATATTGCAGCAAGACCGCCTACAGAACACTATAGACGGTCTTTTTTTCTTTAATTTTCGCTTCTTGCGATTTCCAGAACAAAGAGCGAGCCGCAGGTTTCTCCCTCGGTTTTGAAGCGGTGATGCCGGACAGCTTCACCGGCAGGAGGTGTGAGCTTTTGCAAGACCCCGCCCCCTGTGGGCACAAAAAAACACCCCGGAGGGGTGAGACTATTCCCACTTTACCACCGCGAACCGCGCAATGCAAGAGAAAAATGCGGCTTTGCAACTATTTCTCTGTGTTTCTACATATTGACGGCGAAATTCGCGGAAATATTGACATTTCAGCACATTGACACCCCGCCGCCGGCGGCGTAGGATAGGAGCATATTTTTTGACGGGAGATGGCGGGATGAAGTATATTTTCGTGACAGGCGGCGTGGTGTCCGGACTGGGCAAGGGCATCTGCGCCGCGTCGCTGGGCCGGCTGCTGAAGCAGTGCGGCCTGCGGGTGCGCAACCAGAAGTTCGACCCCTATTTTAATGTAGATCCCGGCACGATGAGCCCCTACCAGCACGGGGAGGTGTTCGTCACCGACGACGGCGCGGAGACGGATCTGGATCTGGGACACTACGAGCGGTTCGTGGATGAGGCGCTGGACGGCAACGCCTCCGTGTCCTCGGGCAAGGTGTTCTGGGCCGTGCTGAACCGGGAACGGCAGGGCGGCTATCTGGGGGGCACGGTGCAGATCATCCCACACATCACCGACGAGATCAAGCGGCGGGTCTACGCCATGGACGACGGCCAGACCGACGTGGTCATCACCGAGATCGGCGGCACGGTGGGCGACATCGAGAGCCAGCCGTTTCTGGAGGCCATCCGGCAGGTGGCGGCGGAAAAGGGGCGGGAAAACGTGCTGTACATCCATGTGCCGCTGATCGTGTCCATCCCCGGCAGCGGGGAGCTGAAAAGCAAGCCCACGCAGCACTCCGTCAAGGAGCTGCTGAGCGTGGGCATCCAGCCGGACGTGCTGGTGTGCCGCACCGACAGCCCCATCACGGAGGACGTGCGGCGGAAGATCGCCCTGTTCTGCAACGTGGAGGAGGACTGCGTCATCTCCAACGTGACGGCGTCCACGCTGTACGAGGTGCCGCTGCTGCTGGAGAAGGAGGGGCTGTGCCGGGTGGTGTGCCGCAAGCTGGGGCTGGGCGCCGGCGCGCCGGACATGGCCCACTGGCGAGCCATGGTGGACAGGATCCACGGCGTACAACGGCGGGTGCAGATCGCGCTGGTGGGCAAGTACACGGAGCTGCACGACGCCTATCTCAGTGTGGCGGAGTCGCTGTTCCACGCGGGCACGGCCTGCGACAGCCATGTGGATATCAAATGGGTGGACTCCCAGACGCTGACGGCGGAGAACATCGGGGCGGCGCTGGGGGATTGCAGCGGTATTCTGGTGCCCGGCGGCTTCGGCGACCGGGGCATCGAGGGCATGATCCTGGCGGCGCAGTACGCACGGGAGAAGGGCGTACCCTACCTCGGCATCTGCCTGGGCATGCAGATCGCGGTCATCGAGTTCGCCCGCCATGTGGCAGGCTGGGCGGATGCTCACAGCGCCGAGTTTTCCGGCACCACCGCCCATCCGGTCATCGATCTGATGCCCGATCAGGTGGGCGTCACGGACAAGGGCGGCACCATGCGGCTGGGGAAGTTCCCCTGCGTGCTGGCGGAGGGCTCCCGGGCCCGGGCGGCCTACGGCGCGGCGGAGATCTGGGAGCGGCACCGCCACCGGTACGAGTGCAGCAACGAGTTCCGGCCGGAGCTGGAGGCGGCGGGCCTGCGCATGGCGGGCACGTCACCGGACGGGCGGCTGGTGGAGATCGTGGAGCTGCCGGAGCACCCGTGGTATGTGGGCTGCCAGTTCCACCCGGAATTCAAGAGCCGTCCCGACCGGCCCCACCCCCTGTTTCAGGGCTTCGTGGCGGCGGCGCTGGCGCATCAGGGATAAAAGGCAAAAAATAGAGACGGCACAGCCGTCTCTATTTTTTTGCCTTTTTACTTGTCGTCGACCCGCAGCTCCAGCACGTCGGGGCGGGCGTAGTGGCCCACGCAGTCCAGCTCCATGCGGCTGGCGGGCACCTTCTGCATGTCCAGATCGGCGTCGCCCCAGACCACCCGCTCGCTGCCGGTGGGCTTCAGCTTGCGGTGGTTCATGGCGCGGCCGTCCGGCGCGATCATCATATTGGAGTTGTAGAGCGTACCGGTGACGGCGTCGCGCTGGGAATAGCCCATGCTCAGGTAGACGCCGAGGGCGGCGGCTCTGTCCCTGAGCTGCTGCATCTCGGGGCCGTCGGCCAGCAGGGAGTTGTCGTAGTATTGCTTCTATACGGGGGCAGGGCGGAAAGTGCAAGAGGGTTTTCAGCGGATGATCGCGGGAAAGCGTCTCCATGCTGCGGCATGGGGACGCTCTTTTTTGCG
>ENA-OZLS01000837-OZLS01000837.1-human-gut-metagenome-genome-assembly--contig:-NODE-837-length-10912-cov-4.248227_pt1 | contig 10912 bp, 9 predicted proteins | sample MGYA00243864_ERZ653793 | MGnify/ENA primary metagenome ERZ653793 (study PRJEB26926, sample SAMN06164605) | human gut metagenome | biome: ENVO:00009003; feature: ENVO:2100002; material: ENVO:00002003...
ATTTCTGCCTGTCTCGTGGGCTCGGAGATGTGTATAAGAGACAGGCCCAACGCCATCCTCATCAACACCGGACGAGGCCCGCTCATCAACGAACAAGACCTTGCCGACGCCCTGAACAACGGCACTATCCTTGCCGCCGGACTGGATGTGCTCTCACAAGAGCCGCCCCGCCCCGACAACCCGCTGCTCACCGCCAAGAACTGCTACATCACCCCACACATCGCATGGGCAAGCGCCGCAGCACGCGAACGCCTCATGCAGATCATGCTGGACAATGTGAAAGCGTTTCTGGACGGGAAAGTGATTAATGCAGTGACAAAGTAAAAACTAATCACTAAACCCTAATCGCTAACTACTAACCACTAACCCCTAAAATCTCGTTTATGGGAAAATCCGCAGTCAAAGGACTCTTGCGTTGGATGCCGGTAGGTGCCACGTGGATGCTGGCTGCCGTTACCATTGCAGCATCCCGTTCCGGATATTATCATCCGGACAGCTCTGTGGTGATGCCCCTGCTGGGACTTGCCGTACCGATATTACTGGTGTCCTGCCTGATAACAGCCCTTTGCTGGGCGCTGGCACGCAAGAAGTGGGCTATCGTTCCTTTGGCAGCCTTCTTCTTCAACTGGGAATATCTGACGGCAGTCGTCCGGTTCGGTTCCACCGATGATGATGTGCCTGCCACTGCTCCGGCGCCGAACCGGGAAGGCAAGTCCGGCGGCTGCCTCACCGTAGCCACCTACAACGTACATCATTTCGGCAACGAAATCACCGGATACTCCTGCAAGGAAATAGCCCGTTACATGCAGCAGCGTCATGTCGATGTGCTTTGCTTCCAAGAGTTCGGAGACAATCCCCACTTCACGACAGACAGTCTGCGCCGCGCCCTTTCGCACTGGCCCTACGCCCTTATTCCTGCGGACGACTCCATTCGCGGCATTCTCCCCGTTGCCGTATTCAGCCGCTACCCGCTTGCGGAAGGACGTTTCATCACCTACCCACGAAGCTCCAATTGCAGCATGGCGTGCGACATTGTTCTGGGTGCAGACACCCTCCGTCTGCTGAACAATCACTTGCAGACCACCAGCGTCAGTCAGAACCGCAGGAAGTGGGAACGCGAACTCGCTGCCAACGACACCCGCCGCGAAGCGCAAGCCGTACAGGATGCTGCGGAAACCCTGCACGAGAACTTCGTGAAGCGTGCCGCTCAAACCGACAGCATCGTCCGCCTTGTCATCGCCAGTCCGCACCCCGTACTGGTGTGCGGAGACTTCAACTCCCTGCCCTCATCCTACACCTACCGCCAACTGTCCGGAATCCTCCAAGACGGTTTCAAGACAGGCGGACATGGATATATGTACACCTACCGCTACGCCAAGCACATGCTGCGCATCGACTATGCTTTCCATTCGTCCAAGCTGGACTGCACCGACTATTACTCTCCCGATCTGGATCTGTGCAGCGACCACAATCCGGTGATATTTACGGTGAAATACTAAGAAAAAGATTGCTTATAAAAGAAAGAAGAAAGAGAACTCATTTCTCCGTACTCCGTTCATCTTTCCATTTGCCCATATGTTTCTCTATCATATCCTGCGTCCTATCCTTATGTGTGACTTTTCCGGCTACGACAGAAGCCGTAAGGCGTGTAGCCAAACGCAACTTTATATCATCGCTCAACGATTTCAGCATTTCCCAATATGTATCGGTCACTTTCAATGTATCATCCATATCATTCTGTTTTTAGTCATTTATTCTTCTGTCCGTCAGATAGGATGAAACAAAAGTAACGGATTTATTATATCTATACAAGTAAATAACGAATTATTTCAATAACATATTAATGCTAAAAAAGGCTATCCCGGTTTCCCGGAATAGCCTTTACAAAAATATATAAAAACAAAAAATATGGCTTTAGAAAGTCAAGCGGATGCCCACTTGTGCATGCCAGCGTGAAGAGATGTCACTCTTGTTGATTTTGGCATTATTAAATGCATAACCCGGAGTTACATTACCGTCATCGTCTGTATTCAGATTTACCACTGTCAGCGGTGACAAGTTGTAGGCAGAGCTGTAACTTGCGCCCCACTTCTTGTTCAGCATGTTGGCAAAGTTGATGATGTCGAATGTAAATTCCAGTTTGCCCAGTCCTTGAGCGTTGTAGATGGTCTGCGCCAAGTGCAGGTCTATCTCATGTTCCCAGTTGCTCAGATTAGAGTTACGAACGGCATACTGTCCGCGGTGATTCTTGGCATAGTCGTCATTGTTCACCCATTCGGTGAAGGCCTTACGGCTGTCTGCCGCACTCATAATCAGTTTTCCGGTCTTCTTATCCTTATAATCCACGAAGTTCATGTTGTCCATTTCAGCTTCGGTAGGGATGTAAAGCAATGAGTTACCTTTCTGACCGTCACCGTTGAAGTCGCTGTCTTCATTCATCGTCAGGCTGTAACGGCTACCGGAGAAACCGTTGTAGATAACGGAAATGGTGGTGCTTGTCCAGCCGTTCAGATACTTCGGAGTGGTGTAAGAGAGCTGTGCCATGAGGCGGTGAGGAACATCGAACTTGGAGAAGCCGAGTTCGTTTTCGGAGTTGGTGTCGCGGGAGTAGTTATACTTCCAGTTGGAGTAAGCCACCGAGCTTGTACCGTCATTCACAGACTTGGAACGTCCGAAGGTATAAGATGCCGACATGTCCAGACCGAAGTCGAAGCTCTTCGCCAATGAAGCGGAGAAAGCGTAGGTATAGCCCTTGTTCGTGTTTCTCAGGTTCACGATGGAGTAGTAATTGCTCTTGGTCTTGGAGTAGAAAGGAGCGGCAGATGCTTCCACACCGGGGATGGCATATACCTTCTCGCCGTCGTTGTTCAGTGCGAGATTCTCAAAGAACACGTTGTTCATGGTCTTGGAGTAGATACCCTCCAGAGTCAGTTTCACGTCACCCGGCAGGCGTTGTTCCAGTGCGAGGTTGGCACGCAACACTTGCGGATACTTGAAGCCTTTGTCTACGGTAACGATGTCCGGTCTCAAAGCTCCGGTTTCCACTGATGTGGCTGCTCCCATAGGATCTTTGGCATATTGTGCCAGTGAAGGGGCCGTATTGGTGTGGTTGTTGCCTTGTTTGGGTTCGATGGTAGTACCCATGGACTCCATACCCGTATTGTTGTAGGCATTGGACAGCCATACAAAAGGCACGCGTCCGGTGAAGATGCCCACACCGCCGCGGATCAGTGTCTTGTGAGAGTCGTCCGTATACCAGCGGAAGCCTACGCGCGGAGAAACCAGCACTTTGGCGCCCGGCATTTCGCCTACGCGCGATGTGATGTCGTTGTCGGCAGCGAATGTATTGAAGGCTTCGTTCGTTGTGGGGTCGTTGAAGAGCAAGGGGATGTCAAAGCGGATACCGTAGGTCAACTCAAGGTTGGTGTTGATGTTCCACTTGTCCTGTGCATAGAAGCCGAACTGTCCCGACTTCATGATGGGGGCATAGCGGAGGTCACCGCCTGTCAGTTCGGGGTTGGTGTACTTATACGTATATTTATAAGGTGCATCGTTCAGGAAGTTGTCCAAAGAGTTGAAGTACCATGAACCGTTTACGGCCTGAATGAAGAGGTTGCTCATGCGGTAGATTTCGTTGTGCGTACCGAAGGTCATCGTATGGCTTCCCAAATACCATGATAGGTTGTCCTCGAAGGTATAGATGTCCTGATCCAGTTTGTTGGCTCCGGAGGAGAATTCCGTACCGATGTTGGCGGTGATGTTGGTTTTGCCGTCGTTGCCTTTCACGTTTTCAATCTGTACGGTGGGTCCCTGATAGGCCACTTCGCGGTTGTCGCGAACGAAGCTGGCCGAGGCGCGGAACTCGTTGTAGAGGTTCTGTCCGAGGCGTGAGTTCAGTTCGGCAACGATGGAGTTGGTCTTGTTGTTCATGCGGTAGCCGCTGTTGTTGAACACGTAGGAGTATGCTCCGGGAGAATAGTTGTCATCGAAGGAGTTGTTGTGCTGGTAGCGCAGTGCCAGTTTGTGGTCCTGATTGATGTTCCAGTCCACACGTGCCAGCAAGCCGAAAGACTTACGGTCTACGTCGCGCTGTGAGTAGGCTTCGTCGATGCCTGTATATTCCTTGTATTTATCGGCAATCTGCTTGGCTGTGGCCGAAGTGAGGTAGGAGTTGATGTATCCCGGATAGATGCTGGCGGGATAAGACTCTTTCTGTGCTTCGGCGCTTACGAAGTAGAACAGTTTGTCCTTCACGATTGCTCCGCCCAGTGTGCCGCCGAAGGTGCGTGTGAACTGCTGTCCGAGTTCGCTCTTGGCATAGTCGCGTACGGCGCTGTACTTGCCATACATGAACTGGTTGTTGAAGTAGGTGTAGGCCGATCCTTTGGTGGTGTTCGTACCCTGCTTGGTGATGGCGTTGATGCCGCCGCCTGTGAATCCGCTTTGGCGAACGTCGAAGGGTGCTACTACCACCTGTATTTCCTGAATGGCATCCATTGAGATGGGGTTGGCTCCGGTCTGTCCTCCGTTGGTTCCTGAAGAGGCAAGGCCGAATACGTCGTTGCTCACCGTACCGTCAATTTGGAAGCTGTTGTAGCGGTTGTTGGAGCCTGCAAACGTCATACCGCCGATTTTGGAAGGCATGGCAAAGGGCATGTTCTTCACGATGTCGTAGACGTTGCGGTCTACGGTGGGTGTGTTCTCAATCTTTCCCAGTGAGAAGTTCTGTCCGGCTCCGGCAGCGGCTTTGGCTTCTGCCACCACCACTACTTCGTCCAGCAGTTCCGAGCTGGGAGTCAGTTTCACGTTCTGCGTATAGGTGTTGCCCAGTTCCAGCATGATGCCCGTAAAGGCGGCACTCTGATAGCCCACGTAGGACACTGTAAGTTTGTACGGGCCGCCGGTACGCATACCTTGCATCGTATAGCGTCCGTCCACGTTGGTGACAGCGCCATACTGTGTGCCCGAAGGTTCATGAACAGCTATAACCGTCGCTCCGATTACAGTTTCATTCTGTTCGTCGGTCACCTTGCCGCTAATGGCCGAGGTGGTGACCTGTGCATTTACGCCCATAGCCGCCAAGACCAGCATCAGCGTAAAAATAACTCTCATTCCTTTTAACATAATTGTTTCTAATTGGTTTTTGAAAAATGTTATATTTCTTAAAACACTTGCAAAGGTACGCAAAAATATATGTAAAAGCATTACAATTCTGCTACATTTTTTAAGAAATTATTCTGAAGCAGAAAGATGTATTATATAATAAGGTGTAACGGAAAAGCAGCAGAAGAGAAGTGCACCGTATGTAAGAGCAGAAGCAGAAGTTCACTGTATGCAAGGCATGAGGGAAGAGCAGAAAGAGAAGTGCACCGTATGCAAGGCATGACGGAAAAGCGGAAGCAGAAGTTCGCTGCAATGAAAAAAAATTAAATACCTTTGCCGCCTTTATTCTAAAAACAATTTATTATGATGGAAACTAAAAAAAAGAAGGTTGGGCATATCTGAAGCATGTCAGAAAAGCCATGGAGTGTATCAAAACCGTAACCGACGGGAAGTATGAGGTGAGCGACGAAGCCTATCACACACTGAAGCGTATAGTGAAAAACTGCGAGAAGCTGATTAAGGCCTACGAAAAAAAGCTGGAACAGAGGGAAAAAGAGCGGGAAAAGTCCCTGAATCGTTAACAAAGCACAAATAACGGCCAAAACGATGTTTATACATATTTACAAAGTCAAAGTGTTGCAGCACACCGCAATAGGTGTCGTAAAGTGTATAAACAGGACAAAGCATCTATCTTATTTTCAGTACATTTGCGGTAATAAACATTGAACGGACACTTTCTCTCCCTCCGCCATAAATTGCAAGCGGCGGGAGCAGAAGTCTGCTTCAATAAGTATTCATTTTATAAAAACAAGACATGGCAATTACATGTACGGAAGGAGAAGTGAAAATCTCCGAGTTCGGCTCAGTCCGAAGCAAACAATCACAGACCATCAGTCTGCAAGAGTATGTAAACAAAGTGCGTAGCAACACATTCAAGGCACAAGTGGAGGAATACCGCCGCCTTGCCGCCCTGCCGGGGCATGAAGCCGAAGCGCAGAGGGTGAAGGACGGGATGCCCTGCATCGTACCCGCCGGAGTGTGCAGCGGCGGACACGCAGTGAAGAACCTCGTCAAGCACAGCGGACTGCTCCAGATAGACATGGATCACACCCTGCTGCGCACCGCCGAAGTGTGCCGGCTGCTCTGCGAACTGCCCTACGTGACAGTGGTGCACAAGAGTTTCTCGCAGAACGGCGTACGGGCGTTTGTACGCGTGGCAGCCGAAGATGTGATGCGGAACTATGAGCAGCTTTATGCCGCCGTAGGAGAAGCCGTCAGCCGGCATGCCGCACACAACTACGACTCCAAATGCAAGATCCTGACACAACCCAGCTTCTATTCGTGGGACGCAGATGCGTATTACAATCCCGATGCGGAGACTTTCAAGATGCAGTGGGGAGAAGAAACGGGAAAGGAAGCGGGAACAATTTCAGAAACAGCAGCAAATGCAGGAGGAACTGTTTCAAGAGGAATAATCTCAGAAGTGACAGACTCAGGAAAAGCTGTTTCAGGAGGAGCAATCTCAGAAGTGACAGACTCAGGAAGAACTGTTTCAGGAGGAGCAATCTCAGGAGTGACAGACTCAGGAGTGACAAACTCAGAAAAATCAGCATCAGGAGCAACAGCTCCCGGTTTTCTGGTGCAATTCCTCAACGACTTTGAGCACCGCAACCCCTTCCGTCGTGGTGAGCGAAACGACCTTGCGTTGAAGCTGGGTCGTGTGTCTCGCAGTAAAGGTTTTTCAAAAAAGGAGTTGGAAGAAGTTATCAGCCTCTTCATCCGCCGCTATGCTGCAACCGATTTCACAGCCGAAGACATCCGTCAACGTATAACCGCTGGTTATCAATTCATTGACTCCCTTCCGCAAAAAACGGAAATTCCCGGCGAGGGTTCAAATAGGGTTCATTTCCCTTATGACCCCGCCGAGCCGCCCGATGCGGGCTCCGAAGAAGAAGATTTGTTGGAAAAAAACAACGAACTTCGTGCCCAGTCTCCCTACATTCCCGACAGCGCATACAGCGGTCTGCCCCAATTTCTGAAAGACTGTGTGCAATACGCTTCCGACCCGCGCGAACGCGACATCACGCTGCTTGGCAGCCTTAACTGTTGCAGCGCCCTCTTCCCCGGTGTCAGCTTCTTCTACAAGAACGCCCTCTACTCTTCCCACTTCTACCATGCCCTCGTGGCAAACGCAGCAGCCGGAAAGGGCGTCGTGGCATTCATCCTCAGCCTGCTCGATGCCACCCAGGAATATTACGACCGCCAGCGTCGCGATCAGAAGAAAGCCTTCGAGAAAGCCCAAATGGCATGGGAAGCCGAGGTGCATCAGGCACTGCGCGAACACCGTTCTCCCGACTCCGACAAGAAGCCCGAAGAACCCAAAGCCAAATACCTGAAGACCTCCTCCACCACCAGCAAGAGCCGTCTGCTGGAGCAGCTCGCCACCAACGGCGAACTCGGCTGCCACATGTCGTCCACCGAAATCAACACCCTCATCTCCTCGCTCGCACAGGACTACGGCAAGTATGAGGACATCCTCTGCAAGGCTGCCCACCACGAGGAAATCTCACAGTCGTACAAGATAGACGGCGACCCGATAGTCGTTCCCCGCCCCCACCTGGCACTCATCATGTCCGGCACACCGGAGCAGTTCACCGGCTTCTTCCGCAGCCACGAAAACGGTCTGTACAGTCGTTTCCTCATCTACACCCGCCAGCTCAACCCCCATTGGGAGACGTGTGCCCCCGGCGAAGGACGCGTGGATCTGCGCGAACACTTCCATACGCTGGGAAAGAAACTCTTCGAGATGCACAAGTTGCTGCTGGAATCCCCCACCCTCGTCACCTTCACCCCCGGACAATGGGAACGCCATACGCAACAGTTCGGCGTGTGGCTCAAGTCGGCCCTGGTGGAAGGAAAGGAGTTCCCCACCAGCATCGTCTTCCGTCATGGACTGCTTGCCATGCGCCTCGCGTCCATCCTCACCATCTTCCGCAAGTGGGACGACTACCGCTATGCCAAGGAATACTGCTGCACCGATGCCGACTTCGACACCGCCATGCAGATTATAGCCACCGTCATTGAGCACAGCCTGCTGCTGGGCACTTCGCTGCCCGACACCGGACACCCGCCGGTAGCCATGCGTAAATTCCACCAGTTTGAAGACGTTCTCAAGAAATTACCGAGGATTTTTTCTTACATCGACTTCATCAATGCCGCCAAAGAACTCGGCATATCTGTGTCCACAGCCAAACGTTACCTGAGAAAGGCCGTTGAACAAGAACTCGTTGTGAAACAGAAAGATAAGTACCGAAAACGCAGAAAAAGGCAAGGTAAACAGGGGCTATAAGGAAATGAACCCTAAATGAACCCTCGCCCCGACAATTCGACGGGCGGGGGCTCTTTGGAAAAATAAGGACAAAAATGAACCTGATAAGAATATGCGAACGCATGAACAGCCGCCCGAAACAACGAATTCTAAAAGAAAGCATCTATGTATGACAAGGAATTAGCACTCGACAGCCTATATAACATCCTATTTCTTCCTGTGAGACAGATAATTTCCCCTTGCGGGATAAATAATTTCATCCCGTAAGACGGTAAGTTTCGTCCTACGGGATGAAAAGTTTTGTCCTGCGAAGCGGGAAGTTTCATCCTGCGAAACGGAAAACATTCATTCTGCGAAACATGGGGTCATGGTGTTCCCAGCACCCCTATGATGAGCCGCACTTGTGCGGGCGTGTACCGTCGTGCGGTAGGCGCCATGCCCGTTTCCTGCAACTGCTGCTCCAGTCCGGGCGCGGTACGTATCCATTCGTTGAACTGCTTGACGGCTGTCTGCTGCTGCACACCGTCTATATACATGCTTGCCAATTCGCCCTTGCCGTAGCTGCGCACCACAAAGGCTTTCTCTACAATATCTTCATCGGGCTTTCCCATACAGAGTCTCCATTAGTGTAATTTTCATTCGGATTGGAGACATAAAGATAGTGATTTTCAGCGAGATAAGCAATCAAACCCGGAGAAATTCATCTCCGATACCACTTTCTTTTTTTCTTCTTGCGGGCTTGCTGCAATGCCGTCCCAAACAGGCAACAGGCACATTTCAGTTCTTTCGGGGAGAGTTTATCCAAATTGTCAAGAATACCGGGAATAGAAAAGTTCTCATCGAGAAATTCATAAGGATCGGCGGCCTCTTCCAAATCCCGCTTCATGAGGCAGGCACATACAGGACATTTATCCATTGATCTGTTATATTTTTTTAGTTTATGTGAGGAAATATCTTATCAACTTTACACAAAAACACCTAAGGGAAAACCCTTCAAAAAACACATACCTCACTCCCCTTTCAGAAAGAAAGATGCTCAAAGATAACACTTTTTGGTTATTATTTGCATGATTATTATAAATTAATACAATATCGGAGCAAAAAAAATACGACTACCGGAGAAATAAAAGGAAACAGCCTGTATATTATTACTAATGGATGCACAGCGTTTGTTAAGGTATGCACAGTATTGTTAAGGCATGCACAGCATTGTTAAGGCATACTTATCGTTACTAAAGCGTACTTATCGTTACTAAACCTTACCCAACCTTACCGAATCGTATTTTCCGCCTTGCCTCTGCCGTATCTTTGTTTCAACGAAACGAGGTAAGGAATATCGCCGCGGAGACTTCTTCTCCTCCAATCGTCAGAGACAATCAATCAGTATTAACGACATTCTAAAAAAACTAACTTCATTATGGCAATCATCGTAGAACCTGTGCAACGCTATCAGAAGGTCGGTGACAAGACTTCCCCGCAACTGTACTACCTGAAGCGGAAAGCCAACAACTCCCGCCTGTACAACACCAAGCGCATCGCGCAAGAGATTGAAGAACTGGGCGGCATGTCCGCCGAAGACGTGGAACACGTGGTCACCGCCCTCGTACGCAACATCAAACGCAAGCTGACAGACGGCGACAGCGTAAAACTGGACGGCCTCGGTGTGTTCTACACCACTTTCCACAGCAAAGGAACCGCCAGCTCGGAAGAATGCACCGTAAAGAACATCGACAAAGTGAACATCCGCTTCCTCACCGACAGCGGTCTGCGCCTTGTCAACGACTCCGGAGCCACCACCAAAGGCAGCCCCAACAACGTGGCGTTCAGCCTCTACAACCCCAAAGAGGACGGTCCCTCCGGTGGCGGTGGCAGCGGCAGCGGTGACGGCGGAGAGGAACAAGATCCGCTGGGATAAGTCCCGCAAGGAAAGCTATCCGGTTTCCCCCTCTCCCTGTGTATGAGGGGGGGGAACAAAGCAACAATTCGTAATTGCAAAGCAACAATTCGTAATTGCAAGGTAACAATTCGCAATTGCAAAGCAACAATTCGCAATTGCAAAGCAATCATTCACAATTAATGCGAATCAGTAGTTGAATTTATAGTTCATTATTATACGGATTTGAGCTTTTTCACCACAGAGGGCACAGAGACTCACAGAGTCTTTCTCTTTTTATGAGGCAAAACATTTTATTTATGAGGCAAAACATTCTGTCATTCAGAGCGTAGCGAAGAATCTGCTCTCCCTATACTGGGATGAGTATTGACATGAGTGAGTATTGACATGAGAGAGTAGATTCTTCGCTACGCTCTGAATGACAGATACTATCGAGTAGCAAGATTAACACTCGGTGAAACTCTGTGCACTCTGTGTACTCTGTGGTGAAAACATTCATTACTTGCAAGGTTATAAACTTAATTCAAATACTGATTCGCACAATTAATTAATAATCAAAAAAATCAAAACTCCTATGGCAACAAAAT
>ENA-OZLS01000857-OZLS01000857.1-human-gut-metagenome-genome-assembly--contig:-NODE-857-length-10755-cov-4.386729_pt1 | contig 10755 bp, 7 predicted proteins | sample MGYA00243864_ERZ653793 | MGnify/ENA primary metagenome ERZ653793 (study PRJEB26926, sample SAMN06164605) | human gut metagenome | biome: ENVO:00009003; feature: ENVO:2100002; material: ENVO:00002003...
GCCTGTCTCGTGGGCTCGGAGATGTGTATAAGAGACAGGTGCAGGACGGTTGCGATTATTACTGTTCTTATTGCACCATTCCTTTTGCCCGCGGCCGCAGTCGTAACGGAAGCATCGCATCTTTGGTGGAACAGGCTCGTCAGGCAGCCGCCGAAGGCGGTAAGGAGATTGTATTGACAGGGGTAAATATCGGCGATTTCGGAAAGTCGACGGGAGAAACCTTCTTCGACCTGGTGAAGGCGTTGGACGATGTGGAAGGCATTGAGCGCTATCGCATATCTTCTATTGAACCTAACTTACTGACGGACGAAATCATTGAGTTCGTATCCCGTTCCAAACGGTTTATGCCTCATTTCCATATTCCGCTGCAATCGGGTAGTGATGAGGTGCTGAAACTGATGCGCAGACGATATGATACGGCGTTGTTTGCTTCTAAAGTGAAACGGATAAAGGAAGTGATGCCTGATGCCTTTATCGGTGTGGACGTGATCGTAGGAACGCGTGGAGAAACGGAAGAATACTTTGAGCAGGCATACCGGTTTATTCAAAGTCTGGATGTGACGCAGCTTCATGTGTTCAGCTATTCCGAACGTCCGGGTACGCAGGCTTTGAAGATAGAGCATGTGGTGTCTTCCGAGGAAAAGCACAGACGCAGCCGGCTTCTGCTGGATTTGTCGGACGAAAAGACACGTGCGTTTTATGCCCGCCATATCGGGCAGATAATGCCTGTGCTGTTGGAACGTTCTAAACCTGGAACGCCGATGCACGGTTTCACTCCGAATTACATCCGGGTGGAAGTGCCGCATGATGATGCGCTGGATAATCAGGTAATTCCGGTGCGTATGGGCGATTTTAATGAAGAAGGCACGGCGCTTTCGGGAGCGTTTGGCGATAAGTGATTTACTCAGTAATCTGTAATAAGGAATTGACAAGGTGAAATCAAGATTGATTTATTGGTTGACTTATGCGGGCATGTGGTTGTTGGCCTTATTGCCTTTTAAGGTACTTTATATACTGTCCGACGGGCTTTGCTTTTTGATGCATCACGTCGTGCACTATCGGCGCAGAGTAGTACGTGCTAATTTGTGCAATGCGTTTCCTGAAAAATCCGCGGCTGAACTGCGGGATATAGAACGTGAGTTCTACCGTTACATCTGTGATTATATGTTGGAGGAGGTGAAGATGCTGCGTATGTCTTTCAGGGAACTCTGCCGACGCATGGAATATGACAATAAGGAAGAGTATCTTGCCATGATTGAAAAACATGGGGGTATTGTGTTGCTGATACCGCACTATGCTAACTTTGAGTGGATTACGGGAATGAGCAGTATCATGCAAGAGGGAGATATACCGGTGCAAATCTATAAACCGTTGCATAATAAATATATGGATGCTATGTTTAAACGCATCCGTACCCGTTTTGGCGGTTACAATGTGGCCAAACATTCTACGGCGCGCGAGATTATAAAACTGTGCCGTGACAACAAGCGTGTGGCGGTAGGTATGATAACCGACCAGTCGCCCAATCCTAACGAGGCGCATTACTGGACAACTTTCCTGAATCAGGATACCGTCTTTATGGATGGTGCCGAACGTATTGCCAAACTTATGGACTTTCCTGTATTCTACTGTGAACTGCAAAAGCAGGGAAGGGGATATTGCCGGGTTCGGTTTGATCTGATAACCGAAACTCCGAAAGCGACTGCCGACGGTGAGATAACGGAACTTTTTGCCCGTCGCCTGGAACAGACAATCCGTAGAGAACCGGCTTATTGGTTCTGGTCGCATAAGCGTTGGAAACTAAAGCGTGAGGATACCATACAACATGGATAAAATGGCCGTTGTCATATTGAACTGGAATGGGTGTGAAATGCTTCGTTCGTTTCTTCCTTCCATAGTGCGCTATTCCAAGACGGAAGGTGCGAAAATTTATGTGGCGGATAACGGTTCGACAGATGCTTCCGTTGATATGCTTCGCCAAGAGTTTCCTGATGTGCATCTTATTATATTAAAAGAGAACCTCGGTTTTGCCGAAGGGTACAACCTTGCCTTGCAGCAGGTGTCCGCAGAGTATGTGGTGCTGCTTAATTCCGATGTGGAAGTGACCGAACACTGGTTGGTGCCACTTGTAAGCTACATGGACGCTCATCCTGAAGTTGCGGCATGCCAGCCTAAAATCCGGAGTTGGCGGCAAAAGGAACTGTTCGAATATGCAGGAGCGGCCGGCGGATTTATAGACCGTTACGGTTATCCCTTTTGCCGGGGGCGGATAATGAGTGCAGTAGAGAAAGACAACGGACAGTATGATACTGTCGTTCCTGTGTTTTGGGCTACAGGCGCTGCCTTGTTTATCCGTCGGAAAGACTATTTGGATGCCGGCGGATTGGATGGACGTTTTTTCGCTCATATGGAAGAGATAGACTTGTGCTGGCGACTTCGTGCCCGCGGGCGGATGCTGGTTTGTGTACCCCAAAGTACCGTTTATCATGTAGGCGGTGCAACCTTGAAAAAGGAGAATCCTCATAAGACTTTTCTCAATTTCCGTAACAATCTTGTAATGCTCTATAAGAATCTGCCGCAAGAAGAATTGGGGTCTGTAATGCGTGTGCGCGCAGTGCTTGATTATGTTGCGGCTTTGAGTTTTCTGCTCAAAGGGCAGTTTCCCAATATGTGGGCAGTGCTTCGCGCACGTCGTGCATTCCATTTGCTCCGTCCCTCGTTTGCGGATGCCCGTAAAGAGAACTTGAAAAAAACATCACTCCCGATGATTCCCGAACGGGTAAAAAGTAGTATCTTGGTAGGGTTTTATCTGCGTGGGAAGAAATTTTTCTCTCAGTTGTAGGAACTGTTATCTATTCTTGATTGTTTGTTTTGTAAAAGTTATTTGCTTATGGAAAAATTGGTTAGAAAGATTGGCCTGGTGGCGCATGATGCCATGAAGAAAGACCTCATAGAGTGGGTACTTTGGAATTCGGAATTGCTTATGGGGCATAAGTTCTATTGTACGGGTACTACGGGAACCCTTATTTTGGCAGCATTGAAAGAGAAGCATCCCGATGTCGAATGGGATTTTACCATTCTCAAATCCGGTCCTTTGGGCGGTGACCAGCAGATGGGCTCGCGCATTGTGGACGGGGAAATTGATTATCTTTTCTTCTTTACAGATCCCATGACTTTGCAGCCGCACGATACCGATGTTAAGGCTTTGACCCGTCTTGCCAGCGTGGAGAACATCGTGTTTTGCTGTAACCGCAGTACGGCAGACCATATCATTTCGAGTCCGCTCTTCCTTGATCCTACTTATGAACGTACTGTTCCCGATTATAGCAACTATGCCAAGAGGTTCGAGAACAAGCAAGTCGTTGCCGAGGCGGTTGAATCGGCTAAGAAAAGAAAGAAGAAGCAATAATTCATTCTGTGCATATAATGAGGCGGGGATGTCCGAAGTGCCTGTACAGGGTTGCTTTTGTTTTAAGTAGCTATTGCTGTCGCTTCCCGTGAGATGCAAATCTCTATTCCCGCCGCTTCGATGTCTGCCCCCATTGGCGGATTGCGCTTTGATAACTTTAATTCAATATTTTCTATTTGGGGAAAGTCGCCGAACAACCGTTTCACAATACGTCCTCCGACATGTTCCAATAGCTTGGAAGGAACTTCCATTTCTGCCTTTACGGCTTCATACACATCTGCGTAGCTCACGGTATCCGCCACATCATCGGTCTGCATGGCAGGTGCGATGTTTACTTGCAGTCGCAGGCTGACGGTGAATTCGTTACCTGCCAGTGTTTCCTGTTCGCCTACACCGTGGTGGGCGAAAAAGCATATCCGGTCTAAAAATATGTAGCTTTTCATAAACGAAAAAATAGTCTCTCATGCAAACTTATGGATAATATTTTTGTTCTACAACTCGTGGAGCACGATTTCTATGCTTTTTTGCAAAAAATGGCGTGAAAATTTTCATTCTAATTATATTTCTATAACTTTGCATTGAAGTTCGGTAGCGACTGTAGCTTGATTTTTTAAGGAGAAAAATATATTAGAAGCGTTGTGCTTTGTCCTCTAAATGGAAACCTAGGAAATTTTCATTATTTAGCGAAGGACAGCACAGTGGATTCTCACGTTTATAGCGTGGGACTGCTGTCTGTTTTCGTTAAAGGGCTATTCCTAGGGCCTCCATTTAGAAACAGCACGCAGCTCCACGTTTCTGTTTCTAACCGGTCCTTTTCGGAGTTTGGAGGACGCATGCTTCCGGTCTGCCTGTGCAGATAGAAGTTTATAAGACGTTTATGCAAATAAGAATATTGTTGGTTCTATTGTGCGTACTTTTCATGACTCCGAATGGCGTGTATGCGAAAGCGGGTAATGGGGAAAATACCCCGCACCATGCCAAGCGAATATTCAATCCGGACTCACGCACCGGGCGCAATAACCATTCATTGCTGCTGAAAACGAATGTGGCGGCGTGGGGAATGGCAATTATGAACGCAGCGGTGGAATATGACATCTCGCCTGCTGTTTCTGTCCTTTTACCTTTTTATTACTCTTCTGTCGATTATCTTACTTCTTCCCGCAAGTTCTGCACTTTCTGCGTGCAGCCCGAAGTGCGTTACTGGTTCAGACAAGTGGACGGACTCTTCACCGGTGTGCATGTCGGGGTGGCCTCTTATAATTATGCCCTTAAGAACAATACCTATCGCTATCAGAACAGTGATACGGGTGCCCCGTTGCTGAATGTGGGACTTGCTGCCGGCTACCGTCTCCCGCTTGGAAAGGGCGGGCGCTGGTGTGTGGAGTTTTCGTTGGGAGCGGGGTATGCTTATCTGGATTATGACCGTTTCTTCAACATTCCCAACGGCGCTTATGTGGATACGCGCCATAGGAATTTTTTCGGCATAGACCACGTAGGCATCTCGTTGGGCTACCGCATTGATTGGAAAGGAGGCCGGCGATGAAAAAACTGTTGATAGCTGTCTGCAGCTTGTTGTCCATATCCCTGCTGGGAGGATGCAGCGTGCGCGAATTGCCGGAGGACGGCGGAGTAGACCCTACGATTGTGCATACCGAAATAGTCCTGTTGCCCGGTGCGGACATGACCCCGTTCGATGTTCCGGAATTCTCCACCCGCGCCGCCGACCCTCGTGAATACAAGGTGCGTTACATTGTGGAAGTCTATGCCGATGATAAGTTCGACCAAAGCCTGCAATTTCGCCGCCAACTCATTTGTGATGAGGGAGATACGGAGGATGTGACTTTGGAATGTGACCTTCATGCACGCAACTACCGGGTGGTGGCATGGCGCGACTTTGTGCTTGCTTCCGGAGTTTCCGGCAATGTTGCCGACGACTGTTTTTATACTACCTCTGATTTCTCTGCCGTCAAACTGAAAGGAGACTATACGGGCGGAACCGACTATAAGGATGTGTTCTGCGGGCAGGCTGCCCTTGACCTTTCACCCTATCGCTGCCAATCGGAAGCCGGACACCGCGAGGAGATGCAACTGGAGCGTCCGTTGGCAAAGGTGGAGTTGATTACCACCGACATTGTCAAGTACCTCAACAAGCTGGAGCAAACGAAAAGTATCCGGGATGCAGCCATAGATGATTTTACGGTGCAGGTGCTTTATACCGGATATTTCCCCGTAGGCTTTAATGTTGTCTCCAACCGCCCCAATGAGGCGGTTATGGGCATAAAGTTCACTTCCAACCTTCTCGTCCTTTCAGACAATGAAGCCTGTCTGGCTTTCGACTACGTGCTGGTGAACGGCGAAGAATCTTCCGTCACCTTAGAAATGATCATTTACAACGAGGAGGGACAGGAGGTGAATCGCGTCACCGGGGTGGAAGTGCCTCTCAAGCGGAACAAGATAACCATGGTGCGCGATGAGTTCCTTACTCGTGAATTTGCTCCCGGCATCGGTATTGACCCTGGTTTTGACGGAGAGATAAACGTGGTGGTTCCTTGATTTTTTTATTCAAATAGAAATAATTGTATGTCTTATTTTAAACAAAACTAGTATGAGAACGTATTTTTTACTGCTGGCGGGTCTTATCCTGTTGGCTTTCACAGCCTGTCAGAATGACGAGTTGGTGAATGGTGGAAGTGGCAACGAGACCGCTGTATCTTTCAGTGTGCAGTTGCCGGGTGCTAATGCTCCTTCTACCCGCGCGGCGGGCGACGGTACACAGGTGAACCGTTGTATCATGGAGATTTATTTGGGTGACAAACTTTATGGTGAGCGTCAGGTGGTGCCTGTGGCGGGTAATAAAACTGCGACCTTCAACGTGAGGCTGGTAACTTCACAAACCTATGACTTTGTGTTCTGGGCGGATGTTTCCGGAGAGGGAGGCATTAAGGCCGACAGACATTACCAGACTGCCAATGGTTTACAGAATATTTCTCTTCTCGGAACTTATGCCGGAAACGATGACTCTCGCGATGCCTTTACGGGCGTATTGCTGAGTAAGTTGGTGACCGGAGCCTTCAATGAGGCAGTGGAATTGACCCGCCCCTTTGGTCAGTTGAATATTAAGACCACAGACCTTGAGAGTATTCCCACAGATAGAACGGCGCTTATTCCTGCTGCTGCATCGTTGGCGTTCAAAGGGGTGTATACGGGCTTTAATGCTCATACAGGTGCAGTGACAGGTGATTTGGCCGCACTTTCTTACAACGAAAATGCTGCTGTTGTAGATGGTGATGGTGCACTGACCATGGATTATCTTTTTGCTCCGAAAGAGGGACAATTGCTGACGAATATGGTGTTGACAATGAATAATGCCGCTGGAGAGAAGATTACCGATAAGGAATTGAGTAATATTCCTGTTCAGCGTAACTACAAGACGAATGTGACAGGCAGCATGCTGACTGTGTCGGGCCAGTTTGTCGCAACCTTAGAACCGGCGTTCACAGGTGATTTGGATAAGAAGATTGTGGAAGTAGCTAATATTGCAGACGTAGCCGATGCGTTGAAAACCTGTGATAATGTAGTTGTTACAACTGCTCCGGCGCAAGATGCAACCATTGAGTTACCTAAATATACGGCAACGGATAAGGCTGTTTCCATTACATTGCCGGAAACAACGAATAAGACGGTGACGATTAATTATACCAATGATGCAGGAAATTCAAATCCTCCGAAAGAACTTACTATCATAGCTCCGCAAACCAAAAAACTGGTCATTGACGCAAAGCAGACAACCGTCTATCTGAATGGAACGAAGTATGATGAGATAGAAGCCGGTACTGCCGAAAATACGTTGGTAATCAATGACGGGGTGACTGTTGACAAACTGACAGTGAATGCCGGTAATGTAAAGGTGTTTGGTAAAGGTACGATTACTACAATTCTAAAGAGCACCGAAAACACCGGCATTACATATATTTATGCTTCAAATCAGGCACAGCTTCCCGCCACCTTGCCGCAAGGCTTTGAAAAGGTGTCTTTGGAAGCGGAGAACCTCAAAGAGGCTATGGCTGAAGGCGGCGTATATCAGTTGAAAGAAGATGTTGACATAGCAGGTAGAAGCATTGAGATTCCTGCCGGTACAGCGGCTACCTTAGATCTGAACGGCAACACCATTACAGCAGCCAATCGGGGAGTAGACGGAATTGCGGTATATGGAAATCTGACACTGAAAGACAGCAAGGGAAACGGCCGGATTGTTGCAAATAAGGATTATACAGGCGGCGCTTATGGTGCAGGCTTGATCCGTATTATAGGTGAAAATGCGGCTATGATTATGCAGGGCGGCACTATTTATGCCGCCAGAGAAAATGCTACAAATAATGGGCAGTATGGTGTGGCTGTTTATGAAGGTGGCGATTTCACCATAACCGGCGGTAAGATCGAAGCAGGCTGGTCTGCGGTGTTAGGTAATGGTAAGTACAAAACGCAAAATAGTGTAATCAGGATTGAAGGCGGTGAACTGATTTCTACTTCCGATTATGCAGTGTACTTGCCGCAATCCGGCACAACCACCATTAGTGGCGGTAAGGTGTATGGTGTAGGCGGTGGTGTATGCATCAACCGCGGTACACTGAATGTTGAAGGCACAGCCTTGATCACCAGTAAGGGTACAGGCGATACCGGAGATTGGGGCGACGGTACCGGCAATATGGAAAGTGCGGCAATCAATGTAGCTGCCAAATATGGCGATTGTGTCGTGAACATCAAAGGCGGTACACTGACAGCAGAGGCTAATGCGCTTGTTTCTACGGGCAATGCCGGCTACACACCGGCTATCAACGTCAGCGGCGGTACATTCTCCGATCCGAGTCTGCTCGGCCATCTGTCTGCCGGGGCCAATGTGAAAGTCAAACTTCTGAAGGACTATGAGGGTCCGGGACTGGGCATCTTCTATGGTAAAAACGGTAGCCGGGCTACGGTTGAGATAGACTTGAACCAACATGCATGGAATCTTACCAATGATCCGTTATTTGGTTCTACCGGATACCAGAACCAATACTTCCATCTTGAAAAAGATGCTTTTGTTACTTTCAGGAATGGTACTGTTCAGCCCAAAGAGGTGGCGTCAGGCAGGATGCTTATACAGAATTACTGTCATCTGACACTGGACAAAGTCAAACTGATTGGCGGAAGTTCTTGTAAGTATGTTATCTCCAATAATAACGGAAGCTGTACGATTTCAAACTCTACCATTACTGCTGCAGCAGGACAATGTGCGTTCGATGTTTACTCCTACAAGCCTTATCCGGGAGGGGTAACGGTCACTGTCAATGGCCAAAGCGTCATTAATGGCCGCGTAGAGTTTGATGGTAATAGCGGTAAGAAGAACGGTAATCTTGTCATTAATGGTGGTACTATCAATGGTAACTTGAGTGCGAATAATGATTATTATGACAGCATAAACAAGAACATTATCATCAAGGAAGGCGTTACATTTGGCGCAGACGTTACCGGATGGGACGACTATAAATAACTATGGTAATGCGGCGGATGCCGCTTGCTGGAAATATATGGAAACATCCAGTTTGCATGGAAAACAGTTGGAAAGTGTTCCGTTTCCATGCTATACTGTTTGTATTTGTTTGTTTGTTTGTTTTCCCTGCGTTGTGAAACGCGGGGAAATTTTTTATATGATTTGGCTTTGTAAGCTCTCAATTTAGTACGTCAATCCGAATAACCATAGCGGAATTTCATTACGGAAGCCCACTTCGATATTATCCAATGCCAGGTAGCCTTTTTCCACACCGGCCAATTGTTGCTGTGTCTTGTTTTTTATAAAATACAAAAGCGGTGGAGACTTCTCAAAAGTTTTCCACCGCTTTCTTATTAATTATCAGCTTAAATGCACTTGTCTTATCGTCCGTTTTGTGCGATAAGTTCTTTTATCTTTTCATTCAGGCTTTCGGCTTTCATCAGTTGCTCCAGCGTCAGGTGCATGCGCCAGCGCCAGTAGTGACGTGGGTTGGCTGGCACATTAATGCGCTCTTCCTGTGCGTTGGGGTTGCGCCATTTGCCGTCCATGGACATCCAGTCTTGCAGGGAGAGGATGGCGAGTATGGAGTTGCTTTGCAGATGCTTGCGCACCACCTCTTCGCAAAGCTCGGGAGTGGCAGTTGCGGGGGCAGCGCCATAGTGTCCGAGCATCGTGTTGTAGTAACGTTGTGTTTGCTGAAAGTCCTCTTCCCACCAGCCGCGCAGTGTGGACATGTCGTGGGTGGATATGGTGCAGACTGAGCGGTATGGATACCACTCCGGATGCCCGAACTCCTGTGCGGGGTCTTTGGGCATGCGCTGTATCTCCAGTGAGAGGATACGCAGATCGTTCATCACCCATGCCACGCAATCGGGAATCATACCCAAGTCCTCACCGCATACCAACATTCGGGTGGACTGTGTCAGTTGAGGCAGCTTGTTCATAGCTTGCTCGCGCCAGAACTCGTTGTGGCGGTGGTAGTAGTAGTGGTCGTACAGGCGGTTGAAGGCCGATTTCTCCCAATCATTCAGGGAGCGGTACACATAGTCGTGTTGCACGCCGATACGGGGATGATATTTGTACGGGTCGTGGCGGTCGGGTACAAACAGTACGTCGCTGATGAGCGCATACAAACCGTCGCGCACCCAAATGCTGTCTTCGTCCGTCTTGCCGGCAAAGTAGGCTTCTACCTTGCGTTGAGTGTCAAATTCCGGACGCATCCGGTAGATTTCCCACGTGTCCGTCGGTTCGATGAAGGTTTGCTTCACGTAGTCGGTGTGCGGACCGAACATCTGTCCGAGGAAATATTCGTGTATATACGGTTTCAGGAACTCATCGCGGAAGGGGAGTCCGTAGCTTTCTATCTCTTCACGTGTCATGGGCAGGGCGGGTACAAACTGCCCCAGCAGGCCATGTACGGCGTGCATCGGGATTTCCCAGATGCGGAAGAAGCCGAGGATGTGGTCGATGCGATAGGCGTCGAAGTATTCCGCCATTTTGCGGAAGCGCTTCATCCACCATGCATAACCGTCTTTTTCCATGACATCCCAGTTATAGGTGGGGAAGCCCCAGTTTTGTCCGTTCACCGAGAAATCGTCGGGTGGTGCGCCGGCTTGTCCGTTCAGGTTGAAATAATGGGGTTCTGTCCATGCTTCTACGCTGTTGCGACTGATGCCGATGGGGATGTCGCCTTTCAGTACGACGCCGTTGGCGCGTGCGTGTTCAGTGGCGGCGAGTAGCTGCCGGTGCAGGTTGAACTGGATGTAATAATAGATCTGTCTCTTATACACATCTCCGAGCCCACGAGACAGGCAGA
>ENA-OZLS01000868-OZLS01000868.1-human-gut-metagenome-genome-assembly--contig:-NODE-868-length-10710-cov-4.385265_pt1 | contig 10710 bp, 8 predicted proteins | sample MGYA00243864_ERZ653793 | MGnify/ENA primary metagenome ERZ653793 (study PRJEB26926, sample SAMN06164605) | human gut metagenome | biome: ENVO:00009003; feature: ENVO:2100002; material: ENVO:00002003...
GGCTCGGAGATGTGTATAAGAGACAGGACATACGCATGGCATTGCTCTCTTTCGAGAACTACCTGCTGGCAAACCGCAACACGGAGAAGCCCGTCCTGCACATCTCCCTCTCACCGGCACCGGAAGACCAGCTGACTGACGGGCGGCTGGCAGAACTGGCGGAGCGTTATATGCGGAAGATGGGGTATGGGAACCAGCCTTACATCACCTACAAACATGCCGATACACACAATACCCACATCCATATCGTCAGTGTATGTGTGGATGAACAGGGGAAAAAGATCAGCGATGCCTACGAGCACCGGCGTTCCATGACCGCCTGCCGGGAACTGGAAGCGGATTTCGGCCTGCGGAACGGAGCGGATGTGGAAAGGCGGAATCCGAAAGCGGAACTAAGGAAGGTGGACGCCTCCTTGGGAGATGTCCGCCATCAGGTAGGCAATACCCTTAAGGCCGTGCTGGAAAGCTACCGTTTCCAGACCTTCGGGGAATATAGCGCGCTACTGTCCACGCTCAACATCGAGGCGAAACAGGTCAGGGGAGAATACAATGGTGTATCATACACCGGCATTGTCTATTCGGCCACGGATGATACCGGCAGGGTGGTCAGTCCGCCGTTCAAGAGTTCCCGATTTGGGAAACGCTTCGGAAATGAACAGTTGGAAAAGCGGATGCTGATGAACCTGAAAGCCCTCAAGGAAGGGAAACGGGCACCGTCCATACAGGGGGACATCGCCCGTGCCTTGCGGCTGGCGGATTCACGGAAACGGTTTGTGGAACTGCTCGGGCAAAACCGTATCGATGTGGTCTTCCGTGAGAATGAGCGGGGACGTATCTACGGTGTCACCTTCATTGACCACAACCGCCGGGAGGTGTTCAACGGCTCACGCATGGGCAAGGAGTTTTCCGCAAATGCGTTCAACGACTATTTCAAATGGTTGGAGGGCATATCCGCAAATGAACGGGACGGACATACCGCCGCGGAGCTCTGGCGGCATCATCGTTACAAGGACGGACAGGAAAGTGCGCTCGAACTGGCAGCGGGTATCCTTTCCATGGAAACCAATCTGCGGGATTACGAGGAGGAGGCTTTCGCACGCCGCATGAAGAAAAAGAAGAAAGCCGGGCGTAAGTCACGTGGCATTTAGACAAAACAAGTATCAACCCGTTTATCCACAATTTTTATGCAACAGGAAGACGATTTGAGGGCTCTCGCCAAGATAATGGAGTTCGGCAGGGCCGTGAGTATTTTTCTTTTGGTGGTACACGTTTATGTGTACTGCTATCCAAGTATCACCGCATGGCATCTGAACCTTGAGGTGATAGACCGGATTCTGGTAAACTTCAACAACACGACCGGTGTTTTCAACTGTATCCTCTGGACCAAGCTGCTGGCGGTGCTTTTGCTGGCCACCTCCTGTCTGGGCACGCATGGGATCAAAGGGGAAAAAATCACCTGGCACAAGATCTATACGGCCCTGGTGGCTGGAAGCGTGCTGTTTTTTCTGAACTGGTGGCTGCTTGAGCTATCTTTGCCACACACGGTGGGCTCCATATTGTATATCTGCACGCTTACCGCGGGTTATCTTGGCCTGTTGATGGCGGGTCTGTGGATGAGCCGGCTCCATAAGCACAACCTCATGGAGGACGTCTTCAACATGGAGAACGAGAGTTTCATGCAGGAAACCCGTCTGATCGAGAACGAGTATTCGGTGAATCTCCCTACAAGATTTTATTATAACAGGCGGTGGCATAATGGATTTGCCAACATAGTCAATATTTTTCGAGCCTGCATGGTTATCGGGACGCCGGGCAGCGGCAAGTCCTACGCGATAGTCAACAGCTACATCCGCCAGCTTATCGCCAAGGGCTTCGCGATCTACATCTACGATTACAAGTTTGACGACCTGTCCACCATCGCCTATAACTCGTTATTGAAGAATATGGACAAATACGAGGTCAAGCCCCGGTTCTATGTCATCAATTTCGATGATCCACGCAGGTCGCACCGTTGCAATCCCATCAATCCGGAATTCATGACGGACATTTCCGATGCGTACGAGGCGAGCTATACGATAATGCTCAACCTCAATCGCACCTGGATCGAAAAACAGGGGGACTTCTTCGTGGAGTCCCCCATCATTCTGCTCGCGGCAATAATCTGGTATTTAAAGATTTACAAGAACGGCATTTACTGTACGTTTCCCCACGCGGTGGAACTGCTCAACAAGCCCTACTCGGATCTGTTCACCATCCTGACCTCTTATCCGGAGCTGGAAAACTATCTTTCCCCCTTCATGGACGCATGGAAAGGAAATGCCCAGGACCAGCTCCAGGGCCAGATAGCCTCGGCAAAAATACCCCTTACGCGCATGATCTCCCCACAACTCTACTGGGTGATGACCGGTAATGATTTCTCATTGGATATCAACAATCCGAAAGAACCCAAACTGCTCTGTGTGGGCAACAATCCGGACAGGCAGAACATTTATTCGGCAGCGCTCGGATTATACAATTCCCGTATCGTCAAGCTTATCAACAAGAAAAGACAGCTTAAATGCGCCGTCATCATCGACGAGCTTCCCACCATCTATTTCCGTGGGCTTGACAACCTAATCGCGACGGCGAGAAGCAACAAGGTGGGCGTGCTTCTGGGTTTTCAGGATTTCAGCCAGCTGACACGCGATTACGGTGAAAAGGAATCCAAGGTCATCCAGAACACGGTGGGGAATATTTTCAGCGGACAGGTAGTCGGGGAAACCGCAAAAACGCTTTCAGAGCGCTTCGGCAAAGTGCTCCAACAGCGTCAGTCCGTTTCCATCAACCGTCAGGACGTATCCACCTCCATCAACACACAGCTTGACTCGCTTATTCCGGCATCCAAGATTGCCAACCTCTCGCAAGGCACGTTTGTCGGAGCTGTGGCGGATAATTTCGATGAGAGGATAGAACAGAAAATATTTCATGCCGAAATCGTCGTAGACCATGCCAGGATCAGCGCGGAAGAAAAGGCTTATCAGAGAGTCCCGGTCATCAACGACTTCAAGGACAGGAACGGTAACGACATCATGATGCAACAGATACAACGCAATTACGACCAGATCAAGGCGGACGCGCAGGCTATTATCAATGAGGAGATGCGGCGCATCAAAAATGACCCGGAACTCCGTAAACGACTGGGTCTGGAAAGCGAAAAAGGAAAGGAACCCGACAAATCATGACAAGTGCATGGGTAATTGAAGAAATTCGAATTCTGTAAATCCCAAAGTAGGATGAATCTCTGAAATATTTTGTATCCTCGCCATATCTTAGTTTGGATATTCCCCCCCCCGTTTTGGCTGTCAAACCTTATTTGCGGGGGAATATCGAAAGATACAAAAAAACAACTAATTCACAATACTGTAAGTATGAATCAGTTGACTAATTTTATAGGATTTACTGAATGTCCCTTGCCGAATGTAAGGTAAAAGCACGACAAGGATTGCATTTATCTGGCAGGAGTAGGAGATGGAGGTAGCGCGGAATATGCCGATGGACTTTTCCGGTATAATCTGGTGGACGAGACGGTACTTTATCCGCTACCCCTTTCTTATGGTGGCGGAATCCCCCCTGACGGAAGAATTCCAGCCTGCCCGCTGGAAACTTCCTGGCCGCAAAACTTTCTCCAACGGAATCTGCCGGCTTATATATGAACGAAACATATGAAAATTCTATCTCAATCCATACATTTCCATTTTCTTGTATAGTGTCGGACGGCTCATCCCCAGCATTTTTGCCGCACGGCTGATCTTACCTCCACATTCTTCCAGGATCTTCCTTATTCGTTCTTTCTCTTCCGCTTCTTCCATCAAGCCTTTCTTGCATTTTCCACCTGTTTTACAAACGGCCGCCTCAAGACCCAAATCTCTGTGGGTTAACGAGGGGGATTCCGCCAGCAATACGGCACGCCTTACCCGGTTACCGAGTTCACGTACATTGCCCGGCCATGAGTGGGAAAGCATGGAGATTCTGGCTTGTTCGGTAAAACCGGAGGTTTCCACACGTATCTCTTCTGAATGTCGCTTACGGAAGAAATCCGCCAACGGCAATATATCCTCCGGACATTCGGAGAGGGAGGGCTGGCATATCTCAAACTCGGCGAGACGGTAGTACAGATCCTCCCGGAAACGCCCCTCCCGTATGGCACGCTCCATATCCTCGTTGGTGGCCGACAATATCCGTACATCGGCTTCAAGTTCTTTGCGGCTGCCCACCGGACAATACACTCTTTCCTGCAATACCCTGAGTAGCAGTGTCTGCATTTCAGGAGGCATGTTTCCGATCTCGTCAAGAAAGAGCGTACCGCCCCGGGCCGCCTCAAAATAGCCGGCGGTATCCTTTTTCGCGTCGGTAAACGCCCCCTGCACGTGACCGAAAAACTCCGATGCGGCGAGTTCCCCCCGGATACAACCGCAGTTCACCGCCACAAAAGGCTTGTCCTTACGTCCGCTATGCCGTTGGATCAGCTGCGCGACAGATTCTTTTCCGCTACCATTCGGTCCAAGGATCATGACGGAACAATCCAGGGGAGCCACACGACAAGCTATCCGTTCGGTCTCCCGGACCGCCACGCTAAACCTTTTCATGAATGATTTCCTCGGGGGAACGGAAACTGGCAGGCCGACCAATCCCCGTAACAGTTCCATCAGTTGTTCCTCATGGACAGGCTTGGGCAAGTAGTCTTTCGCACCCAATTTGACGGCACGCACCGCATCCGCAATGGAGGCATATTCGGTCATCACCACAAAAGGGATGTGTAACCCTTGGGACACGCTCCATTCCAGCAGGCTGATGCCATCCCCTTCGGGGAGGCGGACATCCGTCAGCACCAGCGCCACGTCGTTCCCTTTGATTTTTCGGCGTGCCGAAGGCTCGTCCGTGGCCGTCAATACTCCATAACCGGCTTTCAGCAGCCATTTCTCAAGAATATCGCAGAGGATCAGGTTATCCTCCACGACCAGTAAGGTCTTTTTCATTCCCGTCATCCCTTTTCTCTAATTCATTATTCACCTCATCCATCAGTGTCCGTATCTGCTCCATAACCCTCAAGGTGTGCCCTCTGACCGTCTCGTCGCCTGCGGCCTTGTCATGCAGGATTTTCCGGTAGTCCGACAACACGTCACCGGCTCCCAGCAATTCCCAGACCGGAGCCATCCGGTGCACGGTCCTCCGCATGGCCTCACGGTCCATCCCCTCCATTGCCCCTTCCAGTTCGGCCAGATCCTTTTCCGACTCTTTCATGACAAGCCCGAACATATGCCGGCGGTCGTCCGTACTTTCCATCAGACGGGAATAATCAAACGGGGACGCACCGGCAGCTCTGCCTGCCATTACGGAGGAAAGAAAGGCCAGCAGTCCTTTTGAGGAGAAAGGCTTGTGTATGCAACCGCAAAAACCGGACCTCGCATAGACACCCGAGTCGCCGTCACCCCGTGCCGTCATGACGGCGACAGGGATGGTACGGGAATTTCCGATATCCGAACCGCGCAGCAATTTCAACAGGCCGAAACCGTCGGTCACGGGCATCTGTATGTCTGTCAACACCAGATCGTAATCCAGACGGTCGAGCGCGAGAACCGCCTCTTTTACGCTCTGGCAGGTCGTGCATTCCACGCCGTGGCGTCCGAGCATGTCTTCCGTTATTCTCAAAAGGATGCTGTCATCATCCACTACCAGCACACGCTTGGGAAGTACCATGGCGGACTGTACCTGGAACTCCTCCGTTTCCGGATCCTCCGTTGTTTCCGGAAGAGGAAACGTCAGGCGGAATATCGTGCCCTTGCCCGGCCGGCTCTCCACGTCTATGTTTCCGTCCAGCACCTTCACAAGGCCTTTCGTGATAAAGAGCCCCAGACCGAACCCTTCAGAGTTTATCTCCTGCGCCGCACGCTCGAACGGACGGAAGACACGCTCCAGTGTCTCCCTGTCCATGCCGATACCGGTATCGCCTACCTCCACATGCAACCTGCCTTCCGCATATCCGGTATGGAAACGGACCGTACCGGACGGGGTGAACTTGATGGCGTTTGTCAGCAGATTGTCCAGTATCTGTTCCAGCTTGTCGGCATCTCCTCTCACCGTGATATTGTTGACAATCTCATGACACCTCTCGAACAGCAGGGCCTGGCCGGCCGCTTTCCGGGCGTATTCCTCCGATATGTTGTCTAGCAGGCTGCCCAAACGGAAAGGGATCTCATTACGGGTATCCCTGGTCTCATTGATCCTATAGACATCCATCAGGTTGTTCACCAGATTCAGTATATGGCGGCAGGAATGGCGGATGTTCTCCAGATAGCCTTCCCGTTTTTTCTTCTCACGGGTTTCCGAGGCCAGCTCCACACAGTTGCTGATATTGCCCAATGGTCCCCGTATATCGTGCGAGATGGTCAGGATGATCTGTTTACGCATACCGAGCAGTTCCTCGTTCTCACGGTTTATCCTTTGGAGCTGTGCCCGCCCTTCCCTTTCTTTCCTGATGTCATGCCGTATGATCAGGAACGAGATGAATAGCAAGGAGGAAGCGGAGACGATTACCAAGACAAACAGCTTGAAAGAAAAATCTCCGGCTTCCGTGATTTTTTCCTCACGACTGATGAACGCCGCCTGCGCTTGCCCGTCAAGATGGGTGACGAGCACGTGCAGTTTCTGGTTCAATGTCCTGTTCTGCCTGCGCAGGCTGTCCGCATATGCATTTATTCGGCGGTTACGTTCCTCCTGCATGGCAACCAGCCTGTCATTCAATTCCCGTAGCCCTTCCGACGGTGCGAGGACCTGTACACTCTTTTTCCCCCCCGAGCCAGCCAGCGACACCTGTCTTCCTCCGGGTGACCGTCCGGATGCGGACCGCTTCCCTGGCAACGACTGGCAGACGGTTTGCGAGCAGGCTGTCTGCCTCCTCCAGCTGGGCGATGGCTTTCATGATGTGGGACAGATGCTCTTCCTTGGCCTCCAGTAAATGACATAAAGAATCGATCTGTCCGGGCAGGACAAACATGCCACAACTCGATTTCAATGTTTGCAGCAGGCTGTCCGTATGCAGGCGCTTTCCATGGTAGTCACGGAAGTCGGCATCCTCCCAGACAATGACGGACTCCCCGTCGGTGGCAAGTTCGGTGATATGGCGATGGGCCGTACTGATATCATGCCAAATCCGGCGTATCTCCGCTGTCTCCGATCTTATCGTACGCATACGGTCACGTTCGTATAACAGGATGGAAACCATGCCGCAAACGGCCACGACCAATATCATGTATCCTAGAAGTACCTTATACTGCAATGAGATATTCCCTGTTTCCATAAAAAATCAATGGATAGATAAAATATAGAAAAAGCCCCTGTCTCCTCCGGTGACCGGGTTCAGACAGGGGCTTCCGTATCGGGATGAATGAAAGGCTAATCTTACACCGGTTCTGTCAATCGGTTCCACCCGTATGCTGGCGGTTCCAAGACCGGGTTATGACAGATACCGTCCCATACTGCCTGCCGGAAACGCTACGACCTAATGCGGATGCGGTGAGCGTGGTTACCTCCTGCTGTCCGCTGATGCTCATGGCCGTGCCGACAGGCAGGGTCACATTGATGGGATAGGTACCAGTTGCCTCTGTCACACCTGCTCCTGCGGCACGTGCCACGATCTCAATCAGGTAAGCGGTGATCTTGTTCGTGCCGGACGAACTGATATCCGTACCGATCTTGTAGGAATAGGAAGCAGATGAAACAGCCATGTCACCGCTTCCGTACAGGTTGTCCCATGAGTCGGGAGAGAAGCTGACAGCCTCCGATGTTTTCGATGAGCTGATGGTGGCATTGCATAACAACGAGTAGGAGGTGAACTGGTCAACTGTCACCGTGACTTTCCCGTCCGTTCCTACCGTATATTCCGCATCCACCCATTGTCCGTTCACATATTTCTGTGCGGTGATGGTTTCAGCTATCTCAGGATCCACGTCATACTCTAACGTCACAGATTCCTGCAATTCGGCCGACGCGTTGGAACTGCTGACTCTCGTACCTATCAGCAAGGTACTTCCAACCGCTTTCGTAACGGCAGAACGAACTGCGGCCTGTTCAACCTCATCCGTTGAATAGATGGGAGTGACAATGATTTGCGTACCGGCTTCCACGGCACCTGCCGGGGCGGTCAATGTCATTTCTATCTCTCCATCCTCATTCCCTTTCAATGTCTCGGAAGTGACAACACCGCTGGCAGAACCGTCCGGCTCTACGTTAATCGCAGTTCCTTTATTGCTCAATGCCACGTTCCACACCGGATTGTTGCTGTCCCCGTCACTCACGGTAACGGAAGTCTCTTTGGACTCCTTGCCATCCGCTTCCGCCTTCAAGGTATAAGTACCTGCGGCTACATTTTCAAACACGAATGTACCGTCCGCCTTAGTCGTTGCGGATGTCCCGCCCATGGAAACGGTTGCCGAAATACCCTCACCGTCAACACCTGTCACACGTCCGCTGATACTATGTGTCACAGCCACTGTAATCGGGGTCATCGTCACTACAACTTGCCATACCCATCGCAAGGCAGGCAACAAGGAGCATGAAAGCCCCTTTCTTCATAAAATTGTACATAAATAAAATGAATTAAAATGTTAATTATAAATGATAAATAACTCTCATGACAGATGTTTTCCGGACCTTCTCAGTCATCCAGAATCCATTCCTTCCATCCGGCATAATCACTTGCCCGACGACCGGCATCCAACGCGTTCCTTGCCGACCGGTCTCATGTCCTGCTGCGATCCTCCTTACATAAGAGGCCGGAACTTCCACCATCACCACACGCCTTCCGTCCCTCAAGTGGAAAATCAACGGTTTCTTGTCCTTATAATGGAATTGCTCTTCCAACAGACATGGCGAATATTCCAACGCCAGCCAACTATCGCCACACCGATACAAGTGAATGGTCTGCCGATTGAACCGTTCCTGATCGAGGGCAGCTTCCAACCGGGTGTCAAGGAATTCAAGCAACAAGGGATATTCCATATTGTCGGTCTTTTACAACAGGTTGATGCAGAAGCATACCCCTCCCGAAAAATACTTTCCGTTCTGCAAAGAAGATTGTACCAGCAAGTGCTTCCACAGTTTCCAGTCGAAGCCCACATTCACGTCATCGCCCGTGTATTCGGCTATCAAGCGCAAATTCTTTTGGAAAGAAGGCTGATAAGTAATGCCGCCCACCGGGCCGTTCCACTTGCTGTTATAGTTGCGCTTCCAATGGCGGTACGCCACATGGATGCCAATGCTGTGACCTTTCAAGCCGATATGCTTGGTGGCGGCAATGTAATAGTTAGAAAAGTATTGGCTTTTCCCGTCCCCATTTTGAGGACTTTCTCCTTCTTTCCCGGTTCCCTCCTTGCTGTCCGTACCGTATGGATCATTGGCACCGATGGCTATAGCCGGCCACCATTTCCCTTCTTTCAAAGGTTGCAGTTTGACAGAAAAGTAACGGTCCTTGAAGCGTAATTTAGGATTGCCTTCCAAGACCTGTCCTTTATTGTCGATTGCACGCCCTTTCTGTAAAGTACAAGTATAGCCGATTTCCAGCCATGAGAAAGGAGTGATACTCAGATAATGGCTCAACGTATTGTATTTCCCCTCGTAATTGAATCCTTTGTCCGGCGTGAATTCCTTGTTCAAAAAATGCGCACCGACACGTGCCTCTCCGGCCTCATCCATTTCTCCGCTCGGTACATGGATCAGTCCGCTCATGCCCGTATATTGTTGGGCGTGCAAGAGTTGTCCGCTTCCGAAAAAGAACAGGCAACCGATTATCAGAATTGTAATTTGTCTCATGGTCTGCCTCCTTCCTTGTTGGTGAAGTCCGGTTCCATCCGATTGGCACCCCATTGCAGACGGTTGCGGTCGTAATGCCCTTCACGTTCATTTTCTTCCGGATCGGTGGAATACATTTTCACAGCGTATGGCTGTCCCTGAATGTCGTAAGTCAGCCTGAAATTGGAAGCCGGACGTACCATCACCTTACGGGCTTTCCGCTTGTAGGGTGGAATCATCATGATGACCTTGAAACCTCCGTTCTCCTTGCCTTGGTCACTGTATTGGGCATACAGACCTACCGTACAGTGCTTGAAATGACGCATGGCTTCGGCCGTCACGCCATAATCCTCATAAAGATACCGGCCACCGTGCAGCCGGAATTCCGTATTCACCTTTTCCAGATAGACGTTCACTCCGGCTTGTCCCGTCACTCGCTCCATCTTGCTGCATTCCCAATCTACAGCCATCGAGCAGAAGCCCGTCACACCCACTTGTGCGTCCAAAGCCAGCCATCTGTTAATCGGATACATCCATTTCACATCCAGCCCATAGCGTTCCCGTCCAAACAGTCCACCGCTCACTTTCAAGAATTGCGAACCGTTCCAGTCCCATTCCTTAGACAGCACTGCCATACTCAGGCGTACCTTCTTATACCGATCCCCATAATCATTATAAACGTGGATTATGGCCTGACCGGCCAATTGCCACCGGTTGCCGATGTGCCATTTCAGACCGGGAGTCAGGTTCACCAAAACCTCGTACATCTTCGTGTAGAAGATATCCCGATAATGCAATTCCGCCCCTGCAAACAATTCCACTTTGGGGCTGACCGGTGCCTGTCTCTTATACACATCTCCGAGCCCACGAGACAGGCAGAACTCT
>ENA-OZLS01000883-OZLS01000883.1-human-gut-metagenome-genome-assembly--contig:-NODE-883-length-10593-cov-5.609698_pt1 | contig 10593 bp, 9 predicted proteins | sample MGYA00243864_ERZ653793 | MGnify/ENA primary metagenome ERZ653793 (study PRJEB26926, sample SAMN06164605) | human gut metagenome | biome: ENVO:00009003; feature: ENVO:2100002; material: ENVO:00002003...
ACGAGATTTCTGCCTGTCTCGTGGGCTCGGAGATGTGTATAAGAGACAGATTATTTACCTTTAATGGCCAATCCTGTGGAAGTGTTTCAGAAAGTCCTTTGGCATTATTTATTATCGTTGGAGTGCCGGCTATAGAAGCCTCCATAGGAGTAAGAGCCAACCCCTCAAACAGCGACGGCATAAATAAATAATCAAAGCTACCAAGCTGAGAGGCCAATAATGGAATCCGGTCTTTAAAAGCAACATTATCAAACTTCGATAACGCTTGCGTTACCTTATCTTTTTCAGATCCACTTCCAATGATGTGAAACACAAATCTTGTGTCATTGCCATAATGTGACACAACATCAATCAGAGAGTCTATTCCCTTTTGATATTCCATTCTTCCCGCAAAGAGGATATTTAATTTGCCTTTCACAAGCTCGGGAAACAGTTTCTGTGTCGTCGTCTCTACACCATTGTGTATTATCTGACAAACACTTCCATATTCATCACTATATGAATCTCTAGTTGATTCAGATATGGCGATGTTGGAAGCTTTGTTTTGCATAAATTTTTCGACTTTCTTCCCAATCCACTTCCATCTGTTCCACAATTGGTTATTATGAATGGTACGGACTATACCTATATTTTTGAGAAGATTACCCGAGTATATACTGTATAAGTAAAGAGATAAATCCGGAACTTCAGTATGCGTATGAATGATTGATGGATGAAATTTCCGAATTAAAGCAGCAAGCCTTGACGGAAAAGCAAGCATGGCCAGTTTTGTATTTCTAACTTTAGCTCGATGCACTGTGACACCGTTATCCTCCGCTTCTTTGATAAATTGGACGGTATAATTCGAATCGGCAGCCGCAATTTCAATCAAATGATATTCAATATTCTTAGAGTTGGATTTAGAAATATTCAAGGCTACTCTCTCGGCTCCGCCTATGTCAAACCGGGATATGATATGAAACACAGTCATCATGCTTGCAAATTCTTTATGAGTTCATCCATAAGTGCATCAAAATCATATGGAATGATTGAATCATTCGTCTTCTCCACACAATCCACCGGCTCTACAAGGTCAAGTATCTTCTTCATTTTTACAGCTATATCTTCTACATTATCTGAGTGACATATCATTCCATTATTAGCTGTTATCAAGCATTTAGCTCCAACCTTGTCACTCACTAAAGCCGGCATACCGGCCATGAGCGCTTCGGCGATCACGGCGCCGAAGGGCTCATGCGTGCTTATAAGCACGCATGAGCCCTTCAGGTTATACCATGCGAGCAATTGATTACCCTCATATCTGCCGGGGAAGACAACTTTACTATCTAATTCCAACTCTTTTGACTGATTTATCAGACTTTGTTTTAATTCTCCATCACCAACCAATATTAGTCTGATTTCCTGCGATGATTCTGTAGTAACCAATGAAAACGCTTTAATAAGAAGTTCCAAGTTTTTCACTACAGTGAATCTTCCTACAAATAACAAGCATTTGCAACCTTTCAGATTGAACCGCTTGATATAATCATTGGTTGTAGGAATAGATGATTTCAATCTTTCGCAGAAAAGAGAATTTTTATAAATAATCGGAAAAAAGGACGTTTTCTTGGCACCAATGAGCTTATAGTACTCAGCGACTTTGGGATTTATGCAAATTATTTCATTGATATGCTTGGTGAAGAACTGTGTTACTGTTTTCCTTAAACTTGTCCTGTTATTAAACACATCTTCACTATCATCACATATTGTTAGGAGTTTGTATTTTTTGCCTTGGCTAAGTTTGATAAGATAGCTTACCCAAAGTGATATTCCGAACTCATTGCAAATTACAATATCAGGCTTGAAATTCCTGATTTCCTCTGAATATCCGAAATTTATATTCCTTTTAAAGATTATGTGATGGCGGTCAAGATAGCCATATGAATAAGTGGCATCTCTAAGCAACTCATTCTGATTAAATGCTTGGTTAGCGTTATTTCTAGTCATGAATACAACTCTAAGATTCATGCGCTTACCTAGTTCATTAAAGAAATCCACCCTATATGGTGCTAGGGCTGGATGGAATATCAATACTCGCATTTTATCTGATATTACTATTAACTGTGTGCCGACAACTAAACCGGATGAAACGCCCCCTTCCATCCGGGTACAATGTATGAATGCCGGGAAACTCCTGTGGAATTATATAAAAGAGTGCCTGAGGGAATATCTTTTGTAATAGTGCTGTTGGCTCCGATAACTACATTGTTTCCGATAGTGATGGGGCCTGCTACCACAGAGCCAGTACTAATCTGGCAGTTATTTCCTATTACAGGTGTATGGATAGGCTCACCATTGCTGCCTTGTCGTTCTTTGCAATTATTGCCGCCAAGCGTTACATATTGTCCTATCATCACATTTTCACCAATGCTTTTGGCTGCAATGATGATTCCATATGGATGTGGCAGTCTCAAATATGGCCCAATTTCACGACATCCAAGCTCAATGTGGTAGCGTTTTTTTAGTTTTCTGAGCAATATCGGGCGTATTAATTGGCAAAACTTACCCCCCATGCATAACCTTATGTATATCAATGGTTTATAGCTATAGCTAAATAATGTACAAATAATGATTCTTGGTAATGTGGGATTAACGCCGCGTGCTTTAAAATCCGACTTTATTAACTCCAGTGTTGTCATATGTTTGAAAGTTTAGAATAGATGGTATCGAGTGTTTTCACATAAATCTCAGTGGAAAAGTAACTGCAAAATCTTTCATGCGCATTATCTCCCAAATAATCCATCTTATTTTGATTAGACAATAGTTCCTCTATCTTATTACACCATGCCTGTGCATCATATGTAGACACAACAAAACCGCTTTCGCCGTTGACTATCAGTTCAGGCAGTGCGCAGGAGTTAGATACTATTATGGGGCATTTATAACTCATAGCCTCGACGACTGCCATTCCGAAGCCTTCAAGATTGGCCGGATGCACGTATACCGAACACTGGCTCAGGAAGTCTTTGACATCATTTCTGAATCCATGGAGAAAAACATTATTCTCCAAATGGTATTCAGAAATCATACTTTCGATTTTTTGTCTCAGAGGTCCATCTCCGAGTATGTGATATTGTACATTGACACCTTTGTCTTTTAGTAGTTTGACTGCCTCTATCATTGTCTCCGTATTCTTTGTCGGATTCATTCCCCCAATACTAAGTAGATATTGATGTTCAGAACTATGCTTACAGACATTATCATGTGATTCGAATGCAGGACAATTGTACACTGTCTGAATATTTTTGAGATACTTGCCGAATATCCCACGGTAGAAATTCTTGATGTAATTGGATATTGCTATATGATGGTTATGGAACAGAAACGAGCATTTTTGGAGAATCCTTTTCCATTTTGAATAGTGAAGTGCCCCCTCAAAAGATCTCACTATTCTTATCTTGGGATATAGTATCTTCGCTAATGCCGATGAGACAGAATCAATTGGGAAATAAGCATGAATGACCGTAGCGTCATATTCATTACATAGTCTAACCAGTAGAAACGCATTTTTCAAAGGATTTGACAAGCTATATTTTTCAACAAGAATCGCATTATCAATACACTCCCATTTGGGTAGATAAATTCTATTTTTAGGATTGTATGCATAACATATGACCTGTCTGAAATCGGATTGCTGAGCGAGGATTCTTACTTTGGCAGCTGTGCCACCAACTAAACCTATGTTTGGCAGAAGTTGTATTATTGTTCCTTTCATTTCACACCTTTTATTCTGCGTACCATCGTTCTAAGAAAGCCTATGCGCTTGAATGGCTCCTTAACGAATTGCCATGCAACCCACACATTACCTTTTGAAAATAATCGGGCACCATGTAATCTCTTCACGCGAATCAATTCTTTGAAAAATTTTATTTGAGAAGAACAAGTCTTGCTTTCTTCCCAAAGCCTGAATTTAGCAAGATCAACAGGGAGCGTATAGGATTGAAACTGTTTCGATATCCTTACAAAAAATTCATGATCCATGGTATAATGGAATGATTCGTCAAGATGTCCGACCGTATCCAAAACTTCTTTTCTGAAGAATGTTGAATTTTGCATCACAGAGGTCTTAACCCCGTTAAGAAGATGGTCGGCAGTAAATGGTTGGGCTTTTACAACACTTAGTTGATTACCATCTCCATCGATTAGAATCTGGTTGCCGGTTACCACATATTTGTCAGGATTTGCGGTAAAGAACTCATTCAGTGCTTTCATCGCACCGGGTGCAAGCATATCATCGCTGTTTATCCAAGCGATTACATCGCCTGTGGCTCTTCTGAACCCCTTGTTAAGACCGTCACTCTGTCCACGGTCTTTTTCTGAAGTCCATAACAAATGAGGATATTGCTTTAAGATACTGACTGTATCGTCAGTGGAGCCTCCATCTATTATTATATGTTCAAACTCCGGATAATCTTGCGACAAGATGGATTCTATATTGTCGCGAATGTACCTGCCTTGATTGAAAGATACTGTAATTACTGAAATTTTAAGCATGACCAGCTAATGACTATATAGTGTTCAGTTCAACTTCTCCTCCTCTGATTTTAATATATATACAAAAATCATATAGAGTAAAGCGAATGTATAATTGAATTTGATAAATATGGATGTCTGTACATAATTGGGCATTTGTGAGACAATTGATGTGATTACAACTAGAGCAAGTAGTCCCTTTATCTCTTGAGGGTATTTCCTAAAATACCCCCAGGCTTTTGCAAGCAAAAAGAAACAAGGGAGACTACGAAGCACAATTCCAATCACACCTTCACACCACAAAATGGGAGCCACATAAGTATCTGTTCCCAGAACAAAGCTATATTCCCCTTTGGGCGCATCTCGGATATACCCTAATCCGGTCCATAGGCACTGATGGCGTTCTAAGGTATTTACAGCTTTATCTATTAGTCTCTCTCTGAAAGCGTATGTGCCTTCTTCTTTGACTAACTGAGAATTGATTGTTGAATCTATAAGATTTCCCCAAAACGTTAGAGCTTTTGGAAACAATATAGTGAGAAAAGCAATACCTATGAGAACATAAAAGAGCAACTTATACTTATCGCGAATTCCCCATTTCCAGATGTATAATATTATTGTAAGTATTACAATAATACCTGCTGTTGCAATTAGGTTTCTAGTAAAAGAAAGAAATAGCACAGCAAAACATATAATCACATACGCAGCATTTTGTTTATTTTCGTCATATAAGTATGCTATGAAGCAAAATGCAAAAATTACGGGAACAATTGGTGGCAATCCTATAATATTTCTAATTACAGAAATTCCTCCAGCTGTTTCCATACGAACGTCAATGCTAAATATATTGATACCTGCACATTGTACAAAATATAAAACAGCCAATATGACGAACCATTTAAGTACCAGCCTGGCAAAGATTTCCATCTTTATGATAGACATACTTGAAATGTACCTCATACACAGTAAAAATGAAGGTAATAGAATATAGCTCCTGCGATATATAGTGATAGCTTCAGATAGGCCAATTGTGAAAATTGTTGTAACGAATTTGAATAACGTCCAAATTACAGCAATCCATATCAACCCATACAAATTTCTTGCTTTAACCTTATAATGATGCCGATATGCATATTGAAAAAGGTATAGTGACAGAGCAAACGCCAAAATGCTGCTACCTAATGTTGATAGTAGTGGTATGAATGACGTTAGCATCCACCACACACCGCTATCGGTATAAGGACAAATGAATACGATGATAAACAGGATATAGTCATACCTATTCAGTTTTTCTTCATTTGACAAATCTGCCGTGTTTGTTAATTGGGGCAACATATATTAGTCTGTTGGATATTATGACAAGTATTCGAAATGAAATTGTTTTTTGAACTGTTCCAAGTTTGTTTTTCCCAAGTCGCAACTGATGCCGATCGTCTTTTTCCCAGTATAATACTGGTTAAATAATTCCTCAAGATATTCCTTGGTGAATCGCTTTTTCTCAGGATATAAAATTCGTTCATGTTCCATGATTTGGTCAATTGTGAATTTGGCTGCAATAATCTTTGCAGGACTACCAACGACTACTGCATACGGTGGTATCTCTTTATTGACAAGCGTATTCGCTCCGACGACAGCCCCCCTGCCAATATGTGACCCTGCCAATAATGTGACTCGTGCACCAATCCACACATCCTCTTCCACAATAACATCCTTTTCGATATCATTTATATGAGAAGGTGCTAATAGATATTGTGGGATACCTACAGTTGGTTTATGATTGCCCGTTACAACAAGCAAATCAACTGATACGCCAGAATACTCTTTCAGCACAAACTTTCCAGTGTAGTTATAAATCGTATGACGGCTTTGAAGTTGAGAGTAATCATATAGATAGACTTGCGATGGGTTTGAGATAGTGGAGGGAAACGCAAAGTGCACACCTTTCCCCATACCCCCTAAGTGCATGTTTTTTAACTTGCACTTGTTTACAAATCCTTGCCATATATTAAGTATGATAATAACTATTTTAACCATAATCCTTTAGCTGTTTTATTTAGTATTTTTCTTATCTGTATTGTAAAGGTCGTACTGTATATCATGTTTATTACTATCATTGATATAATTACACCATAGCAACTTACGTATCTCCCCAAAAACAATGAAAGTGGAATGTGAACTATAAGACCTATCAAGGTTATATAAGTTTGCAATTTAATAGCACCAACGCCATTTATCATGTTTACTTGAATAATACCCCATGAGTGAACAATGGTGTAAATACCGATGAGTACCGTCATGATTAATGGTACATGAGCTTTTTCGCCTATCCACAGTTGGTAAACGATGGGTGAAACTATAATCATCAATATAACAATGACTGTCAAACCTCCCCAAAGTTTGCACATCTTATTATAAACATTCTTCATCCATGAGTAATCATTTTTTGTGTAGGCTTCGGTAAAAGCCGGCCACAACGGAGCCATAATAATGGTTAAAATCATCATAGAAATCGTGATATACTTGTATGCTATGTTGTATGATATAACATCTGATGGCCCGGAAAGATTTGAAATCAAAATATTTGTACATTGATACAATACTACAATTTGAGCCTGTATGAGGAAAAATTTTGAGCCTAAGTTGAATAAGTCCTTAATCTGTTTTTTCTTTACAAAATTCCAAGACGGTGCAACAGCCTTAAAAGAACTACTGAACAGGATAAATGATGCAATTATTATAACAAATATCGGAATTGTTGAAATTGCCAATGCCAACAAACTCAGCGATGGAGGACAATATTTTGTAAGCAACAAAATAATAAATAATGAAATGAAATTGCCGATGACAGGGAATGCAGAAGATAAAGCCACTTTCTGATATGCTGCAAGGACAGCTGTAAGTACATTAACGATCATTTGTGCGCATAAACAAGCAGCCAAAATATGTAATGTCTTGATTATATCCGGATTGTAATTTCCTGTCACATTTAGGAACGAAGCCCAATTGATATGGGGAATGATCATTTCCAACAAGATACAGAGGGGGATGAATATGGCTATCATCATAAAATAGGTGGTAGAAACCAAAACCTTTCCCCGTTGCATATCGCCTAATGCAATCGCTTCTGTTAACTTGTTTTTAAGTCCCAACGTAAAACCGATGTCGAAAAAGTTTAGCCACATGATTATAGATGATAATGTTAGCCAGATTCCATACAAATCAGATGATACATACCCCAAAGTTAATGGGACTATCAGTAGTGAAATTATTATACTGCAACCTTTCACGAAAAGGGAGCCAACAATGTTTTTCTTAACGGCTACAGAACGGTCAGTTCCTTGCTTTATAAAATCAAGCATTTTCATCACAATGGGAATTTAAGAGAGAACTTGCCTGCACATCCGATTTAATGGAATTAGTATAAGTGCAAGAAGAACATTTCCAAGTATATAAATCATACTTTTAATATGTATGGATGTAGTTAAATCCAAAAAACAATGGATACATAGGTTTGCAATGTAGAACTCTAGTGAATATTTACCAATATAGCATATTATGTGTTGAATATTCTGTGGAATGTATTTAATGCCCTTTATACATAATATGATCATAATAGGAGCTAATAAAGCGGTTGAAATAAAAAGCAATTTGGGATTAGAAATATTTGCATATAAAAATGTAATAATACCAAGTGTACTTGTTATATAGGCGTACTTCGTGAAATGCTGACTTTCGAGTGAACACGACATTTCATAGTATATAAAAATTCCGAATAAGAAAATGGGCAGTCTGCTGATAAAACTGTTGTACTGAAATGGCATATCAATCATACTGACAACAAGCACTGATAATAGGAGTGAACAAATCACCCCCCCCTCCGTTTATATTTGTTAACATATAACATGAGTACTGGATAAATAACGTAGAGTAATAGTAAGGAACTTAAATACCAATCACGCACATATCCCCCGGCTCCATATAATACAAATTGATTAATGAACCGTCGTTATTGTATTCGTCTATTGTTATAGTTTGAGTATTCATTAACCGTATTCAATAAGATGAGTGGCAATAATCAGATTAAAAATTGAGCAGTTTTTGTACATTTCTTGTGATGCTTGTACAAATGAACTTTTGAAATATATTGTAACTGTGAATGTCCGTTCCTATATGAGTAATAGCCTTTTCTTTTAATAGCAGCATGGCTTTTTTCTTAATCCGGTTACCGTACATACCTGCTATTGACGGAAGGTTGAGCTGGAACTTTACCCCCATGTCTTTTAGCCGTCGATAATCTGATTCACCCATATAAACATACCGTTCGGGGTGAGCGAGAACCGGATAGTAGCCTTTGGCCTTGGTGCGAAGCAGGATATTGCTCAATCCCATTGGAGGAGTGAAATAAGAGGTTTCCACCAACAAATGGTCTCCATTCTCGCCCAAAGGCAACAAGTCATTCTTTTCCAAACGCTCCTCAAAGAGATTGTCGAGCATATTTTCAGCCGCAAGATGCAGATTTATTAGACCGGTGTAAGCAGCTTGAAGTTCAGCGTAACGCTCCCGGAGGTGTGCTGTAGTATTGGGTATGTCCTCCATGATGTGTGGCGTCAACCACACGGATTTCACGCCCAACTCCTCATACAGACACAATATTTCCAACGCCTCCTCTATAGTCTGCACCCCGTCATCCACACCCGGCAGGATGTGCGAGTGCCAGTCGGTAAACCCCTCGAATATGCCGCTATCTTTCAGCGGAATGCGTTTTCTGAAAGGCCACACAATGATATGAAGATTTTATTTGAAATACCATTTTTTTAATTATTTGATAACCAGCTATTTACCCCCCCCGTTTTTCATCGGAGCCATAGTGGTATCCCGAGCCGTAACCGTAGTGGTAACCATACCGATAGCCGTAACGGTATCCGTAGTGGCCACCGCTTCCCTCGGTTCCATTCAGGATCAGGGACATGTTCTTGTATTTTTTCTCCTCGTAAATTTTCTCCAGTTCAGCAAGCATACTCCGTTCAAGCAATCCTGCACGAACTACGAAAACGGTACGGTCTGCCAGCTTCTCGATAATCTGCGTGTCGGCCACTAATTCGATGGGCGGACAGTCGATCAGCACATAGTCGTATTGCCCCCTTACGGTATCTATCACCTGCTTCAGGCGTTCATCGAACAATAGTTCCGTTGGGTTGGGAGGAATCGTCCCCACGGGTAGTATATCCATAGATTTTTGCTTCGGATCGGATACGATGATTTCGTTCAGGTTATCGATACGGCCTCCCAGATAGTCGCTCAATCCCCTAGCAGGAGAGTCGATATAGGATGACGCAGATCCGTGGCGCAGGTCACCGTCGATTACCAGCACTTTCTTCCCTTTGATGGCAAAGCTCACGGCGATGTTCATGGTCAGGAACGATTTGCCGCTGCCCGGATTGAACGAGGTCACGATAATGACATTCGATGTCTTGTCCTTGTCGGCCATAAACTCCAGATTGGTACGCAATACGCGGAATGCCTCGTTGATGATGTCACGGCTACCCTCCTTGACGACAACAGCCTTGACTTCCTGTGGTTTCTTTCCGAATATCCCTTTCTTCTTTCTTGTGAATAGTGGAATCTCGCCGATGAATGGCACGGTCACGCTCTCTAGGTCTTTCCTTCCCCGTACACGGGTATTCATGTTCTCGCGCGTAAAGATGATGACTACCGGAATAAGCAACCCTAGAGCGAATGCGACCATAAAGATGTTTTTACGCACAGGGGATGTCGGCAACATGCTACCGTGCGGTGGGGTGACAATGCGGGTATTGTAGGCCGTGAAAGCTTGCGAGAGTTCGTTCTCTTCACGCTTCTGCAACAGGAACAGGTAAAGAGCCTCCTTTACCTTCTGCTGGCGTTCCACCGAAAGCAGGTATTTGGCCTGTGTAGGGTTGGCCGCTATACGTGATGTTGTCTGTTGCTCCGTTTGCCGCAAACTTTTTATCTGCGAATTCAAGGTTACTATTTGATTGTCAATAGAGCTGATTATCGCCCCACGCATGGATGCCAGAGCCTGATCCATATCCACGACCAGCG
>ENA-OZLS01000886-OZLS01000886.1-human-gut-metagenome-genome-assembly--contig:-NODE-886-length-10568-cov-23.146866_pt1 | contig 10568 bp, 9 predicted proteins | sample MGYA00243864_ERZ653793 | MGnify/ENA primary metagenome ERZ653793 (study PRJEB26926, sample SAMN06164605) | human gut metagenome | biome: ENVO:00009003; feature: ENVO:2100002; material: ENVO:00002003...
CGAGATTTCTGCCTGTCTCGTGGGCTCGGAGATGTGTATAAGAGACAGCTATTATTCCAAAGTTTCTTAAATTCAGTATAATTTCTACAATAAGGTAATATAACTTTTTTAGCACGAATAGTTTGCCAATAAAGAATTTTACCACTAATAATAAGATTTTCTTTAGGACTTAAAGTAATACAAATATTATCTTTAAGATTAATTGTTGTATTAAATGTATTATATATTTTTCTAAAACCTTTATATTCCACATAAGTATTATATAAAGTATAAGCTTTATTAATAATATTATTAGCATCAATACCTTGTGCTTTACAAATACTTAAAATATCTTTTAATGCAGAACGCCATGCTTTACGAGCATTATTATATTTTATCTGATGAGTTCGAACATCAGCAAATTTTTGATTAGTAACATCTTTTTCAAGAATATGTCTTGTAACATTAAGATTTTGATTTACACCATACCAAAGAGCCGAAAGAATAGAATGAATATCATTATATATAATATTAGTATTTTCCCTACAAATATTATAAATATCTACATTAATTTTACCTCGAATCTTTTGATTTTTAAGTTTGACAAGTGGTTTATAAAAATAGTCTTCAATATTGTTTAGTATTATAACAAACGGTACGAATTTATTACAAACACCGATTTGTTTACCTCTACGATAAAGAATACCATCTTTTAATTCATAACCATATTTACCATTTGCAACGGTATGTTTCGTATGAATACTTACATCATCTATTCTTTTATAGAATAAATCGAGTATTTCATTAATAGTTCCAACACTTTTCATTACTTTTCATAATCTCTAATTCCAACAACATTTGCATGGAAAGGTAAACCATTTTTAGTTCTTTCATAGAACTTAACAGTTACAGACTTTCCGATAGGTGGATTATTAAGAATATCTAATCGTTCATTAACAGTACCAGTTAAAGTACAACTAAATACTAAATCATTAATATCGTTCTTAAGAACTAATCTAACATTAAATCCTACTCTATCATCAGGATTCCCAGTGTGTTCAACACTAATACATTCAAATTCAGCATCGTCGAACTTTTTGAGTTTCATCATTGTAGCAGGACGAGAACCAAATTTATATTCAGTATGCAAATCTCTAATTATGGCTCCTTCAAAGCCACAATCAATACATTTTTGCATATAAGCTAACGCTTGATTATCATCATAAATAGTATCACTATTAAGAATAATAAGATTAAATTTATCCCACATTCCATGACCTTCGGGAGTTAAATTTTCCCAAATTCTACCAGCCATTACATTATGAGATACACTACTTTTCTTACTACGATATTCTTCCCAAACACTAAATCTTAATTTGTCACGTTCTCTATTAGTTAAATCGGGAATACTTAAATCAAAATTAACAAACTGAAGTTTCTCATGATATATATTCTTAGGATTACGAGCAGCTCCACCAATAGTTGTCACTTTCTCACCACGAATATAAATCTCTCCATCAAATACCATATTAGCATATTCAGGAAAACTATTATAAAAATCATTAAATAGTTGCTCAATATGCCAAATACGATAGGTAAGACCTTCTTTAGTTTTAATTACAGTATGATAATGTTTATCATCACGAACAAAACCTTCAAGACTAAATAAATCAGTAGGCGTAAATTCTTCAAGTATAACAACTGCTCGAACACCATTGATTTTAGGTTGAGCAATACAAGGATATTCGAACTTACCAATAGCAAACTTTTGTGCTTTCATAGGTTTAACACAATTATTTGCATCAGTGTTATATTTAGGTAATCTCTTATCTATTTCTGCAAATAAATCATCTGCATTAGTAAGATAATCCAAAGGACTAATACCTAAATCAGAAAGACTTTTATAACCTTGTTTCTTATGTCTTTCATAAACACTATTAAGTTCAAATTCAGCTTGTTCTCTATCAGTTTTCTTACTCTTAGCTTTAATTACAGGAGAATAAGATGATGTTTCAGCACCATTTACTTTACCATAATAGTAAGCTAATCGCAGAGATATTGTACCGTCAGAATTAGTAACTTTTTCAACTCGACCCCACCAACGAACTAAACCGCCAGTTAAATCTCGTTTATATAAAACTTCATTAGGAATCATATCTTATTTTTTAACTTTTTCTTCAACAACAATAGCATATTGCGGTTCTCCAATACGAATCATAAGACAATTCCAACTTTCAAGAGGAGTCTTATGTTCAGTCATATCTGTAAGATTGAGTGGTTTAGCACAAAAACATTTATACGACCTTTCAATCTTATTATTAAGAGGATTCTTAATAGTTTTAGGATGCGGGAGAATACGCGAAAGAATAGGATTGATAGCTTCTAATGTTTCTTTATCATTAACGCTAATATAAGTATCACCATCAAGAATAATTTGTGTATGTTTAAAACCATATTTATCCACAAATCTATTAATACTTGATTGGTCAGATAAACGAGAAAAATCATTCATTAATCTCGTATAAGTTTCTTCATCCATAGGACAAAGATAAATCTTATTACCATTATCAAGAGTATTGATAAGATAGTTTTTGATTTTAATCTCCATAATAAATCTTTTTTAGAACATTATCAAAATGTTGGAATACTTTACGATAACCATAATCTTTAACCATATCAGATGGGTCTTTAGATTTATAATTATTCGTAAAATAAATTGGAATAGTATTATATCTACCTTGTAGTAGATGAGCTGCATTAATTCCAGCAGCATCAGTATCGAAAATAGTAAATAACTTTCCGCTTAAAGAGTACGACACCAATAACTTATAGATGTCAGTAGGTAATACGATAGTTTCAGAAGCAGCAGGTATAAATAAAATATCATTAATACCTTTCTCATCACAAATCTGTTCAAAAAGTATTTTATCTTTATAACCTTTTATAAGAGCAATATAATTCGTTGGTTTAAGTTGATGTAAACATTCAATAGGACAACGATTATTAGTAATAAACTTAGTTTGACTTTTAAATCTTTTTGGAAAATAAAGTTTATACTTATTTGGATTAACATTATAAACATAACAAGGATCAGTACCACTATAACGATAAGGTGTTTGCCATTCGTTAAGTCTATATCTATCAACAATAAATACTTTTGTATTCAGATTACTTTTCTTAATACCATATTGTTCCCAATAAATATAATCTAACTTATTTGGTTTACGAACATCAAAAGTAATTTCAAGATTTTGATTCTTAATATGTTCTTGTTCAGTTCGATTAAATTCAATATTAGTAACAATCTTATCAGAACAACGAAGGATTATATCATTACATATATACACAAACCCTTCACTTGTTTTACAATTCTTATTAATAATATAACCTACAACTTCAAATATATCACCTCTAAATCTACCATCACCAAAATCTCTACATATCAGTTTATCACCATAATACTTAAAAGATAATGAAGGATGTTTATCATTTCTTAAAGGATTTCGTATTCTATCATTAGGATTACTAATGTTAAATCGGATTACATCTTCAGGAATACCAAAATATTTACTAAATATTGTAACTTGGTCAAGTGTATTAAGTATGAAATCTCTCATGTAATCAGTAGTGTAACTTGTGCGGCTCGGCCTGCGGCCTCGCTACCCGGTGGGGGAGAGGGTTGCACGCCCACTCGTGACGTATTACCGACAAGTCTAATTTTAGCATTACCCAAAAAAGAAGGAGATAATAGAGTTTTACCTCCATTACCTCCTTTACAAGTTCCTGTTTTAGTAATATGATAAATACTATTTCGAGTACCTATCAAGAATGTTCTGAATATCCGACGAAACAACAGTAGCACCGGGAGCGGGAACAGGAGCACCTGCGGCAGCTTCACGATTCTTAGGAGCATCATCCTTTGCAAGATGAATTGTTTCACCAGCTTCAAATTCAATCGACGGACTTTGACCGGGAATAACACGTTCAACAAATCCACGATTAACAAACGAAGGAAAAGCTAAGAACTTATGCGTGTTATAATCTGCAACAAGTTTCATGAACAGTTTTACATTCTTATAAATAGGATTTTTCTCATCATCACCAACAAGGAGATGTTTGAAATATTTAAAGAAAGCAAGATACTGTTCACAACGAACCTTTGCAGGAGCAGCATAATCGAGTCCCGGACATTTACCAGCATTAACCGGATAACCTTTAAGACCCTTAAACTGATTTGCGATATGACGAAGCTGTCCATATACCTGCTGAATAATGTTAATAACAGTCTTCTCTTCAACAGGTTCGCCTTTCTTATTAAGAGTAGTAACCGGCTTAGCAGTAAATGTATAATAACGGTCTTTCGGATTTGCGTCAGTTTTACACTGCTTAAATTCGATAACAAGTACGGGGAATTTACAACCAGCATACTCCCATGTACTTTCGACACCTTTATCATCCAGCAGAGGTACTTCACGAATATCAATACGAACATCGTTAATCATACCCATACAAAGATTACCAAGTTCAGGGTCGGGCTTAAAAGCTAATCTCCGTTCAACAACCTCTTCTTCAAACATTAATGTTGTCGAACTAACTTTCGATTTACTTGTGTCTGCCATAATAATAATTAAAGTACTTTAAGTTATTAGACTAAAAAGAGGAGCTACTTATTCAATAACTCCTCTTTTTATAATGATAGCAAATGATAGATTTGTTAAATACTTTTAGGTATTAACAATTACAACTCGGCTTTCGGCTCGGTTTCGGGCTGCGGTTCCTCTGCCTGCTTCTCGTCCTCCAGCGTTACCTCTTTCGGGTCTACCAGCACATACACTTTCTCGTAGATGGTATCATCAATCTGAACAGGAATAAAGTCACCCTTCTCGTCCTTAACTTCCTCAACACCATACTCAACTCGCTTAGTAGCAAGAACAGCAGTACACATCTTACCGTCACGGCCTTTCTGTGTTTCAACCTCTTCCATAAGACCCTTATCAGCAAGAACACGCTCACCTACGGGAGCAGCATCCTTATCCTGCATAAGCATTTGCGACCAAACACCAGCGTAATTAAACGACTGAGGACGACCAGTACCTTTCGTATTACCAGCACTTGCAAGTTTGCAACCCTCGCTACCTGCCGAAAGAGCAATAAAGAAACGCTCATTAATCGAATCAGCATTAGGCATAGCAAACATAACAACACGGTCGCCATGACCACAACCGATAAGTGCAGAAGCCGAAGCATTCATTGTAAACTTGTTCATACCACGAGCAGTAGTAATTGCCGGACGAATATCATTCGACGACTTCGTACCACGGTTTACAGCGGTCAGACCAGCAAGTTTAGCAGCAGAAAAAACAGACTTTTTCATAATTGTAATTTGTTTTAATTTATGAATATTTTATGAATGATAGATTAATAATAGATTTGCATTACTTTATTCTGTAACAGGAACTTCTTCAAATTCAGTATCTTCAGCTTGACGATTTGCAATAGATACAGCTTGATGTAATTCACTATCAACGTAAATTCCATTTAACTTATCACTTGCAATAATTCTACCACCAAGCATGATAGACATTTTAATAAGATGAGTTTCCGGATGGGCATTCCAATTAGCTTTACCTTTACTTTCAGTACCGTCAGATTTAGTACCAACGTACAAACCTGCATCAATAGCTTGTTGTAAAGTATAAGGTATTGCAATACTCTCATCACCACGAGTAAGTTCTACAAGAGCTCGACGAGTAGCATACCTAATAATTGGAATCTTACCTTCTTGTACTTGTTTATCAATATAATCAGCAGTATGACCATCATTAATTACAACAAAATCATCTTTCGTTTCTTTGTTATAATCAACAAGTTCATTTGCAAGTTCCTTTTTACAATATCTATATATGTAAAAAGGTTTAGTTCCATCTTCAAGAATCTTACGTTTAATACCGGCATCCGTAAGGACTTTATTAACAACATGAATACCAGTATATACTATCTCTGCTTGAGAAGTACTAAAAACGTAAATGTTTTGCATAGCAGCCATAGGATTAAGTCCCATAGACCGCCCACGTTCAACTTTGATTGCTGCTTCCCTATCAAGTGTCTTACCAAATGTAACACTTACCATAGGAGTAAAACCGAGTTCATTACCTAACAGCAAACATGTAACAATCGCACTCTTATTAACTACAAGTTCACTCGTTCCATCTTCTTTCTGAACTTGCTCCTTAAAACCCTTATTAAAAACAGGACTTTGAGCAATCCAATCTGCTAATGCTTCAGCTTGTTCAAATGAATTAATTTGATTAACAGCTAAAGCAACACTTCCATTTTTATTTCTTGTATTAACAAGAGCACCACTCACATCTTCATCAGCCTTTTCGACTGGCTTCATTTGTGGTTTATCCATACGCAAATATAGTAATTATAATTGTACCACCAAAGAAAATAGCAAGAAATTAACCGAAAATTTCACTAATATCATTAACCCATATCGGAACATTCTCGGAATCTTGCTGACGCTGGATTAACTTTTGTTTGTCCCTCGACCTAACATCTTTATCACCAATTTTGAAATCATCAATGTAAAGATTAATAATAACACAATTCTTATTGGGATTCATATAATTATAAGTCTTACCTCGTGCGACACGTTGTCCATGAGTATTAGAATTACAACTACCACCAGTCGTTATAACTTGTTCGATATTTTCTATCGTTAAACCCTCATTAAGACTTTGTGCAGTAAATAAATATTTATAAGTACCATTCTTAATCCCTTCAATAGCTAACTTTTTAAGAGAAGTTTTACCTAATCGTTTAGGTTCACCATTCTTATAAGTATATGGAACGCCAGTTTCAGGATTAATTACATACCTACTTTCAATGGCACTATGAAAAGGAATACCGTCTTTACTGAAATAATCAGCTAAATCAGTAACCATAGCTATTGATTCATTAAAACAGATAGTAGGAACGCTATTAGTTTTAAGAATTTCAATAACAGCATTAATTTTAGGTCTGTTATGAATTAAAATATCATTACGTTGTCTAACAAAGTCCTTAAACTTTTTAGCACGTTCGTAAATATTATCGGGATTCCAAAGATTATTAATTCGTTTATTATAATCATTATCGAGTGGCATATCACGAGTCCAACCCATTAATGAAGCTAACATATTACGAATAACAGTAGGTTTAATAAAAGTACTACTGCCATTTCTATCTTTATAATTATAACCAGTAAAAGATGCAAGAACTAATGCAAAATCACTGTCAAAAACTTTATTACGAAACTCTTGATTAATCACTTTATGTAATCCACCAAATGTTTCAAGAGTTTCAGAAATCATATCAGAATATTTAGCATATCTAATTTTGTCATGTTCATCAAGTTCAATAGCTAAATTATATTCTGTACTATTTGAAATCCAACCTTGCGATACAGCTTCAATCTCAGTAATCTTATCAATTACTGGAGCACCTAATTCATTAAGAATAGATAGTTGATTTTTATTTAATGTAGAACCAGTAAGACATAGAATAAATTTATACTCTATATTCTTAATAGCTATAAGAGTTTCACCTTGTAATAACTTATGAACTTCATCAAGAATAAGTAAATCAACTTTAATAGGAAGTTTTCGTTCTATTTTAAGTTTATTTACATGATTAATAAGAGTATTACTACTCATTATATCAATCCATTGTTCTTTTGGACAAAATTCAGTAAGATTATCAACAAGATTTTTAGTAGTTACAGCATTTGGAGCGATAGCCATAATTGTTCGATTAGGATTAGCTTTAACCAGCTTACCAACAATCATAGCAGCTACTCGTGTTTTTCCAAATCTCATTATAAGATTTAGAGTACCTCGACCTTTGGCATCACGCCATTTATTACAAGATATTTCTTGTCTTTCGTCTTTTGTCATACTCTAATATCTCCAATAAACAGTAGGAGTATTTTCACGTTTAAGTCTTTCAATACAATCCATAATATATTGTGTTAGCATTTCACAATTACCAAAGTTCATTTGAAAGACCATTTCTTTTTGTAATTCCTCTACTGTTTTACCATAACAAATTTCATCAAATTCGTGCATAACATATCAATCACAATCACGCTTTACAATACCACCATCATGACTAATATATCTCCATTGATAACCATAAGCAGTTTTAGAATTACCTTTAGGAGTACAAGCCTTAACAATAGCGTAATAAGCGTGTTTAGGATTTGTTTTTTTTAGCTCAATAGTTAGAGCATTAGCAGCATCTTTAGTAGAAGCGTAAGTAACTATATACTTTCCCTCTCTTGTAAACTTAGCTACACGCAAACCAATTCTACGATTTTTAGCATTAACTGGTTTAATATCAGCTATTGCAAGATCGTCAACTTCATGATATACAAGGTCACCATTCATATTAGTATTTTATTAAAAAGGTAAATCATCTCCGTTTTCTATTGCACGTTTATATTCTTCCTCACTTGAAAAACCATACATACCCCAGATAGTATTGTTAATAGGAATGTCATTAGCAGGATTAACAAACGATACATTGTCATCTTCAAAATCAACTTCAAACAAACCATCTTCTTCAGGACTTTCAATAGGCTCTAAATGTTTATTATTAGACATAGCACCAAACAAATCACCTTGAACCGCAACCATACCGGCAGTTTTCTTATTTTTACCATATAGAATCTTAGCACATTCTTTTTTATAATAACTAAAATCTATATGATAATCATCTTCCTCAACATAATCATTAAAAGGACGAACACTACATTTAGCTACAATTCGATTAATTTTACTTGGTTTATTTTTATCAATTTTTATAATAGTTCCACTACAATAAGATACATCAGCAATATAGAAACGATTAGATTTTTGAAGTTCTTCATCGTGAAGTTCACCGTTTACAATACTACGATATATAATATTGAATTTAGCATCAGTCTTTTGACTAATACAATAATCATAAATAGCTTCTTTACTACTATGAATATGATTTTCTATTGTATCAGCATAAGGAACATTATATAAAAGAAATAGGTTAAGAGCTTTTGGAACAACTGGATAAGCATAACCTTTATTAAAAGCAATAGTTTCAATAAAAAGACCTTTACGTTTAATATAAATATCTTCAAGTTCAGCTATTGCTTCCGGTGTTTTATCAACTAATTTATTATAAGCATCTTGAAAACCTTCTTTAACAGCAATATAATTATTTACATCATTACGAAGATACTTTTCATAATTAGTAAATTCAAGTTCAAAATTGTTATATTCTTGCCACCAATTACAACAGGCTTTATAATCAGCTTCTTGTTCAGGTTTGATGATACAAACAATACCATCAGTATTAGCAGATATAACTTTAATACCTTTGAGTTCCAATGCTTCAATAAGCATTAAAAGACAAAGTTGTAGATTTATAGTAACTTTATAAGTACATTTAGGGTCATAAAGATAATCATTTATATCTCTAAATGCACCATACATTCTGTTGATAGCAATTTTAAGACCTTCAGCTTTAATTTTATGACGTTTACTTTCTGCTAATAATTCATGATATTTAGTATTTAATTCTTCAGCATCAACTCGATTTTGATTTTTAGCAATTTGATATTCATTTAATACTTTCTTAGCTTCTTTCATTAATTTACTGCTAAGATGTTTAGCTTCAATTCGACTATCTTTTGTATAACCGACAGTAGCTCTGAAAGGATTTCTTTCGAGATGTTCGGGATAAACATCATAACTAAGAATACCATTAGGATAAAAACTACTAACATCCGCATCACGTAAACTAAATCCATCTGCAATTATTAATCCCGGTTTATCTTGACTATGTAAACCACCTAAAGCCATAGTATATACCGCATCACCAAATTGAAATTCGTGCTTAAATTTATCTTCATCTTTTGTACTACTTACAACGATAGTAGATTGTGCAACAGTACGAAGTAAATCATTGAGAATTTTAGTTTGAAATTTAAGTTTAGGACTTAATATACTGGAAACTTTAATTTTCCATCTATCAGTCTTAGTATCCATAAAATCTTTTCTATCAATACCGCTAAACTTCTCATAAAGAGATGTAGTAATAGCTTTACCAATAGAACTTCTTGACATATTACGGACATCAATTCCAAACTCTTCAGATATATCTTCTCGTAGTTCAATTTCAGCCTTTTGACTACGTTCCAGTTCTAATGTAATAAGAACATCGTTTACATTATAATCACAAATATCATAAATATCCTCTTCTCTAATTCTACAATTATAAGCAATCGGTAGATTCTGAATACGATACCATTTTAAGCAAATAGCAACTTGTTTAAGACTGGTATAAGTCTTATCAAGATATAAAATCTTTTGAATATCATAATCAGTAAAAGGACGTTTGTAATATTTCTTGAAATTAAGTAAACGACTATATTCTTTACCAAAATCTACACAAGCGCAACTATGGTCATATAGAATTTGTGTAATATGTTTACCTTCTTTCTTATTAAAACCTTTTACATCAAGATATTTATAATCTGTCTCTTATACACATCTCCGAGCCCACGAGAC
>ENA-OZLS01000887-OZLS01000887.1-human-gut-metagenome-genome-assembly--contig:-NODE-887-length-10558-cov-4.617538_pt1 | contig 10558 bp, 6 predicted proteins | sample MGYA00243864_ERZ653793 | MGnify/ENA primary metagenome ERZ653793 (study PRJEB26926, sample SAMN06164605) | human gut metagenome | biome: ENVO:00009003; feature: ENVO:2100002; material: ENVO:00002003...
GATTTAAGGTTAACAAAGGTTGGAGTACAGCGGTACTCCTTTTTTTATGCCCGTACGTCAGGATGAGCTTAGGGGAGAGATTATGAAATCAATGATTATCAATCATTCAAGGTCTTATGATACTGAACCTTCCTTATCACCAGTTTGCTTTCACCGGAAATTTGTTGCGATACAATTGTGAAACGGATGCGCGTCAGCTTTTTCCGGTTCCAGGAGTGGATTAATTTCGGATCGGTCAGTTCGACGGTATCCGTTGCGGGCGATAAGAGTTTTTTATCGTATTCCACTTTGAACCTACCTGCCTCTCCTGTCAGAGTAATGTTTTTGTTGCGGTCGATTTCGACTTCGCAGCAGGTCATCAGGTTTAATACACTCGGTTCGTTGCATGCCGAAAGTTTCCATTTGTCGGTGATTGTGAAATCCTTTTTCCTGTGCAGCGTATAGTTGCGAATCCAGCTTTTTACATTTGCTTCCTGCGGATAGGCACGGGCAATGTCCACCTGGTAGGATACGGTTTTGGCGGTGGCTTTGTATTGCTGGCTGTGTGCGGCAAACTCCCGGCCGTTCTTCTGCGGGGTTCCGTTGATGAGGGGCAGGTTGTGATAATCGGACTGCATGGTCCATATCGTGTACCGCTCCGGTCCGAAGGTCTGTCGGGTATAAATAAGTACCTACACCTGCATCGATAAGCACCGGCAGGGCATTGTAGTAAAGGATACACGACCCCACATCGTTATGGTTATGGCTTTCCTGATTGTTTCCGCCTTTCGCTGCGAAGAAGAAGCCGTCGCTTTTGCCTTCGGTGTCGCGTGCCACGCAGATTTGGGTGTCTTTAAACCAATAAGTGCCGGTAAGCGGTTCGCCTTGCGGATGGCCGATGATATCTTTGTACATAAAAAGCTCGTCCAGGGCAGAAGCGAAATATCCGTTTACCCCGTCCTTGAAACTTTGGTTTTGCTGTGCCATGAATGAGGCGAATTTCATCATGGCGGGGTCTCCGGTCAGTTCGCCGTACCGGTAGAGGATACCCGGGCTTGGACTTACTTTGGGTGCGGAGTCGGCGAAGTTTACAAAATAGTTGCCGCCGATGTGTACCCGGTAAATATATTGCGCCATATTACGCAAGAGGGGAGCGTTGAAGATGTTCACCTTGTTTCCGGTTACTTTAGCCAGCAAATCCAGAAACTTCAGGGCATAGCCGGAAGCCCCGCTCCAATAGGTGGGACCCTCGTCGCAGGCTCCGTCCTCGTGATACATGCTGAAAAAGAAATCAGTGGATTTCATCAGCTTCCAGACTCCTTGCCGCACACGTTCCGGGTCTTTCTCTATCAGCATCAGGGCTTGCAGCACGTTGTAGTTAATCCACGGATTCCAGTTATTTACCTGCTGGCCGCCGAATCCCATCCACCAGTAATCATCCCGTGCGAAGTAGGGGTTTATCAGGTTTCTGTTGACTTCCTCGATAATCCGTTCGTTAATCAGCGGGCTCACCTTGTCGAATTCGTCTTTCAGGAAATAGTAAGTCCATGCCATTTGCGCGCCGATGTCGGCCACTACCAGTTCGATGGTCGGTTCATGCCTGTCGGGCAGTCCGGAGCGGTCTTTCTGGAAGCCGAGGTGTGCCGAGTGTATCCAGGACGTCTCGCACAGAAACCATACACCGTCTATGATGGCATCCATAAATCTGCCTTGTCCCTCTACCAGTTCTGCGAGGGTCAAGGCTTGCAGGGCTTTGTGGTTGGCGCGTCCGGTGCGGATTTCGCCGGTGCGCTTAAAGGCAAGGTAGTCGGAGGCAAGGTCCGGTTTCCATTCGTGTTTCAGGGCGCGTTCGCCGTTCCTGATGATAAGCTCCCTCATTTCGGGGGTTGTTTTCTCTTTCCAGGATTTCCGGTCGGTATAGGCGGGATAGTCCACCCAGCTTTGCCGGTAGCGGAGTACATTGCCCAATTCCTCGTAAGAAACGGTCTGCTCAAGAAGATGCCTTTCGGTTGCATGGGCGGGAAAATTGATACAGACAGTTGCGATACATACTGAACTTGCCAGTAACAGGCTTTTTATTTTTGACATTTGCGGAATGTATTAGATGATTTAAATAAAGAACGAGGATAAATGATTATCCCCGTTCGTCAAAGTTAATTAAAAAAACAACCGTTTACCCAACCTTTACCCTTTATTTTTCAAATCGATGTATCTTTTTAATGCTTCCATATAGTAGTAATCCGCGTAGTTCAGCGGTACGTCTATTTCAGAGCCATGCGGCAGTGAGCCGGTGGAATGCATCAGCACGTAACCTTGATTGCTGCCTTTGGCTGCCAGATATTTCGGACCGGACAAGTTTTTCAGGATTGTTTCGGCATAGTCGGAATATTTTTTGCCGTCGGGTACAAATGTGCTGAGCTCCAGGAAAGCCGATGCCGTGACAGCCGCGGCAGACGCATCACGCGGAGTCTTTTCACCTGCCGGGGCATCATAGTCCCAGTAAGGAATCAGGTCGTCCGTCTTTACACGTTCCATAATCATGTCTGCAATGTGAACGGCTTCCTGCAGGAAAGCCGTGTCCCGGGTTTCGCGATAGCAGGAAGTGTAGCCGTATACTCCCCACGCTTGGCCGCGCGACCAGGCCGATTCTGCATTTTTACCCTGGTGTGTCTGTTTGATTTCCACGCTTCCGTCATTGTTATAGCTGACCACGTGATAGGAGGTGTAGTTCGGACGGAAGTGGTTTTTCATAGTGGTTTGTGCATGCTTTACAGCCACATTCTTATACTTCTCATCTCCTGTCAGCTTATATACGTTGAACAGCAGGTCCAGGTTCATCATATTGTCAATGATTACGGGGAAGTTCCACGCACCGAAGTCCCACGAGCGTATACAACCGATTTCCGAGTTGAAACGGGCGCACAGATTATCCGCTGTTTCTACGAGTACGGCTTTAATGGTGTCGTTAGGGGCGAGGCGGAGGGCATTGCCATAGCTGCAATTCATCATGAAGCCCACGTCATGGGTACCCTTCAGCTCACGTATCGGGTTCAGGATGTTGGTATATTCGATGGCACGTTTTTTCAACTCTTCATCGCCGGTCAGTTCATAGGCATACCAAAGGCTTCCGGGGAAGAATCCGCTGGTCCAGTCGGCAATGCCGCAAAGACGTTTTTGTCCTAATTGCAGGGCTTCGGGATTGGGGTGTAAAGAGTCGATGTATGCTTTGTTCTCGCGCTGCAGCTGAGTATCAAGAAAGTTTACATCATAGCCGGAATATATGGAACGTGGGAACTTGCTTGTTCCGGAGAGTTCCTCGGCGGTTGATTTCAACTGATAGGAAGCGGCATCGAGTGCGTTGCTTATCCAGGCTTCTTTCTGGACCGGAGTGTTTTTGCAGCCTGTCATGCCTATGAGCAGAGCGGTTGCAAGCAACAGAGAGTTTCTTTTCATGTCAGTAAGTATTTAGTGATTTTTGTTCACCGGCAAAAATATGGATATTCGTGAAATATCCTGTGCAGGATTGTTGAAAGGTGTTTGGGTGTAGTTTAAAGGTATGTTACTTTTGTCGAATACTGTTTTAATTCTGTATTTTCTTGGGTGAAAGCATTACATTTACCTCTTCAGGCTTTTTATCTGAAAGTCTGTAAATAGTGTGTGGTTTTCCAATAGGCGGAGTCCGAAATATCCGTCTCCCTCATTCTTTTTAACCGGCAGTCGGAACAGCTCCTCGCCGTTGACACTGTAAGTTGTGACTCCTTTTTCCACACGGATTTTGATGTCGTACCATTTATTGGGAATCAGCAAGTGCGCCTTGTCCGTATATTCTTTGATTACGGGGCGGGCTATGGCATCACTGGTATCCGCCGCCTTGGCAAAGTACTGGCGGAAGCGGGTAGTGGAGTTGTGGTTTCCGCCGTATCCCACATAAAACAGGCTTAGTGTTTTATAATGTTGGAAAATTCCGTTTCGCCATTCGCTGCGTGCGAAGAGATTGTCGGGGTATTCCGGGTCATTGGCGCCCCAAAAGCAGTTCAGGTCGCTAAGGCGGTCGTATTTTCCGCCTTGCATCAGCATCTTCACGCGATAGCCGATTTCATAATCACCGGTAAGGCGTTGGTTGTACCAAAGTGTGAGACCGTCGGGTGCGGTAATTTCCAGCGTATCGCTTGATACAAGGATTTTTACTTTTCCAGAGTGGTCTTCGATGGTCCAGTTCTTTAAAACGACCTGTGCCTGAACCGTGAAAGGAAGTAACATCAGTACACTTCCCAATAGCAATTTGTGAAAGGAGCTTTTTGTCATAAATATTACTTTAGTTTACAGTTGATATTCAGATAGTAGTTACAAGTAACACATAAGATGAAATGCTTCATGTTGGGTAGTGATTGTCATCTTCTTTATAATCTGTATCTTTTCTTTTGACAAAGATAACCAAATATTTATAAATGATATATTACTTTAATTCCTGAAGCTGTGTTAGGACGTGGATATATTGCCTATTTTTTCACTCTAAAGCTGAAAGCTAATGCTTCATTTTTTAATCCTTGTGGCAATATAACTGTTACTTTTCCGTTTTCACAAGTGTATTTTACCTGTTTCCCGTTTTGCAGTAATGTCATTTTGCCACTTGGTTCATTACCTTCCCATTCAATGCTTGCCGGAAGTTTTTCTCCTTCGGGAAGCGCATAAATGGCATATAGTGTTTTTCTATCCTTATTGGCGGTGAACCATACATTGCCATAATTGTAGTTGGGAGTGATACGGGTTGCATAAATAGCTTTTCCGTTTTTTCTTAGCCATTCTCCTATCTGTTTCAATCTTATGATTGCTTCTTCTTCAATGACGCCTTCACCGGTAGGACCTACGTTCAAGGCTAGGCAGCCGCCTTTGGCAGTAATTTCTGCTAATGTATTGATAATCCGGTTGACGGATTTGTATTTAGGAGTTGGGTTCCAACCCCATGAATTTGCCAGTGTGATGCAGCTTTCCCATGGGTGTGTCTGTTGTGTTTTGGGTACATTTAGTTCCGGTGTCTGATAATTTTCATTTCTTCCGGGAATCGTTCTGTCTACGGCAATCAGTCCCGGTTGTTTTTTGCGTGCATTATCTACGATTTCATCCAATTTGATGTCTTGTCCTTTGTCCTTTCTGACCCAACCGCCGTCTAACCAAAGAATATCTATTCTGCCATAGTTTGACATGAGCTCGTCAATTTGATTGGCGGTGTATTGTTGATATTTAGTCCATTTTTCAGGATATTTTTGGATGTCATAGTTTGGATTACGGGTTGGAGTAGAAAGCGCAGGATCCCAATAATATTCACAGTGCCAGTCCGGTTTGGAAAAGTAAGCACCAATCATAAAACCTTGTTGACGGAAAGCATTGAACATATGATAGGCTACATTTTTGTATTTCCCGTTTTTATAAGGACCTTGTGCAATGTTATAATCTGTATATTTAGAGTCGAACATACAGAAACCGTCATGATGTTTGGTCGTAAATATTAAATATTTGAATCCGGCATCTTTCATGATGGCTGCCCATTCCGTCGGTTCGAATTTGGTAGGATTAAAAGATTCTGCTAATCCCCAATACCATTTTTTGAAGTCACCATAAGTGGCTCCCGGGAGTATCTTTTTTCGGCGGTCGGTAAATCTATCTTCTGAGCATAAAGCCCATGACTCTGAGATACCGGGCACCGAGTATATTCCCCAATGGAACATGATACCGAATTTAAGGTCTTGCCATTGTTCTAATTTTTTCAGCACTTCAGGATCGGTGGGCCATTCATATTCTTTTGAAGTTCCGTGTACGAATCCATGTTCTTTGGTGATAAAGTTGTTTTGTGCAAAGAGTGTAACAGACAGACAGGTTCCTGCAATTAAGGATAAAAATCTTTTCTTCATCGTAGATAAGTGTTTTTTTGATATAGATTAATAATAATTTATGTGCAAAAGTAACGGGAACTTTGTAGAACGAAGTGCGCTAGTGTCGAAAGGACTTGCATTATTGCCTTGTTCTGTTTTGAATTTGTTTGATTATATTTCAAAAACGTCTAATATCGATTATTATTATTTTCATGACTGAGTTTTAAATATATATGGGATATGTTTTGAAATCACATTGGTATAGTTATCATTATGTGTATTCTTACCATTTTCCCATTGTCTGTATTCTCTGGTCACTCATTTCCTGAGTTTCCCATTTTCCATTAATACTATCAAACAGGACAGAAGCGTCTTTCTCTTTACACGAATAAGTCTCTCCATTTATTTCCGGTTTTTTGTTTCCATAACTGAATACTGCATTGTTCCGGTTATTACGGATGTACAGACGCCCCGGACGCTTTGCATCCAGTTCGGCTTCGATAGTCCATTCACCGCATCGGAAAGCATTGCCTTCTTTCATGATTTGTACTGCCTGCATACCATCGGCTTCAACCTGAATAATGGTAAGTATGCGGTTGCTCTTGCTCGGTCCGAAGCTTGCAGTAAGCGACCAGGGAGCAGTGAAGTCCTCACCACGCTGGGCGTCTGCGTCATTCGGAGGCGCTGCAAATTTATCCGTCTGGGTAATAGTCGCTTTTTGCCCACTAAACAGTTGGGCAACAGAAGTGAATCCTTTTTCTTTGTTTACGGTTGTGAGCGTGGCTGTGACTGGATTTATATCGAATTTTACAGGACTATGCAGCAACCAGTCCCAATGTACCTTTTCACTGGCTTCCAGTTCGTCGTAGATAACCACCTTGTTGGGATGCAACAGAAAAATATGACGGCGGTATTTCTTCAATGGCGTTTCACCGAAACCGTTCTCTGGAGTTTGTGTCAGGTGATACTTCTTGAAACTGTTTTTCCACAGGCGGATGTCACTGATGCCACAGTATGCCGCCGAGGCGTCCCCCAAGGCATAAGAGATATTGTCGCCGTTGAACATGCGCACAATGTATCCGTAGGCATCGGGCGTAAAAGGTTGGCCGATACCGTTTATTAGTAGGGTGTTATGGGCGCGGGTATTGCGATAAGACAGCAGATTATGTGGATCGGAAAAATTCATATAATGGCCTACGGCATGGTAAACCGCTTCCCCGCCATAATGCAGATTGAACGCATTCTGATTGGAGTGCGTGTGGTTGCCCGAACCGAAAGGGCTGGAACGGAAACTTAGGCTGACATTCTTTTTTAAATCTCTCAAATTGCTGTTGGCTACCATTTCACCGCAATCTCTGAACCAGACAGCCTTTGGCGCATCTGCCGGCAGTTCGCAATCGGCAGGACGTTGCTTGCCGGAGGCAAGACGGTAAAGGCGGGTTTCAGATTCGGTATTGTATCGGTTGTTAGCGGCTGAATACCAGGCGGCATACGGGTCATTGGTGGTGCGGGCCAGAAAATCGGCAAAGGCACTTCGGATACGCAAAGGCTTGCCGTTCCTTTTTTCGTGCCCGTCGCCGAATCCGGCACTTAAGGAACCCGGAAGCCAGGTATACGCAGTACCGATTCCTGCATTTTTATACCAGGGATGTTGCAGAAAATCAAATCCGGTGAGATAACTGAATAGTGTGGGAAGATAACACAGACTGACAGCGTTGGCGCTGAAATAGTTGGCGCCATTGTGCCATGCCCCGTCGCGATTGAAACCTGTACCCGGTCCGCGTGTATTCCAAAGTTCATAATAGTATTCCAGGTATTCTTTTGCAGCAGGATATTTGTCATACATCACTAACGAGGCTTGTAAGAAACGGCGTATTTCGAATTGCCAGATGTGTTCATCGAAAAACATATTCTCAGTACGTCCCAAAAGGCGGTCCTTATAATAGAAGTCCAGTACCTTCATCACAATTTCTTCTATCCTCTGGCGTTCCTGAGCCGTAAAGCGGTCATAAAAATTCTCATAAGTAGCCGCCAATAAGTAGACCAGTTCGCCAGCCTTGAAGTCGTTGCCCATAAAATTCTTTGTCGGATTCTGTTTCAGCAGACAACGTACGTTGGCCAGCATTTTCTCTACATAAAGATTGTACTGTAACATCTGATAGGCAGTGTTCAGTTTATCAAAGTTTTCAGACATGGCAAAAACATGCTTGTACGGTTGCGTATCGGTGCTGAAGTCCATGGCAAGCGCACTGCGGGCATCGTCAATCATCACTTCAAATTCCGGATTGGAACGTACATTTTTCCGTGCATCCTCCAACCGGTCATTCAGAAAGCAATAGATACGCGGACTGTTTTTAGGAATGTTGTTCAGGAATACTTCGAACGGAGGAGTTGCAAACCGTGGAGTGCTTTCTTCTACAGTAAAACTGTATGTCTTGCTCCAAGGCATCTCTTCACCGGTCTTGCTGACCGAACGGAAACGCCAGTACCAGAGTCCTGTGTCCAATATTTTATGCGGATTGAACATGCACCAGGGCACTGGCTTGGATAATATGTCATTGTCCCCTTTAAAGTTCTTGTCCTGCGAGAGGTTGAATTGTAGATAATCCGACTGTTTCATACTTGGCGGTACCAATAATGGTGCTGGGTTCAAATAGATAATATTGTCTTGTTGCGGATAGGGAGCTTTTCGTAACGGATTATTGGCATATGCAGGTATTAACAACACGCATAATATCCCGATTACTGCGAGTCTTGTTTTCATAATCTTGAAATTTTATTTTTTAATGGTCTACTGACTTTTGATTTTTATAACTTATAGTCCAATATTTTCTTTACTCCATCCAGTGTTACTTCCACTTTCAAAGAATTTTTGTTTTCATGATATGCAATTTTAAATCTTTGTATGTTAACAAAGTTACGTGATAATAGTAGAAAGCCTTGTCGGTACTGTTTAAGATTTTAATATTGTGGTTTATAATACTTATACTTTCGTTTAAAGTACTTTTGATTTTGTTTAGTTTGCAGGATATATCTCGCTTTTATTCATGTTGGGTCGGATATATCTGTTGTCAGAGGTTGTTAGTTTGAGGAAATATATAGATGAATCATGTGAGCGGTTGCTTCAGGTGTGCCTTTTTGTTGAATTCCGAGTCATAAGGCAGGAGATGAGAGTTACTAATGGAGTGAAGTGAAATTTGCTCATCACTCGTCACTTTTAATATAATCCATTAAAAATAAGATTGTTATAGAGTGATAATAACGTGATGAGGAGTGATGACTGAAAGTTAGTCATCACTCCATAAATATGAAATATTATAACTTGACAATTCGATACACAACTCCCTTATTGGTATGTTTACCTTCTATATCGTTCTTTTTCAGTATCCTTCCGAAGTATTTTGCATACCCTTCTGTCAGCTTCGTTGTACCGTTTTTTGCATGCAGAATTTCCAAAATCTGTATCGGCGACATCCATTCTCCCTCTTCCCCTTCTTGTGGTAAACGGAAATGACAATGGAACAACTGTTCAATCGGACTGATTTGCTCGAATTCCCGGTTATTTTCTTTCAAAACGGCTTCATCCTTGTCATTAAACCAGTATCTTTCACCGCTGCGTATCGCTTGCATGGCTTGTGCATACAACTGGCGGTAGTTTATCGTCACGTTCGTATCAATGGGGGCAGTCACTTCCACACATACAAAACGGCGGCTGCCGCTGCTGTCCGTCAGCAGGTCTTTGTGGTTGCTCGTCCCGATGAACGAGGCATACCGCCTTATCTCCTGGATACTGCTTCCGTAGGGCTTGCGCAGGTTGGCAACGGGCTTTTGCAGAAGGTGTTTCAGAAAGCCTTGCTGATGGATGCTCACCTGGTCGAACTCGTCGATATTCACCAGCAGAAAGCGCCCCAGGTACATTTCCGCATCGCGTTTGCTGCCAAAATCCAGACTGTCGGTATAGCCGAAGCGGAGTTCGGGAGGAAGGATGATGCGGCAGAAAGTGGACTTGCGGTAACCCTGTGCACCTATCAGTAGCGGTGATGTGCTGTTGGCGTGCATCTTGTTGCCCAGTCCGCGCCAATGCGCCACCATGTTCAGAAACCAACGGTAGAACAGCTCACGCCAATACGGATTGTTGCAGGGAACAAGTCCGGCAAGCGCACGGATGCGGTCTTTGCCGTCCCAACGGCCTACGCCGCACAGGTATTCTTCCACCGGATTGTACAGCGGCACGCGGTTAGAGGTCAGGTAGCGGTTCACGTCTCTGTCCCACACACGCAATCCCTCTTGCAGGGCATCCATAGCCACGCTGTTGCGCGCTCGCTGGTCCATTACATGAAAATAGAAGTGGATGGAGTCGCGTTGGCGATATTCCAAATCACCCATTAGCTGGTTGTACCGGAATTCGTAACGGCGTTCCATGAACTCGTTCAGTTTCAGCATCGTGTCCTGTTCGGGAGTCAGTACGGATTTTCTGCCGAATCCCCGGCACTCGCGGTAGAGATTGTGCAGTGCGGTGCGCACCGTCTGTTCGTCTGCCTGCCGTCGGTAGTGCATCATTACCTGCCGGACGGCTTCCTCTTCGGGGATACCGCTTTTGAAGCATTGCTCGCCTATGGAGATGAGTAGCGGGTGAAAATCATCCCGGTCGCGCTGCCAGTTCTCCACTTCGTCCAGCGCACGACCCAGGACTGTTTCAAACCTGTCTC